>JACLAA010001055.1_pt1 | contig 17552 bp, 10 predicted proteins | sample 8027891 | NCBI WGS metagenome assembly JACLAA01 (sample SAMN15724900, study PRJNA655200) | protist metagenome | isolation source: fluorescence activated cell sorting (FACS) single amplified genomes of... | place: Spain: Blaines Bay Microbial Observatory, Mediterranean Sea | collected 2016-01-19 | reverse complement strand
TCGTCGTAAGAGTTCGACGACAAACGGAAGGACGCCGAGGACGATATCCGCGCCGCTGTTGTCGACAAAGATGTGCGCTTTCTTGTAGCCGTCGTTTGAGGATAACTTCTTTGCAAACTCTTCGAAACCGTCAATTTTCCATGACAACCGCGTCGCGTTTTTTCTCGCCGCTTTGTAAATGTCGAGGATGGTGCCGTTGTTGTACAAATCTACGCACGCTTGCGACCCCCAATCGAAGACGTTTCCGGCGAGTACGCCTTCGACAATTTGAATCAAGCGTTGACTTTCATCTTCCATTTGCTCGAGCTCTTCGAGGAGTTCGGGTAAAACGACTAAAGCGGCATCGTTTTCCCGTTGTTTTACGTCCGCGTAAGCGTCGGCAAAACCGCAGTCTCGTAAACACTCTTCTCTCGCTTCGAACAAAGAGGAAAGAGAGATTTTGCCGCATCCAAACGGGTCTTTGAGCAACCGGTCGAGCAACGAATCGTACGCGTTTCGAAACTGTTCCGCGCGTTCCGAGGGCGTTTTCTTGCGGTAGTTGTTGTTGGACTCGAAATCGTACGCGTCGTAGTTCACGAACGCGTGGTGCTCGTCCAACGAAGCGCGCGCGCTCGATTTTTCGTGCTCTTCTTCGTCGTGGTTTTCGAGTTCTGAATCTCTCGCGCGTTCCGCGACGCCCGCGGTGAGCGATTTCAACACCATCAGCCAGTACTCGCGATCTTCGGCGCTGATTGTCGTTTTTGCTTGCAAATCAAACGTATCCGGCACGTACGATTCCGGGTTTTGTAACAACGGGTACGGTTCTAACAACGGCGCGTAGTGCAAAACGCCAACGTCAAATTCGTTCGGCGGCGCGCGCACGCCCAAGTGGCTCGATAAATTCGAATATCCACGTCGATGTCGACTTTGATGCGAGAAACTATTGTGTCTCGGCGCGGGTTGTTCTCTCGCTAAACCTGAAAGTGAATCTCTCGGCGCGCCGCCGCCGTCTAAAGAGTACGCGCGTGCGTTAGAGTCAGCGCCGCTACCATCCGTTTCTATGTGTAAAGCAGCCGTTGCAACGGCTAAAACGTTCTCGCCCGACGACGTGTAACTGTTCGATCTTCGTAGACTCGACAGTGGCGGCGATGACGATTTACCTCCTCCACTCTTACCGTTGTTGTTCTCTTCGCTCGCGGCTTTCGTGGAGTACTTGATAAACTTCTCGATCCACGATCCTCTCGTTTCCGCCGCCCCGAGCTTTTCTTTTGCCGTCGTGTCGCTCAAAAACGCTCCGAGCGCGCCTAAAAAACCTTCGTGCCTTAAAAACATCGCTTTCGTTTCGCCTTTACTCCAAAAGTTCACCGCGAAAGAAATCGTATTCATCGTGTACGCGTGGCCACGAATAAAGTACCCGCCAAAAAATATTCTCTGCAAACCGTGCGCTTTAGCGTTCATCGTCGCCAAATGCGCGATGTTATACGAAATCATTCTGAGCAAAGATAAAGTAATATCCGCTTTGCTATAATCGCTCAAATCACCTTCCTCCATGACGACTCTACCAAACGAACTCGCGATAACGTCGGAGGATAGACCAACTTTAGCGTAATCTCGACCGTAGATATCCCCGACGAGCATATCCACTCGCGCAGAATCCGCGTTTTGCGAACACTTTAACATCTCGTCGTAATCTCTCATCCCGGTTAACAAACGACACAAACCCCAAAAGGTCCCACCGCCAATGTTCGACCCGGATATCCGTTCGTGTCCAGTCTCGGTGACTTTAATAATCGACACCCCAGAGCCGATATTCACGAGCAAATACGGGAACAAATTGTTGCTACTACTATTACTACTACTAGCGCTATAACTATGACTTTCCACGCCGCCGCCGCCGATGCCACCACCACCAATAATACTACCACTAATACTACCACTCGCACCACCTGTCGTCGTCGCCGTCGAGTTAAAATTGTTGACGTTAAAATTCGTATCCACAAACGTCTTCGTATCGTTCTCAAACGTAAACGCCTCGTCCCGAATCGTCTTCAACAAAAAATTCGCCCCTCTCACCGCACACGCCATCTCGTCCTCCTTTTGCAACTCGATCCCGAGCGCGTCTCGAAACGTCCGCTGATGCTTGAACGACCCTCCACCAGTCGCTTTGATTTCCGATTTGTGTTGCCCGAAGCCGCCGCTGTAGTGTAACTTCTTCCGCTCGATGAAATCCAAACACTCCTTTAAACTGGACGACGGGAACCGGCGGAAGTGTAATCGGCCTCCGAGCGTCGCTGTCGTCGTTTTAGAGGACGCTTCTTTCGTCTGTTGCTGACTTCCATCCTCTCCATTCATCGCGTTGGTATCGCTGTTCGCGCTAAAATACACCAGCTTAATCAAACTCCCGCCTAAATCCAACGCGAAATGTTTCACCGCGTCCCCTCGCTGTCGAGGGAGCGATATCGACGGTGCCGCTTGTTGTTGTTGCTGTTGTCCAACGTTTGTAGTATTCGCGGTCGTCGTCGCATTCTGAGTCGTAGAAGCAGCGTTATTCGTAACGCGAGTCGTCGAAGGTTTTAATGCCGACGACGACGGAGGACGTTTTTCCCCATCGGTATGCGCCGGAGAGGACGACGATTCAGACGCTTTCGTCGCGTGTTTCTCAGTCGTGGCAGTAGTATTCAAAGATTTACGAGTTTTGTCGATGGCGGCGCCGTCGAAATCGAGCAACGTCGCCCCGGACGGCGAGCGGCGCATTTCTTTTCTTTACTAAAAAGTCGTCGTCAGAGGCGTCGTTGTGCGGAGGAAAAGGAGTTTAAAATGTGAGATTTTAAGAATACTTCTATAATACACTTCTACGGTAATACTTTTCTACGGTCCTCTCTCTTCGTCGAACACGTTGGCTAAGTTTTCGATGAATCTAGATTGGTGGAGCATGCTGTACCCACCTATGGTGACTTTAATATTGTTGGATTCTTTGCTCGCGTTGAACTTGGCGACGGCGCGAGCTTCGGCGTACGTGGCGCCGCCGACGATGAAGACGATGATTTCCGCTGGTTTTTTCGAGCACTCCGGGGTAAAACCGTCCCACGTCGGCGAGTATTCCGAAGCTGGGAGTTTACCGTTGACGCACTGAGCGACTAACGAGCGTACCAACGGAACGTGTCGAGTGTACACATTCTCGGCTCCTTTTAAAGCGGAAACCGAGGTGCGCATTCGCGCGGCGATCGTTTTCGTTCCAAACAAGTCGCTCGTGCGCGCGTTCTCACCGCCTCGCCGGAGCATACAATCTAAAGCGTCTATTCGTTTTCCACCGACGTGATTAGAAAGAACGCGGATGAGATGTTGACATATTTGTGGCGCTTCGGTTTCGCGTCTCAGGCAGTACAGCGCGACCAATCGCACTTTCTCGGACTCTCCGAAGGACGGGTCGTTGACAATCTCTTCGACTTGTTTCTCTAATCCGTTGACCGAGGTTCCCGCGCACGCGAGCTCTTGTTCGATTTCCGATACTTTCATCAACTGCCTATCGTTTATGACTTTCGACAACGTGTGCACTAATTGCACGTGTTTCGCAACCGTGGCGGATTTTTGGCGAAACTCCGGGAAGCGCTCGACGAATTTCGCAACGTCGTCGACCGAAGCCGTGGATTTACTCGCGGTCGTTTTCGATCTTTCGTTCGCAAAATCGTCCACATATTTCTTCACCGCCGCGCCGACGTCGCCGTAATCGTCGTACTTGTGATCTCTAAAAAATGCATCTTCTCTGGAAGAGAGAATAAACTCCTCCGGCTTCTTGCTTAATTTTTGCGCGTCCGGCGCTCTCACTCTGTTCGAACTCGAAATACCGAATATCTCATGCACCATGGCTTGGTACGTCCACTGTGTTAGCAAAGGCGTCACGCAATCGTCGAATCGGTCAACAATCAGCACGTGGCAATACCCTTCGTCGTTACGCCTTCCGAAATCGAACAATCCCGGTTCTCTTTCCGAGGCGACGCGTTGCGCGTCCTCGGCGATTCGTCTCGCAATGTTCGACTTCGCAGAATATCGAAACATTGGAGGTCGTTTCAACGCTAAACATACACTCGTTACACCTTCTACGCACCTATCAATCAACGGCGTCCCATTCCTCACCCCCCAACTCGGGTCACACATCAAAGCGTACTCGTAGTTGGTTCTTTGAAAACTACTATTATTATTCCCGACTCTCTTCCGCATCCCGCCGTTCGGATCGAACGCTCGCATCGCGTCCTCTTTAAAACAATCTCTCGAGTCGATGACGAAAGCGCACTCGTCCATCGCAATCACGTCGCAAAAAATCTCTTGAATCTGCTTCACTTTGTTTCCTCCTCCTCTCGCGTCCGCTTTCGCAATCGCGCGAAGTTTGCGCTCGTCGATCGCGTTGGTAAAAAACACGTGAAACTCCCCGTACGACGACGAAGTCGACGTACCGTTACCACCACCGCGTAGTCTCTCGCACAGCGCGTTCACGTTCTCGTTCGTCGGTCGTAAAATGCACACCGCTTTCACGAACCGCAAACTTTCCTCCTCTCTTGAAGGCACCACCACCACCTTCTCGAGACTTTTACTTTTACTTTTATTGCTCGTCATCATCAAAGGCTCCACCGCGAAGACTTCGCGTTTTAAAATATCCGTCTGGTTCATCCCGTTGCTCGTCATCGCCAGCGCGAAGTCGTCCACCAGTAACGATTTCATTCCCGGGCCTGTTTCTTTCAGCGCTTTCTTGATGTAATTGGTAAAGATGTTCGAGACGAGATTCCCGTCGGATTCCGTCGATATCGTCGCACTGTTTTGATGACGATGATGCGCGTGAGTGAAAGATGAGGGGTGGTGGTGGTCCATTCTTGTTGCGAGCGAGACGTTCTCTCAGAGAGCACGAACAGAGAAGCAGTCGAATGGTACTAAAAGAGACTCTCAGTATAGAAGCGCTTCAGAATGAAGTCTTTGGGGAAATTCAAAATCAAATTCTTCATTTCATTTCAATCGCTCGAGGACGAGACGATGTGCGCGCAGACCTCCTGAGCGATGATTGGAAAACAACGACGCGATGTCGAGAACGGTGGTTCGTTGATGAGGAAGGGAAGTAAGAGGAAGAAAAAAGGGCTCTTTATCCTCCGCAGAAAAGGCGCAAAGTTGTGCATCGGGTTCGTCCTCCTCTACTCGCTTTGGGTGATTGGAGTGTACTCGAGGATGAAGATAAACAACGATGCAAGAATAAAGGACGAAGTGAAAATGATGAAAAGCACGAACGCGAAGAAGAAGTTCAGAAAGAACGAGTTACCGTCCTTCGAGGAGTTATTCGGAAAGGATGACGATGATGCAGACGTGAACGTGCTTGGATTCGGCACATTTTCGAGAATAGAGAGGAAAGCTTTAACGTACGAGCGAAGACGGATATACAACAGCGAAACGAAAGTCATGCGACAAGACGAGATGAAAACGAGAAATACGAACACGGGGAAGTGGAAGATGTTATCGAAACCGAGAGAGTTGAACTCGACGGAAATGAGAGGATACGTAAATCACATCGAGAGCGAAGAGGCGAGGGCGAAATCGGTGTTGAAAACGCTCCAAGCGATGAAGTGCGAGAGCGAGAGAGAGTGCGAGAAAGTCGTCGAGGAGTTGGTGATGAAAACCATAGATGGGTTTAAAAAGAGCGAGAAGTTGTTCGTAGATCACGAGGTTGTTTCGTCGATTAATTTGAGCAACAGAGCGTTCGGGAGTCGGAACGCGGAGAAGGCGATTTTAACGTTAAGCGGCGACAGAGAGCAATTGAAGATGTTAGGCCTCGACGAGGAGAAGATGGATAAGTTCCGAGGAAAAGGACGAAAAAGAGACGTTGGTGGTAAGAGGACGAAGGAGTGCGCGGTAGTCGGAAACGGGCCAATCAGTGGAAAGGATAGAAGAGAGGGAGAAGAGGACGTCGAGGATGTTGAGGAGGAGGATAACAACAACAACAATTACGATATCAACAACATCGGACAAACAATCGACTCGCACGATGTCGTCTTTAGGGTGAACCAAGGACCAGTGGGCGGTCGATACGAAGAGAAAGTTGGTGCAAAAACTGATTTTCGCGTGTTGAACAACGCGTGGGCGGAGAAATACGGTCAAGAAAGCGCGCTCGGGGAGAAACTGAGAGAGGCGGTGGAGACGGATGAAACGGTCATCTCGACGAGAGCAAGCGCGGAGAGGTTTTATGCACTCGCCAAACAGTTCCGCCGCCATAAACGTGGCGTTGAATTACATCCGCCTTGGATGGCGAGCGATAGAGTCCAATCCGACGTCCGAAAGCTTCTCGAAAAGGTTAGAGCGGTGAAGACTCGAATCATCGTCATGCGCGAAAACGAATCGCCGGAGGAAGTAGAGAGAGAACACGAGGACAAAAAGCACGTCATCATGCACGGAGGAACGACGCCAAGTACGGGGATATTAGCTATCTTCCTCGCGCTCGCCTCTGGATGCGATATCGTCGACCCGTACGGATTCAGTTTCGGACGAGGTGGACGGTTTTCGGGCGGTAACAGCATGAAGACGTACCATTACTTCGCGGACAAGGAGAGTTTCCACAACCCGACCCATTCGTACGCTTTAGAAGGCGAAATACTTAGAGTAGTCAAGCGCTTAGGATTCTAATAATTACTAAAACTAAAACTAAAACTAAAACTAAATATAATAACTAAATTCGTTTCCGCATGATCACGTAGTGCGCATCCACCGGCGCGTGATCGGTTTCCTCGTACCCAATCTTCGCGTAAAAGCTCCTCGCAGCTTGGTTCGTTTTCAACACCGTCAACGCCGCGTGTTTCAATCCTAAAGCGCATCCTATCTTTTCGCACGCTCGCATCAACACCCTTCCTAACCCGGACCGTTTCATCGTTTGCTCCACCTGTAACTCGTATATGTACACCGACGCGACATCGTCGTCGTCCACCTCGAATCGATAGTGCGCGAACGCCACCGGTTTTTCTTCGTCTTCGTCTTCGTCCGTAGTATTCAAAGCCACTTTTGCCTCCTTTCCCTCCTCCCCCCTCTTCATCTCCCGAGTAAAGACCAAAACAAACTTCGCGTTTTGATCGCTCAACTCTCTCCGTTTCTCCAACGAGTTCCATCCCCACGTCTGTTCGTACATCTCTCGCATGTTCGTTTCCGTCAAAGCGTACATCCAATCTCTGACGTTCTCGTTGTTTTCGATTTCCAAATGTGACGCGTAGCATCTCACGAACAGACGTTTACTAAAAGCATCATCACTCACAGAGAGCGCAGTTTTCTCCAACCACGTTTTCGGTACCGCGTTTGCCACTCTCGTTTTCCTCTCCTCTTCATCTTCTCCTCTCGACAAAGACGTCATCTTTCTACTCGCAAAAGTCTCTCTGTGTCGAGACATGTGTCTCGATGTCTCCCCTGTGAGAAAACACACAAACATTATGTTTAGGGTATTATACCCTAATCGACCTCGAATCTCCAAAAAGCGTATCAACGACTTCTCTCGCTTCGGAGCGGAAAAAGAAAATATAATCTCCTCCTTGTCTCTCTGCGCGCGTAAAAGAAACGTCATAAACACACACGCTTTAACGCACGTAAAGAGAAACTCATACACATAATAAAAATGTTTTCGCTCGCACAAACGGTACGATACTGTCGCTCTCGCTTTGTTTTCTTGTTCGCGTGAAGGCGCTTTGGCGTGGATTTCGTATCTGGAATTTTACAACGCACGCGAGACATTTTCTCTCTCGAGAGAGAGAGAAATGCGTTCGCTTTTGTTCGAGTGCGATGATGATTTGATGGGAAAAGAAATTTGAAGAAAAGCGTTCAAAGAGAGAGCGTCGAAAGACGAAATCGTTCTCTCCGAAACAACCCGCGCTCGTCTCTCTCTCTCGTCCCTCTCCCTCGAGCTTTGAAACCTTTCAAAGAGGAGAGAAAGAGAGAGAGATCGATGCGCGTGTCGTGAGAGGCGAGATTTTGATCGCACAGAAGGGGTTCAAAATTGCCCCCGAAAGATCAGCATCATCTCGCGCGCGCACTCGTTGCGCTCTCTTTCTCTCTCTCTCTTCATCATCTCCGGTTTCAAAACCGCCTTCATCTCGTCGTTCGCATCGGATTCTGTCAGTATGCTTTCGCGCTCGCTTTTCGCGGACGATTCACTCACCGTATTCTTAAATATTCTCTCTCATATATCTCTTATAAAACAGACTTTGAAAGTTTCCCCGACGAGCACCTTGAAGGCGGAAAAATCCACCAAGAAAACCTCTGCGAAGGCTATTTCTTGCGACGCTTCGGACGCGGCGAAGAAATCCGCCGCGTTAGTCGCGGCGGCAATCGTCGCGGCTTCAATCCCGGTCGACGCTGCGTTCGCTCGAGACGTGCAACCGTACGCGGGCTTGACGCCGTGCAAGAAAAATGCCGCCTTCAAGAAGAACAACAAGAAGGAAGTCAAAGGTCTCGAAAAGCGCATGAAGAAGTACGATCCGGAATCCGCGCCGGCGTTGGCGTTGCAAGCGACCATCGACAAAACCAACCAACGCTTTAAGAACTACGGCGAAGCTGGTTTATTGTGCGGCGCGGACGGGTTACCGCACTTGATCGTCGACGGGAACTTGGAACACTTGGGTGAGTTTGCCATCCCGGGTATCGGCTTTTTGTACACCGCCGGGTGGATCGGCTACGCCGGGAGATCGTACGTCATGAAGAACAAGTTGACGGCGAAGCCGACCAACGGAGAAATCATCATCGACGTCCCGATGGCTTTGGATTGCATGTGGCAAGCGGGCGCCTGGCCGTTGTTGGCTGGTCTTGAATTGAAGAAGGGTGAGTTGACCGCGCCGGAGTCGGAAATCACCGTCTCCCCGAGATAAATTATACAATAATTTTCTTCGAGACGCTATGGATGACGAGAAAGCGTAGTATTTAAAAAGAAGAAGAAAAAGAAGAAAAAACAAACACACATAAGAGAGAGAGAGAGAGAGAGCGTTTACTGCCGCAACGAATAATGGGAGTATTTAGGAGAATAGTTTTAATGTCGAAACAAGTTTGTATCGCGCACGTATATTATAATAAATCCTCTAAAATGGGATAACCTTTTCCCTTCAAAAAGAACTCAGTTCCTCCTCATTCATTTTCTTTTACTCTTACTATTAAACCCAAAACAGTTTTCATCAAAAGCTCACATAGTGTTGTTGCTGTTGTTGCGAGTGTTTGAATAATGTCGTCGTTTTCTTCCTCCTCTATTCAATCATCATCGGCGTTTACGAGAGGGAGAACGACGAGACGAGAGCGACGAAGAATCGCGTCAAAATCATCATTTCTCTTCTTGTTGTTCTTCTTCTCGTCGCTGCTTTTCTTGTCCTCGTTTTCGCTCGTCGAGGCGAAGAAGAAGAAAAAAAGCAGCAGGATGAGTGAGGACGATGGTTTCGATGATGGCGCGGGAGGAGGTTTAGGAGGAGAAGAGACCGCGATGGATGCATCAAATTTGTTCGCTTCGGTCTCGAATCAAGGCTTGCTCTCGCGAAGCTCCGGGAAAGCGGACGATTACACGGAAGTCGGGGAGACGCCGGAGAACGTGTTAACCGCGGAGGATGAGTTTTTGATGCAAGACGACGGGACGAACGGGGATTCACCGAAAACGGCGGCGATATTAGCGGGGGATTTGAGCATGGATATAGGGACGGCTGGGAGCATCGGCGGAATACCGGAGGATATTAAGAAAGAAAACGAAGAGGAAGAAGAGGAGAGAATAGAGGAGATGTTCGACGAGGAATACGACGGAAGTCATCGAATGCACGTTCACGGACACGCGGGGGCGTTTTTGATTGCATTGGTGGTGTGCGCAGCCTTTGTGAATTGGGCGTTCGGTTCGTTTTTTGTCGTCAAGACGAACAAAGACGGATGGTCGAACTTACCGAGCTTGGAGTTATCGCGAGACGCGAAGGTTTTGTTTAATAGCGTTGATAAGTACGATAAGGTTTAAGAGTTGTTTTTCGATTCAAGACGTGTTATATAATACGATGACGCGAGTCGCGTGATTTTATCTATCTACGATACATATCTATGTGCTATATAAAATACAATTATTCTATGTGCTACTAAAATTTGAAGAGTTAAGAAGCGTTCGCCGTCGTCGCTATAGATTGATCGATTTCTTCAAACTCTGATTTCTCGTCGTTATTCATCGCGTTGAGTATTAAAATCCAAGAGAACCCGAGAAAGGCGAGCACACCAACGACCCTCTTTTGCCAAACGGGTAACGCGGAAAAGTTTGATATCGCCGTCGCGAATATCCCGGCTGCTCCGCCAGTTTCTTTGCTATTCTTGGAGGTCGCTTTCGCAATCGCCGCGCTCGCGGTTTCTAAGCGTTTAATCGCCAAGTCCACGGTACTCAGCACGTTCTTCTCGATTGCTTTCTCCAAATCCTCCTCCTCTTTTGCTCTTCTTAAATCATCATCTAATAAAAACACGACGCCCTTCTCTTTTCCGCTTTGAACGACACCACCCTTCTCGTTATTATTCATCTCAAAAGCGCGCAACGACCGCTCCGCGTTTACATCCTCCATTTTTCCTCCAATCATCATCGAATTCTCTATCCCAAATTTTCGTATCCATTCCACTCTGTTTTCCTTCTCTTCGTTTACTTCTTTCGCGCGTATCGTGTTCGTCTCGATGGCGTCTTCTTCTTTGTCCACGAACGCATCCAACTCTCTCAAGATATTTTCCTCTCTTTTCCTCTGATTTGAAACGGTGTTTCTCACGGCCGAATCGACGTATTCCGCGACCTCGTGGATTCGAGAAGAGAGGAGGGAGAACGCAGTAGTACCATAATCGTCGTCGTTATTAGTACCGCATTGTTTCTTCTTCTTCTTCATCGTCGTCATCCTCCGCGCTATGCTCAACCTGTTCTGTTCCAGAGTTTCCAAACGGGATTCCAATTCAGCGTTTCTTAAAGAAGAAGAAGACGTTTCCTCCAAAAACGCAATCTCCTCGAGCAGACGATCCACGTCTCTTCTGAGAAGCTCTTCCTCTTCAACGAAATCGATATCATCGTCGTCTTCTCCTTCGTTCGTCGTCATCTGGAGAGCGGCTTTTTCTGAGCGCAGGGAAGAGATTTTCGAAATGGAGAGCCAGGAAATTAGGGTTGTAAACCCTAACTAAACCCTAAACAAAACTGTAGAGAAAACAGAAGGAAAATTCACTCAAGCAGTCACTTACGAAACGACCACCACCTTTACCACCGCCGGACGAGATGAGCGCTCGAAAGGTAATGCACTCTCTTAAAAGAGAGACGACGACGCACTCTCTCGTCTTCTCTCTTTTTTTCTTTTTTGGTCTTCTTCTTTGAGAAGAGAGAGAGAGAAAGGAAAATCTCAATTCTCTTTCCCCGCGGGGAACTTTTTGATGGTGTTGTTCTAAAAGCAAACGCGGATGACCTCTCGAGGGTCACATCTCTCTCTCTCTCTCGCTTTCCACGCGACGTGATGCACACCTTTTTCTTTAACTAAATACCTTTTCATCTTCTTTATATGATATTATTAATAAACAGAGAACGCTTCTGAAGCTCATAATATTAGGCGACTCCGGTGTTGGCAAAACCTCCCTGATGAACCAATACGTGAACCGCAAGTTTTCGAAGCAATACAAAGCGACAATCGGGGCAGACTTCCTCACGAAAGAAGTAAAAATAGACGACGAGAATTTAGTCACCATGCAAATCTGGGACACAGCTGGACAAGAGCGATTTCAATCTCTCGGGGTGGCGTTCTACCGCGGCGCGGATTGTTGCGTCTTGGTCTACGACGTGAACAACGAGAGGAGCTTTCAAAACTTGGAGAATTGGCGAGAGGAGTTTCTCGCGCAAGCGAGCCCGGCGGACGCGGAGAATTTCCCGTTCATCGTCCTGGGAAACAAAACGGATCAAGACGGAGGCCAATCTAGGGTGGTGTCGGAAAAAAAAGCCTTGTCCTTTTGCGCGGCGAGCGGAAACCAGTGCCCTCATTTCGAGACGAGCGCCAAGGAGGATAGCAACGTCCAAGACGCGTTCGAGTGCGCCGCGAGGAACGCTTTGAAAAATGAAGTCGAGAAGGAAGTGTATTTGCCGGATACTATCGTCGTGAATAAAAGTGGGAGTAATAAGAGCGGGTGCTGTTGAGAACACCGCTCGAGAGAGTGAGTTTAGTTGTCGTGTTCTTATTGTATTTACGCTCGCGAGTTCCTCCTTTAGAGAGAAAAGTGGATAGAAGTCTCTTCATTAATCATCGCACATTGTACGCGCAATATGTCCTCTTTTTTACGCCACATCGCGTATTCTTCGTCAAGTACCGAACGAGGGTTGTTTAAATGTTCCACTTCATCTTCTTCGTCTCGTAAATTGTCTTCGTATCGCTGTAAAGCCGCCTCAATCGCGGCGACGGCGAGCGACGAGACGTCGTCGACATCATCATCGGAAAGCGCTACGAATGAAAAGAAGAACGACGCTTTAGTCCAAACGTTGACTTCAAATTCGGACTTTTCCTCGCTCGTGGAAGCGGTTTCGAGAGCGGACATGTTAAACGCGGTGAGTTCAATGGACTCCGGGACGATTTTCGTGCCGACGAACGCCGCGTTCGAGAAGTTTTGTGAAAAGAAAGGCTTGAGTCGAGAGCAGATGTTGACGAGAGAAAATTTGGCGGATATTTTAAGCTACCACGTGATCCCGTCCTCGGCGATGTCGAGCGAGGAAGTGATGTCGAGAGAAGAATTAGAAACGCTGAGTGCTGGGAAAGTTTTGACGACAAGAGAAGTGCGAGAGGCGAACGTGTCGAAAGCGGACGTTTCGTGCGGCGGCGTGACGGTACACGTCGTCGACGAGGTGCTGACGCCGGTGTTTTCGGTACCGGCGGACATGCAGTCACCGCAGGATATTTTGGCGCTGAGCACGGATCCGACGAAACCATCTGGGTGGGCTCCGGAAGTTCTGAATGGGCGAGTTGCCATGCTCGGGTTTGTCGTGGCTTTGTATGGAGAGATTACCACCGGGCACGGCATCGCGCAACAGTTTGGCGAGAACTTTGGCGAGGTGTTGCACACGGCGTTCGTGTGGACGTTGGCGTCGTTTGCGCCGGCGTTGTCCAGTAACGAAGGGTACACGAGTAACCCGAAGACGATGAAAGATTCGAGAACGTGGAATTTTGTGTTTAAAGGGTCGCCGATTCCAGAGTTTGTGCAACCGGTGTTCACCGCGGAGGTCGAGGAGTTGAACGGAAGAGCGGCGATGGTCGGATGCACCGCGCTGTTCTTGGTCGAATTGTTTAAAGGCTCTGCTTTGTTTTAAAATTGACCGAAATTGATATACAATTATTATTGATGGCTACTACGTACGTGCGTTTTTGTATTTTTCTCTCTCTTCTTCTCTCTCTTTCTCGGCGTATATTTTATTACCCTGTGTCTTCAATGAAGACCCTTCGTTTTTTCGCCGGAATAACTTCTCCGCCAACGACTCTCTTCGATCCTTCTTTTATGTGGAACGCGTCGTCGTCGTCGCTAGAACTGTCGACTTTATAATTGGGCTTGGTTTTCGTTCTAGCACCGCGTTGATCAGGAACCGCGGTAAAATCTTCCGGACGGAATCGGCCACCGGCGCGACCGCCGCGCTTGGCCATGTTCCATTTGATAGCTTTCTTCAAATTTTTAAGCCGGAACCAAATGGACGGGAAAGACGCGTCGCGGAGGACAGGGGAGAAACGCGTGAAGCGGCCCCACGATTCGTGCAACCAGGAAGGAGATATGGCTAATTCTAACGCGAGCGTAGCTGTCGCTAGTGGAATCGCATCGTTTTCTGATGATCCGGGCTGCGTGGCCAGAGCGCGTATGGCGTTCGTTCGAGTATCGACGACGCTGTTACGACTCGGATCATCGTACGCGTCGTAGGCCATCTCGGGGAGATCGTTAAGAATGTCGAGGAATAAAGACTTTGCCGACTCTTTCGTGCACTTCAGTAACGATTTCTTATCCACCTTCGAGGCAATTAACTCGTGTTCTTCGGTAACGTCCCAAGCCGTGATTTCCTTCTCTTCTTCTTCCTCTTTTTCTTCCTTTCGTTCATCCTCCGCGCCTTCCTTCTTGGCACCAAAACGTTTTTCTAATTGCTGCCATAACTTCCCTTCGCGATACCCGCGCTTGTTCAACCCTGGAATGACGGTTTCTCTCACAGAATCTGCGTCGAGTACCATCCATTCCTTTTCAGAAACTCTGAGCGCGTCCGAGCCTCGCATCTTCGCCGTCGTCGGTGTCAAGCTTCGCTTGGCGTCTCCATCTTCTTCCTCGTCGTCTTCTTCCTCGTCGTCTTCTTCCTCGTCGTCGTTGTAGTCCTCGTTACATCCCCAACCACCACCGGCGCCCGCGGCTTGTGCGATGATGATTGCGCTTGAGTCTTCTTTCTTCCCAAGCTCCTCGTCTTCGAGTACCCAAAACGCCGCGTTATTCCGGTCGCCGCCGATGGGTTCTAATCGAGTCACACCATTGTCTCTTTTCGACTTTTCCAACTGATTAAACCGCTTTTGCCATGCTAGACGAGAGTCTGGGTACTCGCCGGTCTTATCAAAATACTCGGTGATCTTTTTGTTTTCTTCTTCGTCGGTGGAAAACGTTTTGACTCGGGCAAAGTTACCGCCGCCGACGTTTTCGCCTTTGCGATACGCCGCCCAGCTTTTGCGATGTTCGTCCAGCATCTGGTTCTTTTTCTTCAGCTCTTCCGGTGCCTTGTTATCGATCTCATCTCGCGCGTCGGTGGTGTCCAAAAGCAAATCCGCTAAGATCTTCAACGCGTCGATTTTGTCTTCGAGAGCTAACGAAGTCCAACCGTCCGCATCGAAGCGTTCGGCGAATCGCTTGAGTTTTTGCGACAAGAGAATCCTCGCCTCTTTCGATAACGATTTCGACTTTAACATTTCGTTCGTAAACATCGTACCTTTTTTTGCCGCTTCACCGAGTTGCGAGCCTTCCGCGACTCGCGTGAACGAAGTTGGCGTTATCATTTCGCAACTCGTTTTCGAGGTCTCGATTGCGTTCTTCTTCGCCACGCAAATCGGGCAAAACCACGTGTCCGGAAGCTTTTCGTTCTCATCCACGGGCGGATTGAGACAGCTTTTATGAAATTCGCGTGGACATCCGTCGCACAAGAGAACTTCACCTTTTCCTCCTTCATGCATGTCCATACCGCAGGATTGGCAGCCTTCCTCCCAGACCGCGCGAGTGAGTTCGCGCTTGTTTAATTTCTCGTCTTCTTCTCCGTCGACGTCCATGCGTTCCTTTTCTTCTTCTCCTTCTTCTTCGATTGCAATTTCCGCAACAAATTTGTCGCGCCCGACTTTCGTCGCTTTCGCAATCGCACCATCAATGGCAGAGGCAACCAATTTCTTGCCTTTTCCGGATTCAAGCGATAACGTCTTCCCCGTCGCCTCGGCGACTTTCTTACCTTCAATCTTGACTAAGCGCAACCACTCTTTGTCTTCGTTCGGTTCGTCTTTGGACGGGTTACCGGTCGACGTCGCTCGCGTATTAATCGCAGCAGAGATGGCAAAAATACCACTTTCTAACTTGGCGTCAAAGGAGGCGATGTCTTTCAAAAAAATCTCGCCTTTCGCAGAAGCAATGTCGCCGCGTTTGCATCCTGGCTTGACGATTGGATCCCACGAGACATAACGTAACGCGTCTCGAATCAAAAATACACGCTCACTACTTTTATCCATATCACACATTTCACTCGCGACGATTCTTTGTTTCGTTCGTTCGGGTTCCGTATCGTTCGTTGCGGTCAAAGCTACGAAGGTTTCGACTTCGACACCTCTTTCGGCCTCGACTTCAGATTGAACCACGAGCGCTGGAGGGGCTCGACACGCGTACTGATGAGGAGCCGCACGTAAACCGTGGTACGTATTCGTAATTCCCGCCTTGTTTTGAACGTCAAGAGTGAGATTTCTAAACGATTCCGGATCCGCTCGACATCGGCAAAACGCGTTGACAAAAGCGTCCGCGGCTTCCGGCGCGATGCACCCAAACGCTTGACGTTCGTACGAAGGTGCAGCGGAATGTTGCGCCGCGAGGGCTTCAAACGATCGGCTCAAAAGTTCGTCAAATAAGGCGAGTTGTTTCTTGAGTGGACTGTCAGCTTCCGCCAGCATTTCCTTGATTTCTCCAATGGTTTTCTTGCTAGTAGAGCCACCTTCCTTGAGGACTTCGTTAATCGGGCCAGCGATTTTTGTCAACGCGTACGCTCCGTTGTCGTCGGTAGAATCTCTGACGTCACGAATAATCGGGTTCAGCATGCCTATAATCAAACGCTTCGTACCTTCGTTCGGAACTTTTGCTTTTAAGGCGTCTACGAACACCTTGAACGATTTTGGCATAAACTTGTCCGCGGAACCTTTGCCCGGGAAGAGCACTTTTCGAAACCGTCTGGCAAACGTGAAGAGTTCCAACAAAAAGCCGACCGCGTGCTTGTCATCTTCGCCGAGGAACGAGTCCACTTTCGACTGTACTCTCGCTTCAACAGGAGCGATCGATTTTCCATCCTCTTCGTCTTCTTGCTTCGGAAAGCATCCGCCGAGCCATTGCGATTTCTCCTTCAGTTTGATCTTCTCCTCTTCCTCTTCTTGTTTCTTCTTTCTCTTTTCTTCTTCTTCTTTGACTTTCTCCAACATGCGCTGTTTGCGATCGTGCTCTTTTTGCTCCGCCTTACGATCACGCTCTTGTTCAAATTTCTTGGATCTCGCAATTTTACGAATTGCCGTGGATAATCCTATTCGTTCTTTGTTACTTTCGCGCTCGATGCGCACGGCGTCTTTAGGCGCGAGACGTTCCGCGTCCCACTCGTACTTTTTCTCGTCGTCGGCGATATCTTTCGCAAGTTTTGCGCGTTTCCCAGTTTCTACTACGTTTGAGACCACGTTTGCCGCCAACTTTGCACACGCGATATCACACGCGCGTTCCTCGGCATCGCGTTGATCTTCTTTGAATCGGGCGTCGTATTTCTCCGCGCTCGTGACGCGTTCTTTCGTGATTTTCCTTCGATACTCGGACGTTTCTAGATCAAAGACGAGCTGTCGAGTCTGTTTGAGATACTCGCGGTTCAAAATAGCTTTGTACTCATCGATACCGTATCGTTCTTGTAAAAACGGTAACGTTTCGCTCGATAACGTGTCGTAAATGTCTTTCGCGAATTTGGCTTGAAACGCGACGCGGACTTTGAAATCTTTCGTAGCGAAAGGGTCGACGAGGTGCGCCGCAATTTCCGGGTCGATAGATTTCGCGAATTGCGTCCAAGCCTTTGTGGGAGAATTCGATTCCGCGAGAATATTTTGACCCTCGGATATGACAAATCTGGCCTTGCCGACGTGCGCGACGAGCTTTCTCGTGACGGTCGGGACAGCCGGCGTCGGCTGTTCCTTCTTCTCTTCGGTTCTCTCCTCCAAAGGCGTTTCCGCCGACGACGGTACAACTACGACAGTTTCAGTCGCGGCAACAGCAGCTGCCTCTACCTTCTTCTCTTCATCTCCCCCTTCCATCGGCTCTTCGACTACAGACTC
>JACLAA010005383.1_pt1 | contig 17560 bp, 17 predicted proteins | sample 8027891 | NCBI WGS metagenome assembly JACLAA01 (sample SAMN15724900, study PRJNA655200) | protist metagenome | isolation source: fluorescence activated cell sorting (FACS) single amplified genomes of... | place: Spain: Blaines Bay Microbial Observatory, Mediterranean Sea | collected 2016-01-19 | reverse complement strand
AGTAGCTGTTTTGCCTGGCTCTTATCCTCGGCTTGGAATTCGGTGCCACGGTCACGGTGCGGCATTCAAAGAGATGCTCTAAGCCCAGAAGCCTGGCGAAAGGGCAGTCCAGGAATGTCCTGAGATGCGTGAGAGGGGAAGACACGAGAGGGGCAGCGAACGCTCCGGAGGCTTTGACGATAAATAGCTTTGATTCCAGTCTCACAAACCTCCAGGCCCCTTCAACGTCGTAAGTTCATCGTCAGAATTCTCAAACAAAAATCATCTGTCTAATTCTATCATCTAGACTATCATAAACATGTGGATCGATTATTGTGACAAAGACGCATGCCGATGGCGCTTGAAGAGCGCATTCATCGGATAGATGGTAATTTTGGTAATCAATTACTAATATCTGGAGCCTTAGTACAAAAATTTAGACTTTCGTTGAAGAATAGATGATACGTGAGGGGGGACTCCTTTTTCTTCGCAAAATCCGGGTGAATATTCAGCTGAGTACCAGTGATTTCAGTCCGACAGGCGGTAGTGAGGATTGTCGTTTGAATATACAGCCGAGATCCCTAGGGACGAATATACACCTGTTTGTACATAAAACCCTCATCACAATCTCAAATGCATATCTAGCTATTCGCTGCTGTCTATGAATAGACCCTTCCCCCGTAACAACGGCTTTTTCTCTTGTGTGACCAGTGTGTCTAGCCTAGTCAAGGTCGCACAGTAGAGAAACAGGGCACCCGCGAAAACATATGAAGTAACAACAGACCACAAGACCAACCATCTGATTATAGTGTCTGGGTAGCCGCGGGCAAGCATTGCATCGTAGATATAGCCAAGGATATAGGAGGCTAGAGACCCAAAGAAAGTAGCAATGAGGGTAAAACATGCTATCGCGAGTGCGCGACAATCTGCTTCAAGAGCTGATTGCATGGTAGCGACAACAGGACCAAACCAGCACTCCGCAATTAGATATTCCACAAAAAGGCCAAGGAAAATTGAAACATAAAAATCAGAAGCCAGGCAGCAAATAGCCATGAAAGGTAGTGAGCCAAAACAACCGCAAACTGGAAGGTACATGCGCGCTCGTGGCTCGACGGCGCGCCATTTATCTGCCAGCATGCCTCCAAGCCATGAAGAAATGAACCCACCACCAGCAACAACATATGCGTTTATATAGGAGTATTGATCGTCAAAGTTTGGAAACACGGAGGCAAATAGTGCAGGCAAATAGCCTGCAATCACGTAGCCACCCATGTACCGCAGGGATGAAGCCGCAAAAACCAGTACAACTAATTCATTGCTAAATATAGCCCAAATTGCCTGAACAAAATTCTTCTTCGCCGCCGCTGGGATATGCCCGCCTTCAGCATTTAAGGCGGGCAATTTCGATTTTCTTGAAGGACGTTGTGGCTCACGAATGCTCACGACCTCGATTACTGAAATACAAAAGCCAATTGCTGCAATTAAAAAGCAAGTATTGCGCCAGCCCAGGTCCGCACTCATGGATATACACATGGATGCCATCCCGCCTCCAATGTACACACCACAAGCAAATAAGCCATTGGCTTGTGACCGCTGGCTCTCCGGGAAGTAGTCTGCAATTAGAGAGTAGCTAGCAGGGCTCGAAAATGCCTGGCCAAAACCGAGAACCAGCCGCCAAAGTAGGACCTCCAAGTAGGAGTGGCCTACGTTTCACAGACCTTAGGCATCTATTAAATATTTAATAAAAGGAAATGTGCTCACTGTAGCCAATCATAAGCAGGGCCACGTTCCAGGCAAAGATGCCAGTAAAAATAATCAATTTTCGTGAGGAGATGTCTGCCGCGCGTCCAGCCACCAGTCCCGCCAAACAGAACGTCCCGCTAAATCCATAGCCGGTCAATATACCGTATTCCGTGTAGGAAATGCTGTCTGCATGCTTGATGGACACAAAGTCATCATCTTGACTTACATTGTACAGGTAATTCAGGGAGTAGCGTGACCACTGCTGTTGCGTATAAATCAGTCCTAGTACAAGAAGTACGAACCAGGAGAATGCGGGAACTTCACGAGCAATCATACTTGCCAAAAGCACCTCAGGTACCGTACCTACGGTACCTACGGTAGGTAACTCGTGTACCTACGGTACCTACGGTAGGCACTAGAGAGAGAGAGAACCCTCTAGCCCTTCCTACCCTAGATATGTATCTCCCACTCTCTAAATTGAGTCTATTACATTGATTGTAAACAAAGTTTATAATACAACACTCTCGTAGTCACGGTGGGTTAGCGCCAGTCCCTGATTGGCTAGGACTCCGACTCGGACCCTGCTACTTTACATAACGCTGCGACATACTCATGCTACTTATGGTACCTACGGTAGCTAGTATCGATACATCTTATTTGCTAGTTGGCCGCACCGTCACGGTAACTCCTCTCCGAGTCGGACTCCTTCAGTGACAGCTGCCTTTGTTGCTTCGCTCCGACTCGGAGCCCAAGAGCTGACCGCGACCGCGACTCGGAGGCGGCGCGCGGCCGCGGCTCGGAAGTAGAAGAGGCGGCCAGGGTAGGCTGGGTAGCCTGAGAGGAGATGTGCCACTAGGCCTAGCGGGGAATTTTTGCTAAAATAATGGGCGGCTGTGCGCAGTTTGGTACCATGCGGGCAGCCTCGCGCTGAGAAAGCAGCTGCGACGCGGTGCGATGAGTAGTAGATAAAACCCGCCCCAAACCCAAAATCGCCCTTGAGACGTATAAATTGAACCATAATTACGAAAAGAATATTTCCCGCATATCTATATAGGGCTATATAGGGCTCAAAGGGATTTTCCGGTGTTTGGCTAGGCCGAGCCGTGCGATCATTCGAAAGACATACCTCACGTTCTTCCTCGAAGCCTGAGGCCTTGCATTACTACTAGAAATAACTTTTATGTCACGGTCCAGCGGTGCGCGTGACATTAAAAATAAATAATTAATTAATGAGGAATACCTAAAAAAAGGACATACACCAAGCCTCTAAAGGCCTTCTCACTTGCCTCCCGGTGGCGAGGTGCACCCGTCACCGCATGCAGGTAAGTATACGGATGAATACTAAACGCCTCGGACGTAGGACGGGGGGATATCGCCCCCAAGTCGACGCACTCCGGACATTATAATTTAACTCATCACTGGGATCCTTGGCCAGCACCCCGATGTAAGCAATTCTAGGCAGCCCCACAAGCTCGGGCGCTTCCACAAGCCCACTGCAACTTGCGGGCGATTCGGACGTTGAACTTAACGGTCAACTTCGATCTCTTCCCATGGAACCAGAACTGGCGAGAGAGTGTCTATCGAACTTGCTATTTGCGGGTCTCTATGCTCGCCCTGGCGCAGGACAGTGTTTATATAGACTCGAACCGCCTCCATAAAATGATGTAGCAAAAGTGGTTGATCCTCTGTAACAGTCCTGCTTCTCATCGACTTTTGAAGTTCACCATTCGAGTACCTGCGGGGTGTACATATGATCCATGGCATAATAAATGTCTTTTCTGGTATGATTTTACACACAAGATACTGGACACTGCTTGCTCTGAAGTGAGAACAACAAAGTGTGAGGGCTCTAAAGCAATTCGAAGTGACCATATCTGTGCGGAACATACTTTCCACCAGATGGATAGCGCAGCATGACGCAGCTGGAGGTAGAGGGTTAAAGCAGCAGGTTTATCGCATGCCACACATTCATAGAGAATCCTGGCACACCAATGTTCGACTGATGCCACTCTTCCAAGCAAACTGTCAAAAGCCAATGCTTGAGGATCATGCCCAAAACTTACATGATAACCAAGATTATCACAGAACTGTCTTGCAAAAGTTAGGAGAAATGGATCATCTGCATATGGCACAAGAACATCACCACTTTGAGTACCTGTGTAAGCTGAGTTGTGGTTGATCGTGATTTCATGCGTAAATGTAAGCAATGATTCAAATCAAACAGGGCGCTACCCATATTAGCAGAGGCGTGGAAGGTGCGACGCGCCCATGGTGCTAAGATGCGTAAAGAGCAGAGATCTGATTTGTTGTTGATTCCGGATTCTCCAGCTACACCGGATGCCTCGCGCAGTGCACATGGGTCGTGAATGTAGCTCAAGTACCCAGGGCGACGTTTCACGTGAATAATAAGACACACAATTGCACGAGCATTCTGGAGATGCCTACATTAAAATGTGCGCTTAACGTGGGACAGTCGGCTTTTTAGTTCAGGGCGCTGTGCATTTCTGTAGACTATGCAGAGTAGCTGGATAGTAGCGCCCTGATGCGACTTGCACAGAGCCAATATTACACACAGGTGGAAGAAGGCACGGCGACATCACCCGCAAGATCTGTCTGGATGCAAATGAGCCAGCGACACCCTTCGCAATATAATCTATGTCAGGATCTAGGTCTATCTGGAGTGGGACGGGGACATCGGTGCCAGTCTCTACATCAACCGTCTTTAGGCCCCGCCAGTCAACGGCCAGTACCCACAGATGCCTTAGGGGCTGAAGGTGATATTGGTTGTCGCTAGCGCTCCGAGGATAGCGTGGAAAAAGAGCAACAACGAGAGCTGCGATGGCTTCCTTCGATCTTGACAATGATGCACGACCGCAGCCAATAAATAGAAGACCAATAGACATATGCAAGGCCATGTGTGTACCTATATTGCGTAAAGTGCGAACTGATTTCAAACTGAGAATCATTCAAATGCACCATATGTGATGTCTTCGTCGATGCGCAAACGAAGCTGGCGAAGTAATCGCAGGGACTCGAGATCACCAGTACCAGCCATCACCATTCCCAACGCAATTGATATTGTAGCGAGGCACATCTCCAAGGTAGGCCGATCTGGCCGCCAAGCCAGTGAATGTTCTCGTATGACTGGATCTAAGAGAGCGTTGCTATGGGAGGTGTGCTTTGACTCCCGCGTCACGACTCCAGGGACCAAGTCGCATGCATTTCTCAGAGCCTTGAATCGTATTAAGAAGTACTTAAGGGTTGCAGCAGCCATAGCACAACCAGTTCCGGCATAGCGTAGACCAATTGCCTATAGGTAGATTGAAAAATGCTGTCAATAGGTTGTACACGGGCGCACGAAGCAGCCACCAGCGACAATGTTGGCATGTGCTTGCTTTAAGGTACTCCAGTCAGCTGCGTCTTGCAAGGGCAATTCTTTTTGGCAACTGCACTTGCAGAACAGGACCTTTGCGCACATCTTACTCCTAGATGACCTACACATGCATCGCCTGAAATAGTAGAACGAGAAGCAGACTTTAGACTGTACGAAACGGCTAGCAGTGCTTGCATCGAGTCTACAAGGACAGATGGAAGCTGGGCTTCAACCCACTCGGTTGTAGGTCTAATGAAATCCCACAGTATCAACCCGCGTGCGATCACACGAAGTAGCATAAAGTCTGGTCGTACTGTATCTATGAGGACACCTGTGTCTGGAAGACGAAGTCGTGCGGCGGCGGCGGTGGAGTTTGTCTGAATGAAGTAAAGTCCGAGTGCTAGGGTGGCACCAGGCGCAGTCAGGTCTGTGTTTAGATATTCACCCTCACGAACGCGAGAATTGCATACATGGTCTTCACACAAATAGTTACCTTGGTCTACTGTGCTACTTAAGAGACGTAAGATCTGGCCTGATTTGCTCTCAGTGCCACCAGCAAGGGCATGATGCAAGCGCTGGGCGATCTCGAGGTCCCCAAGACCAGCGGCCTCATTGCTTGAACCCTTACCCAGCGTGACGAGTCCTAGCGCCAGACCGGCAGAAAGTGTATAAGCTTCGCGGTCCCGCATACGATCTCCACGGGAGCAGCATGCTATCTCGCCAAGGAGAAATTCTGCCATTAACCGGTGAGCTGTGCCGCAATAAAGCATGCCGATACCAGTAATTGCGGCTGTTTGTGCTGCAGCAGAGACCTCCATCTCTGCGAACGGCTGTGGGAGGAGAGCCGGGATGTGCAGACATAGCATCTTTGATACTGCTGCGTCACAGGAGCCACATTTTGCTGCAGCCATCCCGAGCAGCATACCAACTGTTGTCGGATCATGACCTAGGGTCAGATATTCGTATATATCTGTCATTGCCAAAACATGAAGTTGCTGTTGTAAGCCCAATGCGAGCAACAGCCCACCATGTTGGGGTGTGGGAATCTCTGGCTTGTTGTACACTATCCAAGTTCGTGTGATGCACACTGACTTTCTTTGTCTAGCAGTGAGGCGAGATGTCGATCTTAAGGACTGTAGTCGCAGACCAACAGCAACACCGTTGTGAAACTTTGGCCATAAGCTCAGAGCTCCTGCGAGAGGCGACGAGAGGTCAAGAGCCACAGTGACATTGCAAGGTGGTGAACGACCCAAAAGACACATTCTTGGTACCTGGAAGGCAGGTTGCACTACATACGTATATCAGTCACTCACCAGGAGAACCTCCGCTAGGGTACTTAAGGATGGTAATGACCTGAAAGTGATCATACCTCGGCCTGCAGCTGTCGCAAATGATCGGGTGCATGCTAAAAGGAGAGATGCTTGCTTGCGCTGCTCAAAGTCATGATCAGATATCTCAGGGGGACGTGTTGCATTAAACAAAACCAGTTTTGATGAACATAGTAATCGAGATACTTCACGCAAGAGGGAATTGTCAGCATGGCACAGAGAGGCCATAGTACATATGCGTGTAAGTCTACGTAATTAGAGTGTTGATAGTGCTGCCTGCATCTAACAGTGTCTTCTATGGACACCGAGAGATACCCATCTTCGTCTAGGTAGGATATGTGGCCCTTATCCACTACATAAGCAGCATACGTGTGTGTCCTGGCGCACATCATCTGTACTGCTTCCCAACTACGTGCCTCTATGGTAACTAATGATTCTTCACGGTGTTGGACCGCTAGATTTAGACAAGCAAGATCACCACGACCAATAAGTTCATATGCAGAAGTAGGCCAACAGTCGGGTGGTCCCAGGCAACACACATTGAGAGCATCTTGTATAGGCACAACAAACCCCGGGGTCAGAAAGCCAAGCTCATCCAAATGTAGTCCAGTGCGTACCATCGCAAGGATGAGCTCTTCAGCTAGTTTTCGTCGCAAATCTAGGCAAGCTTGACCACTAAGTACGTTTAAGATGCAAGAAAGGCGCCTTGCGCGAGAGCGAAAAGAAGCACAAGAACCATATTTTACGTCACCAAACAACTGACTTTTCAATATATCAGAAACCCATTCTTGAACGCCAATTAACTGCTTCTTGTTTAGAGTACCTGAAGAAACAAAACCTATGCGCTCACTGACATCAGGTTCGTAGTTTATTTAAACGCAAGACTCTTACAGCTGTCTCTACTAGCATGAGATTGGCCCCTTTTTAGATTGGATTGAAGATCCTGGGAATTTACGCGGTCTGCTGGCTGAAAATCCGTGCTTAGGGAATCAAGCAAGAAGCTTAGCGGTTCTAAGTGAACCCAGGAGAGTGATGATAGCTTACAGTCTTCGCGAGCTGCATAGATCGCATCATAGATACGTTTCAGGTGCATTCTCCACTCAGCATCCACTTGGGTGAAGCCCAGAGCTCGATGGGCTACGTCTTGGGCGGCAGAAATTAGAGTAAAGTAACACACACGAGAGCGGTCTGTTAGTAAGCTCCCGGCTCTGATAGGCAAGGCAATCGCGATCTTGTATGCATATAACGAATGCTTTCGGTGTGTTTGACTGCAAATCAAGTTCAACCAGAACCATTTGCTGTCGCTGCGATTATCACTGACAAAATCATGGCTCGGATTCAGATTAGCATTCAATAGTTTGCTACCTATGTGGAAAATGCTCAACAAGAGCGACGCTTTCATTGTAAAGGACACAAGTTGCTCATGATGCATCCAGGGAACCAAAAAGAGATTTAAGCGTAACTACAAACCCAGTCCATATGACTTCACTGAGTGAAATACCACAAGGGTAAGTGCTGCGGCCCAGAAAGTCCACGACAGTAAGCACCGAGGCACGCCTGTGTAGTAAGAACATCGCGCGAGGCATGAACCGCAGTACTTGGACCCTCAAGGTAACTTACAAGATGGATGCGAGCGAATGTGGTAGTGTGTCATCGAGTGCTGATAGAGCTGATTCTGCGAGTGCTGAATCAAGCGTGAGGGAGACCTTCAGGCGCATGTGCTGCCAGGAGGATGTCATGGTCAGGGCGGAGCAATCGTCCCATTGCGTGCCAAGAAGATGTGCCCCAGGTGCAAACAGGGGACTCGATAAACCTAGACGTTGTCATTTGGAATCAGGTTATCATTTGACATTTTTTGGCACTAGAAGTAGTAGCTGGACTGGCTAGCAAACTCGAAGTCTCTATGTATGACAAGGAAAGACCATCAATCATTAAAGCAAGACTCCCTTCTTGCCTTAAGACTACAAAACCAACACGGTGCCGTTGTACGTTAACAGGTTGGGCATCAATGCATTGTATATTAAATGCAAATTGGAGCATAGGAGGTAAAAGAATATCAACCTCACTCAGTGAGGTAACTTTCAGCCCAATCAACCTGTGTGGTGTATGTCCATCTAAGTATCCTGTAACAATTTGCACAGACATCTCACGAAGGTTCTAAGTTAAAATTACTTTTATGCAACAGGAGGCAGAGCATGGACTCATTTTGCTCGCCACTCACGCAAAAAATTCGAATAGCAGCGGATGAACTAGCAAGGTGAATATTTCCATTTTGAGCCCCTATGCGTTGAGCTAATAGCTCCGGCATTTGCGGGAATATGCTCTCTGTTGGTGTATGAAGCAGAGGCATGTCTGATCCTGACACTTGACCACCGCACCTGCCTTCTTTGGATGAGGTGACTACTCGAGGCAAACGCGGCGGATCAAGTTTGCATTTTGTACACGTGCTTGGAGACGGAGTGCTTCCATAGTCTACTCTAAGTGAACGTGAAGATCGTTTATGGATGCGCCATACAAAATGCTTTTGTTGCGACTTACTGTATGTGACTACTAAAAGGGGCACACCTTCAGCGACGAAGACCACACGGTCTGGCGAACTATACGATATGTTGCCGTCATATGCTTGGTATGGGGCTTCAACAGCACAAAAATTCTCGAGTGGATGAGTCATTGAGAATAGGGGAATTCGTGGCGATAAATTAGATGCACAAAGCTGGGATTGCACGCACTGAAGAACAAGCCCCCCCTTGCTTACAGGACATGGTAAGATTGGCCAGATGCAGTCAACATGAAACGGTAGTGCTGCTTCTACTTGGCTCCCGTCGGGTGCAAAAAGGACAAGACTGCAACTATCCAGAAGCATGACAAGCCACGGGCCAGTGTTTCCACTGAATGAAACCCAGGTAACGGTTGCCACCTTTGCGACATCATCAAATTTCAGACTTCTGTAAGCGCACTGTCCAATCAAGGATTTCACTATGACCCGACTTGCTGATACCTGTAATATCGTGGGACTGCCGTCAATGTCGTGTGCCCCGCGGACTTGGCGTGTAATGTAGGCCGTAACTCTAGCGTAGGTCATCGCATGCCGCAGCATCTTATGGCATCTTACGCCCGTATTCAACATGCAACAACAGCATGATCGAATTCGCTCGCATGTGTGGCTTGAGTCGTACGGCTAAAATTCGATGCCTACCAAGGGCGAGTTGCAACTGACATTAATAAATGGAGCAGCAGCGTACTGTCGAGTCCAGGTACTAGTGGAATGTCCCCCGGAACCCCGTTTTCGCCAAATCAGGATTCGACCCCGCAGTTGTGCCTTCGGGAGCAAGCGGAAACGCTCGTTTCGCCAGTAGGTCGAAGTGGCCGTGGCGCGCGTCGGCGGCGTGCGGCACGCGTAGCACGCGCTTCGGAACAAGCGAAACCGCAGTGTGGGCAGATGCCCATGCGCGTGGGTGCGAAAGCGATGCTACGAGCTGACAGAGTCGCCGAGATCATCGGAAACGGTCCCCGCACGGAGCCAAGTCATCTCTGGCGGGCGCTTCCAGTGGAGAAATCGTCCCACACGGGGCGTATAGAGGTGCTCGTAAAAAGGTGGTGGTGGCGTTGCGCACATGCGGACTCGTGTTTCTCCCATACCTACTAGCTCGGTGCGCGACGGGCGCGGCGCCTCGGCGGAAATCACGGCGGCTAGCCGAGTTTGGCACCGAAAGGGCGGGGGTTGAGCCAAAAATATCGGAGTATTTGGCGATTTCGCGCACGCACGGGAAAAAGGTGCAATTTGGGAATTTAGTCTTTGACCACTTGTAGACCCAAAGGGCAAAACTAACCCGGGCCCACCAGATGGAACGTACGAGGCCCGGCCTTCCGCTCGACTGTTCCTTGGTCTGCTCGAGGCCCACGTCGGCGCCGCGGTCCTGTGTGAAGTTCTCTCCTTCTTGTCTTGTCTCAGTGACGGAGTCGGAGGGCCTTGGTTTAACTCAGCCGGAGGCCTCCCAGGCTTCTCTCCCCCCCAAATTACCCAAGATATAATAGTCCATTCCTTCAAATTGATCCGAGTCTGGCTCTGTCTCTCCATTCCAGTAGTCCATTATGTACTAAGGAGATCATTCTGTTTCGGGATCATGATTCCAAATTTGTCCAAGTTCCGGCCGCCTCTGATTTCAAGTTTCGGTTGCTGCACCCTGGCACCTAGGCCCGATTACGCCGGCGGTACCCGGCGGGCCCGGCCCGAGCCCGGGGCCTTCAGCACTCCAGCTCCCGACCGTGACTTGGATCGGAACCGGTCTTAAGGCCGGGCCGCCTATAGTCCTGAGCTTAAGAGGGCCCATGACTAAAAAAAAATCCTATAAAGAACTTACATCTACAGATTTTGCACGGTTAGAGTTATCTAGAGTTTTGTAGATTTTTTGCGTCAGTGTAAAACCCTGGGCTGCTCTGGTAGCTCAAGCGCGTGCCAGCGGGACACTCTTCAAGTTGTAAATATGGGTCGTAGTTCTCTTAACCTTCTTATCCCGGCACGCTTCTTGCTGACCGTGGGTCATCTTGTTTCTGTTTTAACGATGGTTCATACGCGAAAAGAGAATCTCTCTTCTGCGGTCTCCGCTGATCCCAAGGATGCCCAAAAAGAGGTAGACTTGTGAAGCAGCCCAGCATCTAATTTATTACTGTAGTTCATGATGGCATATGCAATCTGCCTGGTGTGTTTCGCCGTTGATGTGCTGGGAATTCTTATGGGCACATCCCTATTCTTCCCCAAGGCAAACCTTCTTCAAATTATCTGCCACTTCGTGGGTAGCTGTTTTATAACATCTATGATTACCCAATCCTGGCAATATCAGTATATCTGGTGCGATCCGCAATAAAAATGTTTTCACATTCATAGAATGCTTAGGTTTTCTATTGCCACTTGCAACATACCCTGCGCACTCTGTGAAGTTAGCATCCTGATTGGGACTTTCGCATTAAAAGTTGTTGTCTTCTAGACCCAGTGACGGAGTTAATGCAGTTTCAGGTCCCTATCCGAGTGGCTGATCACGGGCTTGGTCCAACGAGCGAGATAAAGAGACTACCCAGGCATCTACGAGCGGGCCTGGGTGAGCCTGCCAGTGAGGAGCATTTTATTCAAAAGTACAATTTTAAGTTTTGCTACATCGCCTGGCTTGCCGCCGCTTACGCCTGGCTCACAGCGTAAATGATCTGCGCCGCAATGCTCTGCGGTTAGAGTTAGTTGAGCCTGAGATCAGCGAGTCGGCGGGGGACACCAGACTAGGATTGCTCCATAGCGAATATAAACATGCCAGTGTGGCCTGGGGGGGAAGCCACTAGGTTGCCATTAACCGGTTAATAACCGGTAATTTACCTATTATTACCCCTCGAAGGGGATCCGGGGTAAATCATAAAAATATAAATCTTAAAATTCTAAAATCTACATCATGATTTGGTAAGCTCGGTCGGAACGCGGAGAGCGAGAGAAACGTTTTTACAGGGACGGAAAGGACGAGCGGCGAAGAACAGCGTTCTGACGAGCGGCGCATAACAGCTTAAATGCTAGTGGCGCAAAACTCACTAGGGCCTGTGTGCCCCGTACCGTTAACGGTACGGGCCCGGGGCATGCAAAGTTCGGTGCAGTGCGGGCAGCCTCGCGCTGAGAAATCAGCTGCGCAGCTGCCCCGGCCCGGGGCCTGGGCCGGCGCAGTGTGCCAGTCACGGCCCGGGTGCCACCGTGACGTGGACGTCACCGTGACGGTATACTCACTGGCCCGGGCAGGCTACTAGTAACTTGAATGCGGCTGTGGACGTATAAATGGACCCGCAATACGAAAAGAATCCCTGACTTCAATATCTATAAGGCTAAAAAGGAATTTCCGGGTGTGTCTAGCCCGACCAGCGGGTGTCTGGTTATTTCTATCATAAGCTGTCACAGTACCGTACCTGCGGTAGGTGTATCGGCATCGCGATAATCCTCCGGCACAGCACAAGAAGTGCAAAGCATGGACGGAGCCAAGAATGACATTTGTAGTGCCTTACTGGAGGCGGGCGGGGGGGCGACGCCTGAAGCTTCTCGGAACGAATGCGTTGTCAGAGTCTTCGAGCTGCGGAGAATGCTTGAATCGACTGCATGTCAGACGACGGTGGAGCCGATAGAACCTCCATTAGTTCTTGAGACACATCGAGGCTTTCTGCTGAAGGAAATGGCATGGATGGCCGCAGACTTCAGGGTAGAAAGCCAGCCGCCGGTGTTCTTGTACTTTTCTTTTAGTTGCAGCTAGTTCTTACTTTTAGGGAAGCGACACAATATAATGCGAAAGAAACGATCAAAGGTCCTGGCCATCTCAAACTCAACCGATGAACTCTAGCTCAATTATAGGCTGTTGTGCAACACTTCCGAGGGGCGAGGGGCCGTGCACAGAAACAAGAACGCGAACACCAGGTAAGTCAAAGTTTGCAGGCTAAATTTAGTTCGATCTCATAAACCGTCAGGTATCAAAAAAAAAGCTGGCCCAGCGGGCATCACGCTTGATTAAAAAGTTCTGGGTAAAAATTGATCGGGTCATTGCGCACAAGCAACGGTTGGCTTGGCAAGCGTCACAACGAGCAGCGATGGATAAGCACTTAGTCGAACTTATACGCCAGACGGAACAGTACACTGGAGATCTAGCGGAACGCATGCACGGTGGAGCAAGCAGCTTTGGTGGGCTAGTGACATCAAAACAAATAGTACCACCACATCGCAGCCAGACTGAACCTATAAATATCCGCACTAGCGGGAAGAGCTCGAGTCTAATGGCACAGTTGGAGGCAGCAGACGCGCGTGTGCGAGAGGCAGAGGTCGCTCGACCATATTTACTCGATAGTACTGTCATGTTGAGGCCTTACCAACAGATTGGTCTTAATTGGCTTGTGTCAATGCATGAGCGACGATTGAACGGCATCCTTGCAGATGAGATGGGGCTCGGCAAAACTTTGCAGACAATAGCCCTCCTGGCACATCTTGCGGCTTGTAGAGGTCTATGGGGTCCGCACCTTGTTGTTGTTCCGACTTCGTGCCTCGTGAACTGGGAGCTGGAGCTGAAGAAGTTTTGCCCTGGTTTCAAAGTGCTCACCTATTATGGTGCAGCTAAGGCCCGCAAACAACTGCGGGTAGGCTGGTCGAAATCATTATCTGTGCATGTTGTAGTGACATCATATCAACTTGCTGTTCAGGATGCTTCGATCCTCCGCCGCAAGAAATTCTACTATCTCATTCTTGATGAAGCTCATAACATCAAAAACTTTGACAGTCGAAGATGGCGCACACTTCTTTCATTCCAGGCGCAACGGCGATTGCTACTGACAGGCACACCGTTACAGAATTCGCTAATGGAGCTTTGGTCTTTGATGCATTTCCTAATGCCTCATCTATTTCGGTCACGACACGAATTTTCTTACTGGTTTGCAAATCCGCTTCAGTGTGCCATTGAAGGAAATTCCAACATATCTGAGGACCTAGTTAAGCAGCTCCATTCAATTATGCGTCCATTTGTCTTGCGTCGTCTTAAGAAGGATGTCGCTAAACAATTGCCTCTTAAATTTGAACACGAACTCAAGTGCCAACTTTCGAGACGTCAGCAGTTACTCTATGAGGAGTTTATGAATCACAGCAAAGGTCGTCGCGTTGCCTCAGGTAAATATGGTATCTGCGGTAGTAGCTTCGTGTCACTAATGAACATTGTGATGCAGCTGCGAAAGGTGTGCAATCATCCCGATCTATGTGAGCCACGCTCTGTTTTGGCACCTCTTGTTTTGCCAGGTTTGTCATTTGGAATTCCCCTGATGCTGTCTGGACTTACCTGTTTGCGTGGCATCTCGTGCTGCGTGGAGGATGCCAGGTGCACCTCTTGTATGACCACACTGCCTGCATCGGCATTTCTTGTACTTAGTGAACATTGTTTAGTAAGCTCACCACGGTCCTCTAGCAACTTGCCTATGTCAAGCCACACGTTGGCGGGTAGATTACTTGTCAAAAACACTATTGCTATGATGTTACGCCACACAGCGAGATGCGCGCGCGCGCTAGATGCTACACTACCTTCTCATCTTTCATCTTGTACACTCCACTTCATCTTACAGGTTTTTGAATCATCTACGCCTCTTGCATTGGCTTGGCAATCTCTCATTCATCCAAATGATAGTAGGCTCCATTCAAATAGGCAAAGCCTAAAGGCATCAGACACATTGCGAAGACACCTGGAGCATCAAGCTACGGTGAACGCCCGATATTGGAATCTTTTTGACTTACTAAAGCGCTTTGCATTTGTAGTACCAGCAGCCCTAGCCAGTGCCCCTCTCTTCACATTCAGAGAACAAAACAAAGTTTTGTCTGGGGTGTCTACCAACATTGCTGCTAAAGTTACCGCCGCCTTCTTGCCAATACGCCACATTACACTCGCATTGCGCGTGTCATTTCCCGATAGGACACTTTTGCAATGGGACTCGGGAAAATTTCATGAGCTCGCACCATTGTTAAGGCGCTTAAAAATTCAGAAACATCGTTGTTTGATTTTCACTCAGATGTCTAAGATGCTTGATGTGCTACAAGGCTTTCTATGCTGGCATGGACATAGTTATCTTCGTCTTGATGGTGGCACTTCACCAGATGAACGGCAGCGATTGATGACTCGTTTTAACTCAGACACGGCTGTGTTCTGCTTTTTGCTCTCGACCCGTTCTGGAGGACTAGGTGTTAATCTTACGGGTGCGGACACCGTCATCTTCTATGATAGCGACTGGAATCCAGCGATGGATGCGCAGGCTATGGACCGCGCACACCGAATTGGGCAAAGTCGCGATGTCCACATCTATCGACTTGTTTGCACCTCGACAATTGAAGAAAATATCCTCCTCAAAGCTCGGCAAAAGCAGAAGCTTGAGCTTATTACTCTCACGGAAGGGAATTTCTGCAGCCAGCTGCTCAACACGGAAGGAGATAATGATCAGAGAAAAGCACCGGCAAAAGAGGACGACGCCAAGCTCGCAGCTACCATGGCCGAACTTGAAGATGAAATCGACGCCAAATGTGCACGGGAAGCGGCAGCCGAAGCAGCCTCCGAATCTCGTGAGTTCGAAGAGCCCTGTACCGAAATTGGAGCGGACAAAGGGGCTGCCTTTGGAGTGGGCGCGGTGGCGCGCGGACCAGAGACTGTGTCATGGAGAGAACAAATCGGGATGGATATTGGCACATTGACGAGGTCTTTGAGCGCTGTTGAGCGATACGCTATTTTGATCCGCGAGGCTCAAATTTCGAAAGTTCCTTTAGCGGCTGCAGAAGAACCTTTCTTAGTACCAGCTGAGCGCAGGCTTGTAGCAACGATTAAAAAAAAAGAATGGGAAGGGGGCGCGGGTGCCAAAACAACCGAAGGCCTTCAACAGATAGAGGAACACCGTGCTTGTTCAGAAGGTGAACTATCAGCGACTGATTTGTATTTCATCCCTAAAACTAGAGCCGGCACATCGTCTAGTGTCCCTGAAAATTCCAACAGGCGGGAATTCCTCAAACGCCGCCAGCTTGCACAGTCAGCCAAGCGCAAGCGCAAGTGCACGGGCGCTGCGTGGGAAGTTCGCACGGATGCTATTACTGGCAGTCCTTTCTGGTACAATGTAGACACAGCAGAAGCCACTTGGATGAAGCCATTTGTCATTCAGCGTCGCGATGCCCGGCGAGGAAGTTGAAATTTGAAGGTGTCTTTTTAGTTAAGATTTTTTCGTGAAGATAGAGAATTATCATGGTTTATTCTACGCAGGCGACGCCTATCTGCAGGCATGCCAGGGTGGGTATAGCCATTGGCCCCGAGAAATTTCGTTCCTCTTCATCGCAATGTGTGAGCCAATTCCCACACGTTTGACTTGCGCACTCGTGTGCCAAAATTGGGCCCGCGCCTGCCGCGAGGATAATCTTCTTGTTCGAGTCTTACCTGCGAACAGCCCAACCCCAACCCTGACTCATAGGGACCAACAATCTTCACAACCACCTTGTAAACGCCACACCTCACTAAGTTGCGCGTTGAAGTCGGTATTGCCGGGAGAAACTCTTATTCTTGGGCCCGGTCGTTACTGGGAGAGATCAAGCCTCTTCATCGACAGCAAAATCCGCATTGTTGGAGATTTAAACATGCCAGAGCGGGTTCTCATTGAGCTCAACAACGCACTGGAATGGCGCGGTCGCTCCGGTGCTCTTATTGGTATCACAATCCACCGCTTGCAGTCACGGGGTATCACAAACTCAGCACTTGTTGTTAAAGGTGGTCATCTTGTTTGTCATCGTGTGGTAGTGGATTGCTCTGGGGCACCTGGCGCTGCGATATCTCTTCACAAAGGTTTGTCTCCTGGCGCTTGCCCATTTGTGTTGTAACCAAGAGTACTCTAATGCGAGCAGGCGCAAGTTTGCACGTCAGCTGCTCCATTGTGGTGAGTGCCACTGCCGCCGGGGTGTTCGTCTATCCTGGTGCCAAGGCTACGTTCTCACTATGTGATATTAAGAGCAATAATCACTGTGGTCTCTGTGTGGCACCCAACGCAATTTGCTTTCTCAGCAACTGCAACCTCACAAGAAACGGTGTAGCTCAGGTGGCTGTGAGAAGCTTCCCGCGCTTAACTTGACAAGTGCTCATATGATTTGATCAACACGACTCGTAGGCATTTGCCAAATCTGCTGTTGTCCTCAAACGAGTGCTGCTCTCTAGTGATATAACGAGTGCTGCTCTCATTGTTGATCATGATGCTCATGTATTCACAAAGAAGAATATTGTAGACAGTGACACTGGCACTCCCAATGATTTTAGGGAGTATAGACATTGAAATAAGGCGCCTTCTGCATCGCGTTGGTTTGGTTGTTTTTCATGCCACACAACAAGGTTTCAGACTACGTCGCCGGCCATAGCACCGCCAGCACTGTCTTCATTGGGTTTACTGAGTCTAGCACGTGCTCGTTCAATAACGGCATGATAGTAGAAAACAGAACTTGAATAAGCCTCAGGCTCAGGAGCTTCTTTTGACGAGGGCAAAAAAGTCACGGTGTAGTAAAATTAATCGGCCGGGCCCACCGTGGGGGGGGGTATTCTAGAGGTATATTCCTTGCCACTGGCAGTGCAGTCTAGAA
>JACLAA010006926.1_pt1 | contig 17577 bp, 28 predicted proteins | sample 8027891 | NCBI WGS metagenome assembly JACLAA01 (sample SAMN15724900, study PRJNA655200) | protist metagenome | isolation source: fluorescence activated cell sorting (FACS) single amplified genomes of... | place: Spain: Blaines Bay Microbial Observatory, Mediterranean Sea | collected 2016-01-19 | reverse complement strand
TTGCTCTTTGTGGTTCAGCTTTTAAAAATAAAGGCGTTCAAGCTGTTCTTGATGCTGTAATTGACTTTTTACCTGCTCCTGATGAAGTCAAAGCTATTGAAGGTGTTATTCCAAATAATAGTGATGATGAAGAGGAAACTGATTCTAGATCTTCATCTGATGATGAGCCTTTTTCAGCGCTTGCATTTAAAATTGCTACTGATCCATTTGTTGGAACTTTAACATTTATAAGAGTTTACTCTGGAGTATTAAGTGTTGGTGATGGAGTTATGAATACAACTCGCTCAAAAAAAGAAAGAGTTGGAAGAATGGTTCAAATGCATTCAAATAACAGAGAAGAGATTAAGGAAGTAAGAGCAGGCGATATAGCTGCTTGTATTGGTCTAAAAGATATCACAACTGGTGATACTTTATCAGATGCTACTAAACCAATTGTTCTTGAAAGAATGGATTTCCCAGAACCGGTTATATCTGTAGCAGTTGAACCAAAATCTAAACAAGATCAAGAAAAAATGTCATTAGCTTTAGGAAAATTAGCTCAAGAAGATCCTTCTTTTAGAGTTGCTAGTGATGAAGAATCCGGCCAAACAATAATTTCTGGAATGGGCGAACTTCATTTAGATGTTCTTGTTGATAGGATGAAAAGAGAATTTTCAGTTGAGGCAAATATTGGAAAACCTCAAGTTGCTTACAGAGAAACAATTAAAAATGAAATTGAAGTTGAAGGAAAATTCGTAAGACAAAGTGGTGGTAAAGGACAATATGGCCACGTTTGGCTAAAACTAGAGCCTCTCGGTTTAGATGATGAATATGAATTTGTGGATAAAATCGTAGGTGGAGTTATTCCTAAAGAATATATACCTGCAGTAAACAAAGGTATTCAGGAGCAAATGCAAAATGGTGTTATAGCTGGATATCCACTATTAGCTCTAAGAGCGACTTTATATGATGGTTCATTTCACGATGTTGATTCTAATGAAATGGCGTTTAAGATTGCTGGCTCTATGGCATTAAAAGAAGGTGCAAATAAAGCTAATCCAGCTTTGTTAGAGCCTGTAATGAAAGTTGTTGTTGTTACCCCCGAGGAGCACATGGGCGACGTGGTGGGTGATCTTAACAGAAGAAGAGGAATAATTTTGGGGATGGATGATATCACCTCAGGTAAAGAAGTATCATCTGAGGTTCCGTTAGCAGAGATGTTTGGATATGCCACAGATTTACGTTCTCAAACTCAAGGAAGAGCTACTTTTACAATGGAATTTACTAAATATGGTGAAGTACCAAAAAATATTGCTGAAGGGCTAAAAACTTCTTAATAAATTATATTTATAAAACTGTTGAATAAAGTTGACAGTATTGCTCTTAGAAGCTTAGAATACGCCACATTTTGCGATTTGCATGATGTGAATTTAAATTTTTATATAGGTAAAAAAATAGGGAAATGGAGAATCAATCAATCAGAATTAGGCTAAAAGCTTTTGATTACAGATTAATTGATGCTTCTGCAAAATTGATTGTTGAGACTGTTAAAAAAACGGGTGCGATTATTAATGGACCGATACCATTGCCGGTAAAAAAAGAGAGAACAACAATATTGATATCACCGCATAAAGATAAAGATGCTAGAGACCAATATGAAATTGTTACATATAAAAGATTAATGGACATTGTCAAACCGACTGATAAGACGGTTGATGCTTTAATGAAACTTGATCTATCCTCAGGGGTGGATGTTCAGATAAGTTTAGGACAATAATTTTAACGCGAATGCGGCCATAGAGGGTTTATAGCCCCGTAAAAGGAGATAAAATTGAGCATAGGCTTAATAGGAAAAAAATCTGGTATGTCACGTCTTTTTCTTGAAGATGGTGAGTCTATTCCAGTTACTGCTGTTTCGGTCTGTGGAAATTTCGTTGCAGAGATTAAAACCAAAGAAAAGAATGGTTACAATGCTTTGGTAGTATCAAAAAATAAAAAATCTAATAATTATAAAAAATCTCAGACAGAATTCTTTAAGAAAATAAACATTAATCCTGGATCGTTAGCAGAATTTAAAATAGAAGATGATGCTATAAATCATGAAGTTGGCACTCATCTTACTGCTGATTTATTTGAAGTTGGACAACATGTTGATGTAACAGGTATTTCAAAGGGCAAAGGCTACGCTGGAGTTATAAAAAGACATAATTTTGCTATGCAAGATGCAACACACGGAAATTCATTAGCTCACAGAGCTCATGGTTCAATTGGACAGTGCCAAACTCCTGGTAGGGTTTGGAAAGGAAAAAAAATGTCAGGCCATATGGGACATGAGCAAAAAACCATTCAAAGCTTAAAAATTGTTGATATGGATATTGAAAATAACGTTATTTATATTAAAGGAGCGATTCCTGGCTTCAATGGATCAGAAGTAAAAATTAAACCCTCAATCAAAAAATCATGAAAATAGAATTATTGTCAAATACAAAAAATAAAGATATCTCTATTTCAAGCGATGCATTCAGTAAAGAATTTAACGAATCTTTAGTTCACCAGGCAGTCGTGAGTTTCATGGCATCCTCCAGACAAGGAAGTTCTAAACAAAAGAATAGATCAGAAGTCAGAGGTGGAGGTAAGAAACCATATAGACAAAAGGGTACGGGAAGAGCCAGAGCAGGAACTATAAGAAGTCCTTTATGGAGAGGCGGTGGTGTAACTTTTGCTTCAAGACCAAGAGACTTTAGTAAAAAAATTAACAAAAAAATGTATCGCGCTGCAATAAAGTCTATTTTTTCTGAACTTGTGCGGCAAAATAGATTAGTTGCAATAGAAAAACCAGTTCTTGAAAAACCAAAAACAAAAGAGATAGCTAATTTTTTAAACGAGTTCTCTTTAAGCAAAGTCCTCATTATTACCGATGATCTAGATATAAATTTATATTTATCTGCTAGAAACATACCAAATGTTGATGTTATTACTGTAAGGGAAATAAATCCAATAAACCTTCTTAAGCCGCAAAAAGTTGCTGTGACAAGTGAGGCTTTGAAACAAATTGAGGAGTGGGTTAATGGATAAAGAAAAATTGTTCACATTAATTAAAGCTCCAATTATTACTGAACAGACTGCAAGCCTTGGAGAAAAACTTAAACAGGTAGTTTTTAAGGTTGATTTGTCCGCTAATAAGAGAGAAATTAAAAAAGCTGTAGAAGAACTATTTAAAGTAGAAGTTTTAAAAGTAACTACTTCAGTAGTTAAAGGTAAAACTAAAAGAAATAGATTTGGACTTTATAAGAAATCAAACTATAAAAAAGCTTTTGTATCAATCAGTAAGGATTCTGAAATACAGTTTGAGGGTATAAACTAATGGCGATTATAAAATCAAAACCTACTTCTCCAGGAAGAAGAGGACTAATTTCAGTTAAATCTGATTTGCATAAAGGAAAGCCTCATAAATCCCTTATTGAATCTAAATCTAAGAAAGGTGGAAGAAACAATAATGGAAGAATAACAGTTAGGCATCAGGGTGGGGGACATAAACAACATTACAGAATAATTGATTTCAAAAGAAATAAATTTGATATACCCGCAGTTGTTGAAAGAATTGAATATGATCCAAACAGATCAGCTCACATCGCTCTATTAAAATATATGGACGGAGAAAGAAGATATATTATCGCACCTTCAAAAATTAAAGTTGGTGATGAGATTGTTTCATCAGATAAATGTGAGATTAAAACCGGTAATTCAATGAAGTTAAAAGATATACCACTAGGTACTAATATTCATTGTGTAGAACTTAAACCAATGAAAGGTGCCCAACTTGCAAGAAGTGCAGGAACATCAGCTAGGCTAATTGCTAAAGAAGGAATATATGCCACTTTAAGACTTCAATCTGGCGAGACTAGAAAAGTACTTTGGGAATGCAGAGCAACACTTGGGACAGTTTCTAATCAAGAAAATAATTTAAAGTCATTAGGTAAAGCTGGAGCAAAAAGATGGAGAGGTGTAAGACCTACTGTAAGAGGTGTTGCCATGAATCCAGTTGATCACCCACATGGTGGTGGAGAAGGAAGAACTTCTGGTGGAAGACATCCATCTACACCTTGGGGAGTTCCAACCAAAGGATATAAAACAAGAAAAAATCAAAGAACTGATGATTTAATTATTAGAAGAAGAGGAAAGAAATAGTATGCCTAGATCATTAAAAAAAGGCCCATTTGTTGATTTATCTTTATCTAAAAAAGTTGATCAAGCAATTGCAAACAATGACAAAAAGCCAATAAAAACATGGTCAAGAAGATCTATGATTATTCCGTCTATGGTTGGTTTAACAATCTCAGTTCATAACGGAAGACAGCATGTACCTGTATTTATAAATGAAGACATGGTTGGTCATAAATTAGGTGAGTTCGCCATGACAAGAACTTTTAAATTGCACTCAGGAGACAGAAAGGCTTAATTATGGAAACTAGAGCATATTTAAAAGGAACAAGACTTTCACCTCAAAAGGCTGCATTAGTTGCAGATCAAATAAGAGGAAAAAAAATTGATGAAGCAATGGATTTCTTAGCCTATAACAAACAAAAAGGTTCAGCTGTTATCAAAAAGTTATTAGAGTCTGCAATTGCAAATGCTGAAAATAATAATAATTCCGATATAGATAAACTATCTGTTAAATCGATTATTGTTAATCAAGGCATGAGGTTAAAAAGAATGAAGCCAAGAGCAAGAGGTAGAGCAGATAGAATCGTCAAACCGACATGTCATATAGAAATAATTCTGGTTGAGGGAGGAAAATAATGGGACAAAAAGTTAACCCAACTGGTTTTAGATTAGGAGTTTCTAAAAAACAAAATGCAAATTGGTATGCAAAAGGAAAAGATTTCTCTAAATATTTAATTGAAGATCTTAAAGTAAGAAAACATTTGGCGACAAAGCTAAAAAATTCTTCAATTAGCAAAATTGAGTTAGAAAGGACTGCAGACACATTTGTTGTGAATATTCATACTGCTAGACCTGGAATAATTATTGGTAAACGCGGTGAAGAAATTGAAAATCTTAAAAAAGCAGTTGAAAAGATAGTTAAAGGACCTTCTCAAATTAATATTAAGGAAGTAAAAAAACCAGACTTAGATGCAACAATTTTAGCTGAAGGAGTTGCACAACAGCTTGAAAAAAGGGTGATGTTTAGAAGAGCAATGAAGCGAACAGTTCAAAGCGCATTAAGACAAAGTGCTAAAGGTGTAAGAATAGAAGTATCTGGTAGGTTAAACGGTGCTGAGATTGCTAGAACGGAATGGTATAGAGAGGGTAGAGTTCCATTACATACTTTAAGAGCAGATATTAACTATGGAACTGCTGAGGCTTTAACCACATACGGAATTATAGGAATAAAAGTTTGGGTTTACACAGGCGAAATTAATGAAGATCCCTATAAAGTTCAAGGAGCTAATTAACAAAAATGTTACAGCCAAAACAAACTAAGTTTAGAAAAATGCATAAGGGTCGTAACAGAGGTTTGGCCCAAAATGGCAATACTATTGCATTTGGTAGATTTGGATTAGTTGCATCAGACAGGGGAAGGATTACGGCAAGACAAATAGAAGCAGCCAGAAGAGCAATGACAAGATATATAAAAAGAGGCGGTAATATTTGGATAAGAATTTTTCCTGACAAGCCTATTACAAAGAAACCTCTTGAAGTAAGAATGGGCAAAGGAAAAGGAAATGTTGAATATTGGGTTGCACTTGTTCAGCCTGGAAAAGTAATGTTTGAAATGGCAGGAGTAGAAGAAGAGCTAGCAAGAGAAGCATTTAGACTTGCTTCAGCTAAATTACCAGTCAAAACACATTTTATAAAGAAGGATCTGTAAATGAGTAAAGAATTAGTAGATCTGAGAAAAAAGAATTTAGAACAGTTAAATGCTGAACTTATTTCTGCTCGTGAATCACAGTTTGGATTGAGAATTAAGCACAAGACAGGGCAATTAAATGAAACTAGTGAATTAAAAAAAGTTAGAAAAAAAATTGCGACGATAAAGACAATTATCAATGAAGTTAAATTGAAGGATAAAAAATAATGGAAACAACTAACCCAAGAATTTTAACAGGGATTGTTACCAGCAATAAAGCTGACAAAACCGTTACTGTAAAAATTGAAAGAAAGGTCAAACACCCTTTATATGGAAAAGTTATTAAACGAGCTACTAAGGTTCATGCTCACGATGAGAATAATTCTGCATCTATAGGCGATATTGTTTCAGTAAAAGAATGTAGACCTCTTTCAAAAACAAAAACTTGGACTCTAGTATCAGGTAACTCTAATTCAGATTCTGATGTTATCGAGGAGAAAGAATAATGATACAAATGCAATCACTACTTAAAATAGCTGATAACAGCGGTGCTAGAAGTGTAATGTGCATAAAGGTTCTTGGTGGATCTAAAAGAAGATATGCAAATATCGGAGATGTTATAAAAGTTGCTATTCGTGAAGCTATTCCAACAGGTAAGGTTAAAAAAGGACAAGTTGTTGATGCTCTTATTGTTAGAACAAAAAAAGGTGTAAGAAGGAGAGACGGGTCTTTAATTAAATTTGATGAAAATGCTGCAGTTCTCATTAATGCTCAAAAAGCACCAATTGGAACTAGAGTATTTGGACCAGTGACAAGAGAATTAAGAGACGGAAAGCATATGAAAATATTATCACTAGCACCTGAGGTTATATAAAATGAAAAATCAGATTGTGCCAACAAAATTAAGATCTGGTGATGAGGTTGTTGTTGTAGCCGGAAAAGATATTGGTAAGAAAGGCACTTTAAGAGAAATTCAAAAAAACAAGAACAAGGGATTTGTTACTGGAATAAATATGGTCAAGAAACATACCAAACCTAATCCAGAAATGGGTATTACTGGCGGTGTTGTTGAGCAGGAAGCAGCTATTGAGTTATCAAATTTAGCAATATGGAATCCTAAAAATAAGTCTAAAGATAAAATTGCTTACTCAAATGACAAAGATGGAAAAAAAATAAGGCTATACAAATCGGATGGAGTTGAAATTAAATAATGGCTAATTTAAGAGAAAAATATAATAAGGAATTTCGCCCAGCATTAAAAGAAGAGCTTGGTTTAGAAAACATAATGGCTGTTCCAAAGATAACAAAAGTTGTAATCAATATGGGTGTTGGAGAGGCTGCAAATGATAAGAAGCATTTAGAGTCTGCACTCGAAAATCTTACTGTTATTGCTGGTCAAAAACCAATAGTTACTAAAGCAAGACAATCTGTCGCTAGTTTCAAGATCAGAGAAGGCTGGCCTCTAGGATGTAAAGTTACTTTAAGAGGTAACAAGATGTATGACTTTCTTGAGAGACTCATCGTCATTGCAATACCTAGAGAAAGAGATTTCAGAGGATTGAACCCTAAGTCTTTTGATCAACAGGGTAATTATAATTTTGGGATTAAAGAACAAATAATTTTTCCTGAAATTAACTATGACAACATTGATAATATTCGGGGTATGGACATTTGCATTAATACATCTGCAAAGTCTCAAGATGATGCAAGAGCTCTTTTAAAAGCTTTTAATTTTCCATTTAAACAAAGGTAGAAACATGGCAAAGAAATCAATGATAGCAAGAGAGGTAAAGAGGATTAAGACAGTGGCTAAATATGCTGATAAAAGAATCGCTCTAAAGAAAATCATTAATGATGAAAGCTTGCCCAGTGAAGAAAGGTACGAAGCGCGTATTAAGTTTCAAAAACTTCCAAGAAACGCAAGCCCGTCTCGTGTAGTAAGAAGATGTCAGGTTACAGGAAGGCCTCATGCTGTCTATAGAAAATTTGGTTTAAGCCGAATTAAATTAAGAGAAGCTGCAATGAGAGGAGATATACCTGGTTTAGTTAAATCAAGTTGGTAATATTATGAGTTTTCAAGATCCAATATCAGACTGCTTAACAAGAATTAGGAACGGATTAATGCGTGGAAAAAACAACGTATTGGTTCCGTATTCAAAATTAAAACATGAACTTGTTTCTGTTTTAATTTCTGAAGGCTATCTCAAGTCATGTAAAAAAACATCTATTGAAGAAAAGCCAATGATAGACGTTGAATTAAAATATTTTGACGACTCACCAGTTATTAAAGAACTCAAAAGAATAAGCAAACCAAGCTTAAGAAAATATTCAAGCGCCACAGATTTTGATTCTGTTAAGGGAGGCCTTGGCGCATATATTATTTCAACCAATCAAGGACTTATGACAGACAAAGAAGCAAAAGCAAAAAATATTGGCGGTGAAATTTTGTGTGAGGTGTTTTAATGTCTAGAGTAGCAAAAAATCCAATCACTATTCCTGATACGGCAAATATTACTGTTGACAACAGTACTGTTAAAGTTAAAGGAAGCAAGGGCGAATTAGATTTTAACTTACCTTCTTCAGTATCAATTGAGATTAACGATAATATTATTTCTGTTAACTATGATGAGACTAATCAACAATCTGTTGCCTTAGCTGGAACCACAAGATCAATAGTAAATAATATGATTATTGGAGTTACTGAAGGTTATGAAAAAAAGTTAGAACTAATAGGGGTTGGTTATAGAGCAAAGGCATCAGGGAAATTGCTTGAGCTTACTTTGGGTTTTTCACACCCTGTTAAATATCAATTACCAGATGCTGTTGATGTAGAAACGCCATCACAAACCGAAATAGTGCTCAAGAGCCATAACAAACAAATATTAGGTCAGGCTGCTGCAGAGATTAGAGCATTTAGACCACCAGAACCTTATAAAGGAAAGGGAGTTAGATATTCTGATGAACAAGTTAAAAGAAAGGAAGCTAAGAAGGCTGCTGGTGCGGGTGCATAATGAGTATTAAAAATATATCAAGATTAAGAAGAGCTAGAAAATCTAGATCAAATATAAGGAATCAAGAGTCTCCTAGATTAACCGTATATAGATCTTCTCAACATTTTTATGCTCAAATTTTTGATAGCCTTGGTTCGAAGGTAATTGTTTCTGCATCTACTATTGAAAAAGACATGAATTTAAAATCAAATAATATCGATGCTGCAATGCAAGTTGGTAAAAAGGTTGCAGAAAGAGCATTAGAGAATGGTGTTAAAAAGGTTGTTTTTGATAGATCGGGATACAGATATCACGGAAGAATAAAAGCATTAGCAGATTCAGCTAGAGAAGCAGGATTGGAGTTTTAATTAAATGAAAGAGAATAAAGCAATGAATAATCAGCAAGTCGATGCTCTTGAAGAAAAGTTAGTACAAGTCAATAGAGTAGCTAAAGTAGTTAAAGGTGGAAGAATATTTGGTTTTACTGCATTAACAGTTGTGGGCGATGGAAATGGAAGAGTTGGTTTTGGAAGAGGTAAGTCTAAAGAAGTACCAATCGCTATTCAGAAGGCTATGGAGAATGCAAGAAGAAGTATGGTTGAAGTTGAGCTAAATAATACTACTCTGTGGTATCCAATTAAAGCAAAACACGGTTCAGCTAATGTTTATATGCAACCTGCATCAGAGGGTACTGGTATTATCGCTGGTGGAGCTATGAGAGCAGTTCTTGAACTTGCAGGTGTTCAAAATGTTCTAGCTAAATGTTACGGATCTACAAACCCTGTTAATGTTGTGAGAGCTACTATAAATGCATTAAGTGCAATGGAATCACCGGAAACAGTGGCTTTAAGAAGAGGCAAAAAAGCAGAAGAAATATCATGAGCAAAGACCAGTTAATAAAAATCAAACTTGTAAAAAGTGGCATAGGAAGAATGAAGAAACATAAGCTTTGCATTCAAGGCTTAGGGTTTAAAAAAGTTAATCAAACAGTGATGGTTGTTGATACGCCTAGCAATAGAGGCATGATTAATAAAATTTCAGACATGTTAGAGATATTGGAAAATTAAAATGAGCGAAGAATTAAATAATACAATGAACCTTAACTCTATATCCGATGCAGGTTCTTCAAAAAAAAGAAAAAGAGTTGGAAGAGGCATGGGTTCCGGTCAAGGCAAGACTGCGGGAAGAGGTCATAAAGGGCAAAAATCAAGATCAGGTGGAAGCATCAGACCTGGATTTGAGGGTGGCCAAATGCCATTACAAATGAGGTTACCAAAGTTTGGCTTCTCTTCAAGAGTAAATAATAACTTTAAAGAAGTTAACGTTAAGAGTATTAATGGCATGGATATCATTAATCTTAAAACTCTTAAAGAAAACAAAATAATAAGTAAATCTGTTAATAAAGTTAAGATCTTTGGCAATTCTGTTATTGAATCAAAAGTAACAGTTGAAGGGTTGGCGGTTTCTAAAGGCGCAAAAGAATCAATTGAAAAAGCTGGCGGTAAAATTATTGAAGCTGATTTAAAAAAAGATTTAAAAGGTAATAAGGAATAATGAGCGAACAAGGAAACATGAGTGATCTTTGGAAACGACTTCGTTTCGTTTTCTTCGCTATTCTTGTTTATAGAATAGGTACTCATATACCTATCCCTGGCATAGATCCAGATAGGCTTGCAGCTTTATTTCAGCAGAATCAGGGAACCATAATTGAAATGTTCAATTTATTTTCAGGTGGTGCATTAGAAAGAATGAGTATTTTCGCATTAAATGTTGTCCCGTACATTTCTTCAGCAATTATCATGCAACTTTTTTCTAATTCAATTCCGTATCTTCAAGAGCTTAAAAAAGATGGCCAAGCAGGAAGAAATAAAATCACTCAATACACAAGATATGGAACCGCAGTTCTAGCTTTCATTCAAGCATCTGCATTAGCTGTAACATTATCAGCGAGTGGACTTGCATATGTTCCTGGTCCATCTTTCTTTGTATCTGCTGTATTCTCAGTTGTAGCTGGAACAATGTTCTTAATGTGGTTAGGTGAACAGGTTTCTGAGAGAGGGATAGGTAATGGCATTTCAATCATTATCGCAACAAGCATACTTACTGGTATTCCTGGTGCTATAGGACAAGCATTAGAGCAATCAAGACAAGGTGACTTAAGTATTCTTCTCTTGATAGGAATAGCACTACTCTCTATGTCAGTTATTGCAGTAGTGGTATTTATTGAAAGAGGGCAAAGAAGAATAACAGTTAATTATGCTCAAAGACAACAAGGCAGAAGGCTTATGCAAGCTCAAACTAGCCATCTTCCTTTTAAAGTTAATATGGCTGGCGTCATTCCGGCAATCTTTGCAAGCACGTTTCTTTTATTTCCAGCTTCACTTTCTACTTGGTTTGGAGAAAACGAATCACTAAGTTTCCTTCAAAGTTTCTCGTTGGCTCTAAATCCAGGACAACCACTTTACATTATAGTTTTTGCAGGATTAATAATTAGTTTCTGTTTTATTTGGTTGGCCTTAACATTTAATACGAAAGATGTTTCAGATAATCTTAAAAGATCAGGAGCATATATCGCAGGTATAAGACCAGGTGAACAAACTGCAAATTATATTGATTCAGTTTTGGCAAGATTAACTGTCTTTGGAGCAATATACCTAACATTAATATGCTTACTTCCATTAGCGTTAATTAATTTTGCTGGAATTTCTCCAACGATATCAATTGGAGGAACTTCAGTATTAATTATTGTAGTTGTTTTAATGGATTTTATGGCACAAGTTCAATCTCATATGATGTCATCTCAATATGCATCTTTGATGAAAAAAGCTAATTTAAAAAATTATAAAAGGTAATATGAAAGTTAAAGCATCAGTCAAAAAAATATGTAGGAATTGCAAAATTGTAAGAAGAAATGGTGTCTTATTTGTAATTTGTAAAACAGATCCAAAACACAAACAGAGGCAAGGTTAAGTTATGGCAAGGATAGCAGGAGTAAATATTCCGGAAAACAAACATGTAGAGATTTCTTTAACTCACATTTTTGGTATTGGAAGAAAAACAGCACAAGATATATGTGAGTCGTTAAAAATAGATTACACAAGAAAAATATCTGACCTTTCTGAAGAAGAAATAGAAAACATAAGAAATGCAGTAGCAACTCATACTGTAGAGGGAGATCTTCGAAGAAATATCAGCACAAACATTAAACGATTAATGGATTTAGCAAGTTATCGAGGGATAAGGCATAGAAGAAAATTGCCAACAAGAGGACAAAATACTAAAAATAATGCAAGAACAAGAAAAGGGCCTAAGAAGCCTATGAGAGGATAATAATGGCAGTTAAGGGAAAGAAAAATAAGAAAATTGTTACTGACGGAGTGGCCCACATCCATTCGTCTTTTAATAACACAATTGTGACCATTACTGACAAGCAAGGAAATACAATCTGCTGGGCAACTTCTGGTGGTTCTGGTTTTAAAGGTTCTAGAAAAAGTACGCCTTTTGCAGCTCAGATTGCAGCCGATAAGGCTGGAAATGCTGCTAAGGAATTTGGAATGATAAATTTAGATGTGAAGGTCAAAGGTCCTGGCGGAGGAAGAGAGTCGGCAATAAGATCTCTTAATTCATGTGGTCTTAAGATAAAAAGTATTACAGATGTCACGCCGCTTCCACATAATGGATGCAGACCATCTAAAAAAAGAAGAGTATAAAGGAGAAATAAATGGCTAGATATAGAGGACCATCATTAAGACTTTCTAGAAGAGAGGGCACTGATTTACTTCTTAAAAGTGGAGTAAGAGCAATCGAATCTAAATGTAATATGGACACAGTTCCTGGAGTTCACGGCGCAAGAAGAGGAAGATTGTCGGATTATGGTTTACAGCTTAGAGAAAAACAAAAAGTAAGAAGAATGTATGGAGTTCTGGAAAAACAATTTAGAAATTACTATAAGAAAGCTGCCTCATTGAAAGGAAATACCGGTGAAAACTTACTTTCATTGCTTGAAAAAAGATTAGATAACGTAGTTTATAGAATGGGTTTTGGATCGACTAGGGCTGAGGCAAGACAAATGGTTTCCCATAAGGCGTTTATGGTAAATAATAAAACTGTGAACATTCCTTCTTATCAAGTTCAACCAGGTGATGAAATAGAGGTAAGAGAGTCAAAAAGAGGACATTTAAGAATTGCTGCAGCTTTAAAAATTGCAGAATCAAGAGAAGAATGTGATTGGTTGGAAGTTGATAACCAAAAGTTAAAAGGCGTATTTAAATCAGTACCAGATAGAACAGATTTAAGTACAGAAATTAATGAGAATCTCATCATTGAGCTTTACTCAAAATAATCTAACAAAGGCGGAGAAAAATTATGCAAACATCAGTAATAGACCTATTAGTACCAACTGAAATACAAGTTGATGACGTATCACCAACTTTATCAAAGGTTACACTTGAGCCTTTAGAAAGAGGCTTTGGACACACATTAGGCAATGCTTTAAGAAGAATTCTTCTTTCATCTATGCCTGGAGCTGCTGTAACAGATGTATCGATTGATGGTATATCCCACGAATACAGCACAATAGAGGGAATCAGAGAGGATGTAATTAATATATTACTTAATATTAAGGATATGCCAATTAATCTAATAGAAGGTGATTCCGCAGAGATAACCCTAGATATTACTGGTCCATGTGATGTATTAGCATCATCTTTTGACGTTCCCGGTAATGTTGAACTAGTGAATCAAGATTTTCATGTAGCTACTATTGTAGACAAGGTTAATCTTAAGATGACATTAACTGTTAAAACCGGAAGAGGTTATGAACCTGCTGACTTGAGAGAGGATGAAGACATTGTAGTTGGAGCACTTAAAGTAGACGCTTCATATAGCCCAGTAAGAAGAGTTTCCTATACGGTCGATAATGCTAGGTCAGGAAAAAGAACCGACTTAGATAAATTAGTTATTGAACTTGAAACTGATGGAACTATTGATCCAAAGATGGCAATTGAACATTGTGCAACAATCCTTCAACAACAGTTGAGTTCTTTTGTTGATCTAGATGCAATTGCCGAACAGGAAGCTAAGAAAGATCAGAATGACTTTGATCCTATATTATTAAGATCTATTGAAGAATTAGAACTTACAGTTAGATCTACCAATTGCCTTAAAGCTGAGAGTATATTTCTTATTGGAGATTTAATTCATAGGTCTGAATTTGATCTACTAAAGACTCCTAACTTAGGAAAGAAGTCTTTAAATGAAATCAAAGATGTTTTAGCTTCAAAAAATCTTTCATTAGGTATGAATGTAGAAAACTGGCCTCCAGTAGGATAAAAAATGAGACATAAGAAAGCAGGTAGAAAATTTAATAGAAACTCATCGCATAGAAAAGCATTATTTAAAAATCTTGCAATAGCTCTTATCGAGAGAGATATTATTAAAACAACATTACCAAAAGCAAAAGAGTTAAGAAGATTTGTTGAACCATTAATTACTATTGGTAAAAATGATACTGTTGCTAATCGTAGACATGTTTTTAGCAAATTAAGATCTGACTCAGCTGTCGCTAAACTTTTTACTGAAGTTTCTGTAAATGCTAAAGATAGAAATGGTGGCTATACACGAATCATTAAGGCTGGGTTTAGGCCTGGTGACAAGGCTGATATGGCCTACATAGAGCTTGTTGACAGAAAGATGGAAGATATTGAAAGCGCTGATGAGCCTGAATTAAAAGAAGAAGAATCAGCAGCTTAATCTAGGATCTTCTTTAAGAATTGCCCTGTAAAAGACTTCTTTTCTTTTGCAACATCTTCAGGACTACCTTGTGCCACAATTCTACCACCGTCTGAGCCTCCCTCTGGACCTAAATCGATAATCCAATCAGCTGTTTTAACTACGTCTAGATTGTGCTCAATTACAACAATAGTATTTCCTTGTTTCTTTAATCTCTCTAAAACTGTTAGCAATAATTCTATATCTGCAAAGTGAAGACCTGTAGTTGGTTCGTCTAAGACGAACAAAGTTTTTCCGGTACTTCTTTTAGATAGCTCTTTTGATAATTTGATCCTTTGCGCTTCGCCTCCCGACAAAGTTAAAGCAGATTGTCCCAAAGTAATATAACCAAGACCAACATCATTAAGAGTCATCAGTTTCTTTTTTATGGAAGGATGAGCATCAAAGAAACTCAGAGCCTCTTCAACAGTCATATTCAAGATATCGCTAATATTTTTATCTTTGAATTTAATTTCTAGTGTTTGTTCATTATATCTGTCACCTTCACATACATCACATTTAACATAAACATCAGCCAAGAAATGCATTTCTACTTTAATCATTCCATCTCCCTGACATGCCTCACATCTTCCTCCCTTAACATTAAAACTAAATCTACCTGGTTTATATCCCCTAGACCTTGCCTCGACTGTTTGTGATAAAAGATCTCTTATATGGGAAAAAAGTCCTGTATATGTTGCGGGATTTGATCTTGGCGTTCTTCCAATAGGAGATTGATCAATACTAATAACCTTATCTAGGTGGTCAAGCCCTTCGATTTTTTCACATTTAATCTCCTTAGACAGTTTAGATTTATTTAATATGAAAGAGCTTATTGGTAATAATGTTTGATTAATTAAGGATGATTTACCAGATCCAGATACACCAGTTATACATGTAAATAAACCAATAGGTATAGCTGCAGTTATTTCTTTAAGGTTATTTTCACATGCATTAATAATTTTAATATTCTCGTTCGTTGGTTTAGATCTTTTAGAAGGAATATTTATTTTCTTTTTTCCAGACAAATACTTTGCGGTGATTGAATTTTTATTTCTTAAAATAGAATTCAAATCTCCTTCTGCACATATTTCTCCACCATGCTTACCTGCCCCTGGCCCTATATCTATAATATGATCAGCTGACCTAATTGCTTCTTCATCATGCTCAACAACAATAACCGTGTTACCCAAACTCTTGAGATTATTTAGGGTTTTAATTAATTTAGTGTTGTCTCTTTGATGTAAGCCTATAGAAGGTTCATCTAGGACATATGTTACGCCAACTAGACCAGAACCAATTTGACTAGCAAGTCTAATTCTTTGCGCCTCTCCCCCAGATAAAGTATCAGCACTTCTACTTAAAGTAAGATAATTAAGTCCTACATCTTCAAGAAATGTGAGTCTGTCTAAAATCTCTTTTAGTATTTTTTCTGCAATTTTTTTCTTTGAACCATCCAGCTTCATATTTTTTATAAAATTAAGTGAGTCGCTTATACGAAGATTGGTAATATCATGTATTTGAGTATTATTTATAAAAACATTTTTTGCATAAGTGTTTAATCTTGATCCATCACATTCATTACATTCACTTTCAGACATCAACTTTGATAACTCATTTCTTATATATTCTGAGTCAGTTTCTTTAAATCTTCTTTCAGTGCTTGGAATAATTCCTTCAAATTTATGTTTTCTAATTATTCGGCTACCACTTCTAAATCTATGAGAAAAATCTATTTTTTCTTTGGTTCCCCATAAAATAATATCTTTGATGTCTTGAGGATAGTCTTTCCATTTTGTTGTTAAAGTAAAATTAAAATGGTTGCTAAGACAGCGTAACTGGTAATAGTAAAATCTATTTCTTCTAGTCCAACCTTTAATAGCACCACTTGCAATAGAGACATCAATATCAGGTATCAACATTTTTTCACTAAAAAACTGTATTACACCTAGTCCATCGCATTTAGTGCAAGCTCCATATGGATTATTAAATGAAAACATTCTTGGCTCTAATTCAGGAACTCCGTACCCACATTTTGAGCAAGAAAAATTTGATGAATACAATGTGTTTGATTTTGAATCAAGCTCTTCTAATTCAACAAGTCCATCCGATAAAAGAAGAGATGTCTCAACAGATTCAGATATTCTTGATCTTATATCATTTCCAGATTTAATTACTAACCTATCTATTACAGCTGAAATGTCATGCTTTTTATTTTTTTCAAGGTCTGGAAATTCTTCAATAGGATAAACGACACCATTAACTTTGACTCTCACGTAGCCGCTCTTTCTAAGATCATCATAAATAGCAAGATGTTCACCTTTTTTACCTCTTACAACAGGAGCCATTATCATAATTTTTGATCCTTCCTTGAGCTTAAGAATTTCGTCACATATTTCAGAAACAGTTTTTGCTTTTAATTCTTCATTGTGATCAGGACATACTGGAGTGCCTATTCTTGAATATAGAAGTCTAAGGTAATCATAAATTTCTGTGACAGTACCAACAGTAGATCTTGGATTATGCGATGTCGATTTTTGTTCAATTGAAATAGCTGGAGATAGTCCTTCGATTTGATCTACGTCTGGCTTCTCCATCATAGACAAGAACCTTCTGGCATATGTTGATAATGATTCTACATATCTTCTTTGACCTTCTGCATAAAGAGTATCAAACGCAAGAGACGATTTACCAGAACCAGATAGTCCTGTAATTACTACTATCTTATTTCTTGGTATTTCGAGACTTACATTCTTTAAATTATGCGTTCTCGCGCCTTTTATAAAAATACTATCCATATGAAATAAAAATTCCGTGATGAAAAAATTAAATTAGGTTAAACTTCTACATATTATAAGAGGTAATTATGAGTAGAGGCGTAAATAAAGTAATTTTAGTTGGCAATCTTGGACAAAAACCAGAAATGAGGTATACAGCAACTCAAACAGCGGTAGCAAATATATCAATAGCTACAACTGAATCATGGAA
>JACLAA010002575.1_pt1 | contig 17582 bp, 12 predicted proteins | sample 8027891 | NCBI WGS metagenome assembly JACLAA01 (sample SAMN15724900, study PRJNA655200) | protist metagenome | isolation source: fluorescence activated cell sorting (FACS) single amplified genomes of... | place: Spain: Blaines Bay Microbial Observatory, Mediterranean Sea | collected 2016-01-19 | reverse complement strand
TTGCACCAATTTGGTTGGATAATAAAAAGAAGGGTTTACTCCTCCAACACACAAACGAGAATACTTACCTGCGGGATACTTCCCAAGCGCTTCCATGTCGTGTTCGACGTCCAACAGTCCACCATTCTTCGATCGGTAAATCACTTCGTCTAACGAGTACGTTTCTGATTTATCCGCCGAGGAGAACGGGACGTACTTCGCGCTGAACAGATTTCCTTTCACGCCGTCTCTCGAGTCTTTTTTCGCTTGCTCGCGAATGTTTTGGACGTTTGCTTGTGTGATGTGTCTTTGTCTTCTAAAACTGTTCTTCTTCTTAGTATTAAAATTCTCTGTTTTGTGTGCTTTTGATGATGCATTTCTGCCGCTGGTGGATGTTGTCAGCGCTTGGCGGAAGGAGAAGAGCTGCGAGGCTTGCACGCTCGGGTAATACGGCATTTGATATTTGATGATGATATATAACGTGTTCTTGTTCGTGTGTGTGTTGTGTGTGTTCTAATGAATGACGACGGACAAATGAAACCACTTTTTGGGTTAAAAATGAAAAGTTGACTTTAACAAAGAAAGAGTCTGTCTGATTTTACACCAAACTGTTCCTCTGAAAGAGCTCCTCTTTTTTTGTTTTTTTTTGCTTTCTTTCTTTTTCAGGGTTTATAAAAAACGACTGATAACCCAAAAATCAAGCCCGCAGAGACAAACACCAAAACAGAGGAGAGAGAAAAAGTAAACACAGAAGAAGAAGAAGAGTTTGAGAGAACGAGAAAGAATAAGTATAAGAGAGAGAATGACGATCAGCGCTTCTATCATCTCGTTCTCGCCGAATGCGAGATCGATGATGGCTTCTTTATCGTCAAGAAAGTCGTCTTCTTCGTATAAAAATAAGTCATCATCATCTTCGATTGTAAACAACACCAACAATTACACGTCACCAATGACTCTTCATCATCATCATCGAACGACTTCTTTCTTTGTTAAAAGACAACGCTTTAACGAAAAGAAGGTTTCAACAACAGTGATGGTCAGAGCAGAAAACAAAGGAGACGAGGAACAACCGAAACTGACCCGAAAAAAGGAAGCAGAAACGGAGGCGTTCTTATCTCCCGCGGAGAAAAGCGGGGAGAATCCTTTGAAAGATCCAATGGCGATAATAGGCATCGTGGGGATACTAGGCGTCCCGGCGTTGATTTTACTCGTCGGCGTGACGAGCGGGTACATCGGACAATAAGATATTAAATGTATACACACACACACTACCGTGTGGTTGATGTTGTTGATTAAAATAGTATACATACTACTCTTTTAGCTCGCACAAGATTCCTAAAGGACTTCACATTTCTCTCACTTTTCGACTCGTTTCCTCACCAACTTTTGCAGATATATATACACACTACTAATATCATCATCAGATCGAAAGGAACAACAACGAACGAGAACAAAAACTTTCATTCGATTGAGAAGCACACCTTTGACGACGACGATATCCTGAAGAAGAAAACTGAGTAAAACAAAGAGAGCTAAGAAGAAGAAGAAGAAGAGAAATCAAATCATCAGAGATGTCGGACTTATTCGACGCGTTCGATGACGATAAAAAAGGAAAGAAGAAGATGATGCGCACACCTCCTGGAGGAGGGTTCGTGAGACCACCACCGGCTGGAAGTAATACCACTACTCATTCTGCGGAGACGACGACGAATCTTAAACCGACCGCGAGCGCGTTCGTTCCCGGAGGAGGAGGAGGAGGAGGATTAGGAGGTGCAGCCGCCTCTGGTGCTGCGCCTGTACCGCCTCAAGCGGTTTCGTCGACGCTCGATGAACAACGAGGAGATGAAGAACAAAAAGAAGAAGTAGAAGAAGTAGTATCGTCTGTGATGCAAAAGGTCGCGAAAACGTTAACGATTGGCGGCGATTCCGGCTCGGATTCCGCGTTATCTCAAATGGCCGAACGCGAACAGAAGTTAAAAGAAGAACAACAACGCAAAGAAGAAAAAGAAGAAGCGAAGAGGTTACAACAGATGGAAAAAGAGAGGAAAGACTCAGAGCGAAAGAAAGAAGCGGAAGAGGAAGAGAAACAGTTGATGGAAGAGTTGGCGAATAGTAAAGACGCGGATAGTCGAGAACATTTGAACTTGGTGTTTATCGGACACGTCGACGCCGGGAAATCGACCATCGGAGGGCAGATTTTGTATCTCTCCGGTCAAGTCGATCAGAGAGTCATCGAAAAGTACGAACGAGAGGCGAAGGATAAAAATCGAGATTCGTGGTACATGGCGTACATCATGGACACTTCGGAAGAGGAAAGAGCGAAAGGGAAAACCGTGGAGGTTGGTAAAGCGCATTTCGCGACGGAGAAGAAAAGATACACCGTGTTGGACGCGCCGGGGCACAAAAATTACGTGCCGAACATGATCGCCGGCGCCGCGCAAGCCGACGTCGGCGTTCTGGTCATCGCGGCGAGGAAAGGCGAATTCGAAACCGGGTTTGAAAAAGGCGGGCAAACCAGAGAGCACGCGCAGTTGGCGAAAACTTTAGGCGTTACAAAGTTAGTCGTGGTGGTGAACAAAATGGACGATCCGAGCGTCAAGTGGGATAAAAAAAGATTCGACGAAGTACACACGAAACTGATTCCGTTTTTGAAAATATGCGGGTACAAAGAAAAAGACATCACGTTCGTCCCGATTTCCGGATTAAAAGGTACGAACGTGAAAGATCTCGTCTCGAAAAGCGAGTGCGATTGGTACGGCGGCAAATCGTTCTTCGACACGTTGGACGATTTAGAACCGATGGATCGAGATCCGAACGCGCCGTTTCGCATGCCGGTGATGGACAAATACGCGGAGATGGGGTGCATGGTCATGGGAAAAACCGAATCTGGGGCGTGTCGAGTCGGACAAAAGCTCACGTTAATGCCCGGTAGAATCGATTGTAAAATTGAAAAGCTTTGGCAAGACGAAGACGAGTGTTCCATTTGCAAGTGCGGCGAAAACGTGAGAATGAAACTCTCCGGCGTGGACGAAAAAGATATCCATCCCGGGATGGTCTTGTGCCCGCCGAACAAATTGGTCCACGTCACGCAAGAAATCGAGTGCCAACTCGCCATCGTGGAATTGTTAGACCACAAATCCATCTTTTCCACCGGCTACAACGCCGTCATCCACATCCACTCCGTCACCGAGGAAATCGAAGTCAAGAAACTCGTCAGCGAAATGGACCCGAAAACTCGAAAGCCGAAAGAAAGTAAGTGCAAATACTTAAAAGCTGGATCCATCGGCGCCGTTCGAATTACCATCGCCGCGCCAATCTGCGTGGAAAAGTTCTCCGACGTCCCTCAGTTAGGGAGGTTCACCTTGAGAGACGAAGGGAAAACCATCGCCATCGGGAAGGTTTTACGGATCAAACCGAAATCCGAGGAAATCGATAACATGGCCAAGACGACCGGTGGCGCTGCCGTCTGATTTATCATTACTATTATTATTAAATTACTAAACAAACAAGAAAGAGAGAGTCATAAAGAGAGAGTCATCAGAGAGAGAGTTAGTTGTTGTTCGTGATCATCATCATCAAGTATTCATTAAGAGTGTGTTCTACGTATCGTTTTGCTCTCATTTTTGTAACGAACTTTTGTCTCATTTCGTCACTCATCTCATCGCTTTTTCATCGCTCTTATTTAGATATATATATACGCACTCACTCGTATGACGATGACTTCACCAAGCAGATTATTCCTTCTTCGACACAGACGACGTCAGCTCTGCGAGATCATCGCCACTTTCGGAGGAGCACGCGTGACATTTTCTTCTTCTTCCATTGAAGAAAAAAAGCGGATAAAATGGACGCAAAACCAAAGTTCACGAACGTTAAAGACGGACGCGTACGTGGCTGGGAACGGCGATTTCTTCCGGCTCGGAATACCATTAGGGTCATCAGCATCGTCGTCTTCAAAGAGGACGTTCGTTCCTGTAGACATACCAACGAATGGAGGAGGGAATATCAAATCGATCGCATCTGGTGGCGCACACTCGTTGGTGGTGACGAGCAAAGGCGAAGTGTTCGCCACGGGATTGAACGAATACGGCCAATGCGGGATTCGGATTATTAATAATGCTGATGATGATAAAGGAGGAGAAAATGGAGAAAGTAGTAATAATAACGCAAAAACGACGATGAATGACATCGTGCGAGGATGGACGAGAGTAGAGTTTAGAGACGCTACATGTGACGGAAACGTCAACGTTGAAATCGAAAAGGCGATATCCGGGCCGGCGAGTAGTCACTCGGTGTGCATTGCGCGAGGCGGGAAGCGAGTGTTCGCGTTCGGGAAGAACGATCGAGGGCAATTAGGTGTCGGAGATGCGTTTGACGGGAAGGAAAGAGAGGAAGGGACGCTCGTTGCTTTCGATGAATCAACAAGAACAGACGAAGAAGGAGAAGAAGACGTTGTCATCGTAGACGGCGCGACGGGGAGAGAATCGACCATTCTCATCAGCGCGAACGGGGACGCGTATTACAGCGGAAAAATTAAGACGGATAAAGACGAACGGTTTTCGTTGATTGCTACCGCGATAGAGTTTTTCTTCCCGCAAAAATCATCGTCGTCATCAACAACCATCACCGCTACCGCGACAGAGTTACCGCAAACCAATTCGTTTCGGAAAATCCCGGGTTTACGAAACATCGTCAACTGCTCGGTCACGGACGCCTGCGCGGCGTTTGTGGATGCACACGGGAAAACGTTTACGATTGGAACGACATCCGGGAAAGTATTAGGACGAGAAGTAGTAAAAGGAGGAGAAGAGAATACAACCACCAATGCGTTAGGCGCAATCGAGGATGTTTTACTGGAAAACGTTTCGTTAGGATTCAATTTCGCCGTCGCGGTCGCGAAATCCAGCGGCGCTTTGTTCACCTGGGGAGCAGCATTGGACGATCAAGAAGCGGATTCGAAATACGGTTTAAAACCTCGATTGGTTAAACACGAACCGCAGAACATCAACGTCGCGTTCACCAAAGTCTCTTCCGGGTACAAGCACTGCGCCGCAATCACGAGCGACGATCGATTGTTCACGTGGGGATGGAGCGGTTCGGTAGGTCAGCACTTCGAGGACGAAGAGTCTTCCGCCGGGCAACTGGGATTAGGGAACGATTTCGATTACCCGACGCCGACTGAAGTGAAATGGAAGGATCGATCGACGAAGGTTTTAGACGTAAGATGCGGGCAAAATCATACCATCGTCCTCGCTTCGCGAGAAGATTAGAATAGAACTTAGAGAATAGATTTAGAAACCGACCGCGTTAATAATATATACAGAAACCCATATCGTAGTTTATTATTACGTCTTCTAGTATTTGCCATTCATCTTCGAAGAGTAATTACTGCTGCTCAAAGCATCCATCAACTCCAAATGTTGTTCGTGCAACTTTCGAAACATCGTCGCGTTTTCTTCCTGCGCGCGGAGGAGTTCGAGGTGCAAATTTCTCACATCCGCTTTTAACGACTTCACCTCTTTTTCTAAACACGTTTTGACAACATCTTTGGTCCTCTTCGAAACTTCGTCAGAGATGGCGTCGGCCGTAATGAGCACTTGTTGTTGTTGTTGTTGTTGTTGTTCTAGAGTTGTCGTCTTCGTGTTCAATTTTTGCATCGCTTCGGCGGCTCTTTCTTCTTCTTGTTTATTCAGATGTCGCTTCTGCTCTTGTTTTCGCGGCACGTTGCTTTCGATTCTGTTCTCTTTATCGCTGTCGTTCTCTTCATTCGTCGTCTTCGTCTTCGCTTTTGTCGCAGGTGGTGGTTGCCATTTTAACCCAATCACTCTTCCGCCCTCGTGCGCTTCGGTTTCAAACAAACATCTCGTCTCAAAATCGTCTCCGGAGTAAAATTCCGCGCCGCCGCTCGTGCTATTGCTAAAACCGTTCATCCGAGTGCTCCTGTACTTATTACTCCTCTCATCCATATGCGTTCTCAAGCTTCGACAATCGTACATCGACACGACGCCGTTGCCTCTGTATCCGACCGCTAACGCTTGACCGCTCGGATGCCACGAGACGGAAGACGCCGCGCCCGCGGTACCAAAAATGACACCGTTCTCCGACGATGATTGCATCCATCGTTTATTCGGATTCGGTATGTGTAAACACACCCCAGTTTTTGGATGCATGGCAACATCTCGCAATGAAACCGATCCGTCGTCGTTGGCTACCGCTATAATTCTAGGCGCCGTCGGCGAAAACGCAATCGAGCGAATGACGTTGTTCGCGTCCGAAGAATGAAAGCTCGTCTCTAACGATTCCGATTCGCAATCGTAAACGTTCAGATCGCCACGAGACGTCCCCGCGGCTAACATCATTCTTCTGTGCGGTGAGAAATCTAAGCATTTCACCGAGGAGGAGGAAGAGGAGGAGGTACTCATCATCGACTTTTCCTCGTTGATGTCAAACGCGCTCAAAGGCTCCGAGTAGTACTTATTAAACTCTTTCCCTCTCCCTAAACCAAAACTCTCCTCATCTTCCTCCTCCCCGAATCGTTCTCCACCTTTATGCAACACAATCTCCCCTCTCTCTGAACCGCACGCGATCACTCGATCGTCTTTACTAAATTTCACCGCGTTCACGACACCGCTATCAATAGCAGTACTCGCCGAGCGACGACCGCCGCCTGATAATCCGCCGGATGATACGAGTCTGCTCGCCACCCGTCTCGTCTTCAAATCCCAAACCTTCACGATATTCGACGTCCCACCGACTAACAAGTATCGCGAACTCGAGTGAAAATCCATCGATTTCACTTCAAAGTCGTCATCGTCGACATCCTCCTCTCTCGCTGGATTTTCTGCTGCAAAAGTCAACGGTGTATTTTTGTGCATCTTTTCCTTCTCCGCATGATCATCATTCTCACGCTTCTTAAACCTCTCTCTTTTCCTCTCTTCCTCCTTAACTTCTCCCACGCACTTTAACTGTTTATCCAGAACGACCACTCGCCCGTCGCTCAAGCCAATTGCGACGCAGTTCCCGTTCGATTTCGACCACTCCACGCAGTTGATTTCATTCGATTGGATTTTTGAATTCTTTTCCCCGTTTTTGGAGGAGGAAGAAGAACAACTCGCTTCCGCATATCCTATCGTTCCGTTGCTGTTGTTATTCTTGTCGTTGTTGTTGTCCTGGTTAGAAGGAGAGTACAATTTAACCTCGGATGCGCCCCGGCGAGACCACCCGATGGTCGCTAACATGTTGTTTCTTGTGTTCGTTTCTTGTGATGATTTTTTTGAAATTTCTCGAGGAGTTGACGAGTGACTTTAGAGAAAAGAGGAGACAAATAACACGTTAGCGGGATTTCATTCGTCTTCGAGGAGCACGCTGTGTAATACAAAAGAACTCTACTCCTGTTATTGAGTATGCAAAATGTGGCTTTGTGAATGACTACTATGGATGATGTACGAAAACGCTTCTTTTCTCGCGCAAAAATCGTCACATTTTTCGTACTGCGGTTTCTCTCGTTCGTGCGATGAATACGCAAAATGTGGCTTTGCGAATATTTCATCTCCGGCTCCCTTGGCTTCTTTCATTAAGGTTTTCTTCTTCTTCTATCGTTTTTGTTCGAGTTTTTGTCGACGCCTTTAATTCCTCCTACTTTTTGTCCGGAAGACGACGACGATTTTGACGATAACAACGCGACGAAACCGACGAAACCGAGTATCGTCCCCCACGCGATTCGATTGACCATCGCTTTCCGTTTCAAACCTTCTTTGTGTTCGTCCAAGCGCAATTTGCACCTTTTGCCAATCAAGTCGCACAGTTTAGCGCCATCGAAGTAGTCTTGGTCGGAGACGTCGGACATGTCTTTGTCCGGGCCGCACGCGGCGCGGAATTTGGTCAAGCCGACGCAGGAACAGTTGAATTCGCCGAGGATGTATCGCGTTTTTGTTTTCCTGTTGTTGACATCTTTTTTGTTCTGTTCTTCTTTCTCGAATTGTTCGTCGCGTTCTTCTTCTTCTTCTTCGTCGTCGTCATCCATGGGGATAAAATCCGCCGTCCATAACAAAGGTAACGCGTTATACGCCAAGTTTAACTTCCTCGCGATGCGTTGAATATCGTTCTTGAGAAACTTCTCGGTCAAATCTCGAAACAACGGTTCTTCCGGTTTGTAAAACGTCGTCTTGTTGTTCCAGGCAACCGCGGAACGGCCGTTCTCGCCGACTGGTTTCTTATGAATGATTTCGAATAACTCGTCTTTGACAAATACCATGCGTATTTCGCCTTCGCTGATTCGAGGGAGTAAGCGTTGGTCGACGACGAAAGCGCCTTTGAGAAGTTGACTTTGTTTGTCTACTTTGTCGTCGTCTTCGTTTTCGTCGTCGTTCTGCTGCTGTAAATAGTTCCCGTCCGAAACGGACGTCCAGTTTCCGCCCGCGTCCGGGTGGTTTTTCCCGCACGCGCAAAACGCCACCAACTCTTTAAACGTGTGCTCTTCGATGTGGTTATCGTTCATCTCTTGACAGACGACTATCGTATCGTCGCCGATTTCGAATTCCTCCTCCCCGTCGTCGTTCTTCTTTCGTTCTTCTTCTTCTCTACTACCACTACCACTACCACTACTACTATTACTGCTGCTCGTATTATTGTTATCGCTATCTTCTATCTTATTCATGTTCATGATCCGATCGTGCTTCCCTTTCAACCACACCAACCAAATCCCGCACCCGGTCGACCCTCGATTTTGTTTCAAAACTCTCGGCCACACTTTCAACCCTTTCTTCAATCCTCTCTCCATCTCTTTCTTCGTGTAATACGCCCGCGTATCTCTCAACCCGCACGCTAACTTGCGTATTTTCACCAGCGCGATTTTCGATCCCATGTTTCGTAAACTCGCCTTGTTCCCGAAGATTAAAATATCCGTTTTATTTTCCAACTCCTCCATGAGGTCGTCGAACCTCTCCTGATTTGAATGCGGCGTGATTTGACCGGGGTTAATCCTCACTAAAATCGCGTCAAACTTTTCCTCTATCACGTATTGTTTGAACGCGTCGTGTTCTCGAGGCTTATAATCCACTCGTACGGCGTAGATGCCGTTTTCGATTAAACCGTTCGTCAACGCCACGGAATCGTAGCGATAGCCGTGTTTGTCTTTGTCCATGGATATATTCACATTCTCTTTCACTTTAGTACTCTCACCATCCTCGTCCAAATCCTCATACACGTGTCCGTACCCAACCACGGCTATTTTATACGTTCCATGTATATCTTTCGAAGAAGAAGAAGAAGAAGAAGAAGAAGGTTGTTCTCGGATGACGTTCGAGCGTAAAAACTGATTTTGTGCCACGTGGTATTTCAGTTCCAGTTGTGATTTTGATTCATCTCGGTGTTCGTCCTCGTCTTCCTCGGAGAATAAACTCGTCATGGACTCTCGTCTCGACGAAGACGCGTGGTTAATGCCGTTGTTCTTTTTACTCTCGCTCATCGTCGCGCTCGTCTGGTAGACTCCTCTCTTCCTCTCAAACCAATCACTCTCGATATATATAAACACCAATGGAAATTCGTTTTATCTTATTCCCATCGACGAGAGATTTAAAAGAAGACAACACCAACAAAGTTGCTCTCCAAAACAGAAACAGAGACAGAGACAGAGAGAGCGTTTAGGAGGAGAAAAAAAGGAGGTTTCGACTCTTTAGCTCTCTCTCACTCGCAATTTTCTTCGCAGCACTACTCCTTTTTACGCGCTTTGATGATGATGATGCTTTTTACTCAGACGTGTCTGATGCGTTTACTCATAAAACACGAAACAAAAAGACTAAAAAATAAAAAATAAGTGTTAGGGTGTCCAACCCTAATTTTGAAAGCTTTTCTTTCGCCTCTTTTTTTTCTCACTTTTGCTTCAAAGGGCAAGAGCGTTGAGAGTTGCGCGCGCTTCGTTTAGGATAGCATATACGAGCTTTACACACATAAAAATGTTGACAAAATTCGAGACGAAATCGAACCGCGTGAAAGGCCTCTCGTTCCACCCGAAACGGCCGTGGATTTTAGCCTCGTTACACAGCGGTGTCGTGCAATTGTGGGACTACCGAATGGGAACGCTGATCGACCGATTCGACGAACACGACGGACCGGTTCGTGGGGTGGATTTTCACACCAACCAACCGCTGTTCGTTTCCGGGGGAGACGATTATAAAATAAAGGTTTGTTTTTGCTCTTGACTTCTTTTTATCGTCGTCGGTTGTCTCGTTGGTGGTGGTGTTCTTGTTTGCGTTGTGAGAAAGAGAGCGTTTAAGAGAGTGATCTCGCCGGAGGTGATGGGGTAAAATTGGAGAGATTTGAGGGTTACGAAGAAATCGAGCGAAAAGCGAAACGATGGAAACATTTCTAATCACTGACGACTTTATTATCTCTCTCTTTACTACTACTACTACTACTCAAAACAACAACAACATTATTATTAGGTGTGGAACTACAAGCTCCGTAGATGTTTATTCACCTTACTCGGACACTTGGACTACATCCGAACGGTGCAGTTTCACGTGGAACACCCGTGGATCGTCTCCGCGTCGGACGATCAAACCATTCGCATTTGGAACTGGCAATCTAGGAATTGCATCTCGGTGTTGACGGGACACAATCATTACGTCATGTGCGCTTCGTTTCATTTGAAGGATGACTTGGTCGTTTCGGCGTCGTTGGATCAAACCGTACGAGTGTGGGATATCGTCGCGCTGAGGAAGAAAGTTGCCTCGCCGGGAGGTCCGCAAAGACCGAGCGAATTGGATTTGAAAATCCCGCAAATGAACGCGGATTTGTTTGGTGGCGGTGATGCGGTGGTGAAGTACGTGTTGGAAGGCCACGATCGAGGCGTCAATTGGGCGTCGTTTCACCCGAGTTTACCGCTGATCGTCTCCGGCGCGGACGATCGCCAAGTGAAATTATGGCGCATGAACGACACGAAAGCCTGGGAAGTGGACACGTTGAGAGGTCACGTGAACAACGTGTCGTGCGTGATGTTCCACGCGCGACAAGATATCATCGTTTCCAACTCTGAGGATAAATCGATTCGAGTTTGGGACATGAGTAAAAGATCGGGCGCGCAAACCTTTCGAAGAGAAAACGATCGATTCTGGATTTTGTCCGCGCACCCGAACTTGAACTTGTTGGCTGCCGGGCACGATTCTGGGATGATTGTTTTTAAATTGGAAAGAGAACGACCGGCGTACGCCTCGCACGCGAACATGCTGTATTACGTAAAGGATCGATACTTGCGTTCGTTTGAGTTTGAAAGTCAAAGAGATAATCCTTTGGTGTCCGTGAGACGACCTCCGGGCGGTGGAAACAACTCTGGTTTCCGCAACTTAAGTTACAACCCGGCTGAAAACGCGGTGTTGATCAACTCCGACAGCGAAGGTGGATCGTACGAGTTGCACGTCTTGCCGAAAGACGACGGTCGCTCGGGCGAAGTCGGTAACGAGCCGAGACGAGGTCAAGGCGTTTCCGCGACGTTCATCGCGCGGAACAGGTTTGCCGTTTTGGACAAATCCACGCACCAAATCTTAATCAAAGACTTGAAAAACGAAGTCACGAAGAAGTGCGTCCCTCCGGATTCCACCGTGGACGCCATCTTTTACGCCGGCACCGGATCTCTCTTGTGCCGAGCCGAAGATCGCATGATTTTGTTCGACGTTCAACAAAGAGCCGCGATGGCGGAAATAACGACGCCGTTGATTAAATACGTCGTTTGGTCCAACGACATGTCTTTGGTTGCCATGTTATCGAAACACGCGATCGTAATCGCCAACAGAAAGCTTGGGCACGCGTGCACGGTGCACGAAACCATTCGCGTGAAATCAGGCGCCTGGGACGACAGAGGCGTGTTCATTTACACGACTTTGAACCACATCAAATACGCGTTACCGAACGGTGATTCCGGGATTATCCGAACGTTGGATAACGCGGTGTATGTGACCAAAGTCATCGGCAACGTCGTCCATTGCTTGGACCGAGACGGTAAAAACAGACGCATTCAAATCGACTCGACGGAGTACGTCTTCAAGCTCGCTTTGGTTCAGCGCAAATTCGATCAGGTTTTATCGATGATCAAATCGAACGTCTTGTGCGGTCAATCGATCATCGCGTATTTGCAAAAGAAAGGGTACCCAGAAATTGCTTTGCACTTTGTGAGAGACGAACAAACGCGATTCGCGCTGGCGGTTGAGTGCGGCAACATTGAAGTCGCGTTGGCTGCCGCGCAAGCGTTGGACGAGAAAGAAACGTGGCATAAACTCGGCGTGGAAGCTTTGAGACAAGGGAACCACCAAATCGTCGAGTTTGCGTACCAAAAGACGAAAAATTTTGAGCGCTTATCGTTCTTGTATTTAATCACGGGGAACATTGAAAAGCTGCAAAAAATGTTGAAGATTTCCGAAATGCGCGCGGACGTCATGGGTCAATTCCACAACGCGTTGTACTTAGGCGACGTTACGGAACGCGTTAAAATCCTCGAATCCGCCGGTCACCACCCGTTAGCATACGTGACGGCGAAGACGCACGGTTTAGAAACCGACGCGGAGAGAATAGCGGAGGAGTTGAGAGAAGCCGGGGCCAAGGTTCCGGATATCGACGCTTCAGTCGGAGAGTTGTTGACGCCACCGGAACCGATTTTGAAGGAAGATAACTGGCCTTTGTTGACCGTATCCAAAGGATTCTTTGAAGGCGTCTTGTCCGGCGAAGTTTCCGCCTCGCAATACCAAATGGACGAGAGCGAGATGGAAGGTGTCGGAGGCGATTGGGGCGACGGCGACGATTTGGATTTGGGCGTCGGCGGCGACGACGACGAGATGGAAAAAGACGATCCTTTGGCGAACATCTTACCCGGCGGAGACGACGAAGAAGACAGATCACAAGACGGCTCAGACGCTGGTTGGGATATGGAAGATATGGACTTACCGGCGGCGGATTTAGTCGGTGGAAGCCAGCCGGGATCGCCGACGGGTATCCAAGCGGGCGAAATGTTTGTCGCGCCGAGCGCCGGCGTAGACCCGAGACAAAAGTGGACGGCCAAATCCGCGGTCGCTGGCGATCACGCGGCAGCCGGGGAATTCGATGGCGCCATGAAACTCTTATCCAGACAATTAGGCATCGTAAACTTCAAACCGTTGAAACAAATGTTTGTGGATTGCGCGTTTGCGAGTACCGGGGTGTTACCCGGTTCGCTCTCTGAAGGCGACGCCGCGAAGATGCGGGTGATTTTATCTAGAAACTGGGACTCTTCCGATCCTATCGGCCAAGTCAAACCGCCGAATTTGTTGGGCACGTTGCCAATTCTCGAGGAGAAGTTGAAGCAAGCGTATAGAAAAGTCACGGAAGGGAAATTCTCGGACGCGTTGAACTTGTTCGTGAACATTATTCACTCGATCACTTTGTTATCCGTGGAAACGAGACGCGAAGTGGACGAGGTGAAAGAGTTGTTGGCTATTGCGAGAGATTACGCCGTCGCTTTACGAATCGAATTGAGTCGCAAAGAAGTCGCGAAATCGGATCCGAACCGAGCCGCCGAGTTGGCGGCGTATTTCACGCACCAAAATTTACAACCGATTCACTCCTCGTTATCCTTGAGATCGGCGATGACTATCTTTTACAAGATGCAAAACTTCCAAACCGCGGCTGGGTTTTCTCGAAGATTGTTAGAGCTTAACCCACCCGCAAACGTGGCCACGCAAGCGAAACAGGTTTTGCAAGTGTGCGAGAAACAGAACAAAGATGCCGTGGAGTTGAATTACGATTCTCGCAATCCGTTTGTCGTCTGTTCCGGGACGCTGACGCCAATCTACAGAGGCACCAAAGATCTCGCGTGCTCCTGTTGCGGGGCGAAGTACGTCGTCGAGAAGAAAGACGCTCTGTGCGATGTTTGCAACTTGGGTAAAGTAGGCGCGGATGCGACTGGTTTAGTCGTTTCGGAGACGCAAAGTTCATCATCGTCCAGGCGTTGATGATGATACTTTTTTAACTTTGGCGAACGAAGAGAGAAGAGGTATTCTAATAGAACTTTTACTTTTTACTAAATAACACAAAATTACAGTGGTATAATATTAACAACTCGATCATAAATGCCGCCTCTGCCGCCGCTCTAATAACATTATGCATACAAAACTACTACGACCTCGGTTGTCCGGAGACGATCAAATCTTCGCTCGATAAGTTCGCGACGATATTAATTTCTTCTACTTCTTCCTCTTCTCCTCCTCCTAATCCTCCTCCTCCTCGCTCCTCCAATTCTATCTTTACACTACTAATACTACTACTCTTATTCATCTTCTTCTTCTTAGTATTCTTCTTACCAAACGTCGCTAAGAACGCCAATTGCACAACCCCCAACACGCCTCCGAACATATTCGGACTGACTAAAAACCAATCTTTCAACGCAAACCCGTACGCGGCCCAGGAAAACCCATTCACGGTAATCGCCACGCTCATCGGCCAATACAAACTCGACGCGTCTCTCTCCATAATGATCTGTCGCATCTCCGACAACGGCGACGCGTAATATATCGCCAAGACGACGTTGCAAAAAATCCCAGACGCGAATCGCTTCTTCCCTTCCTTTTCGTCTCCGTGCATGACCACACCCAAGACAAACCCCATTACACTTAAAAGCGCGCAAGATACCAGTACCATCTTTTCCAACTCTTTTCTCTTCTTCTCGTTTCGCGCGTTTAACGTCAGCGCTATCATCAAAGCGTACACCGAGACGAGCAAGCCTGGAAAGTTTGACACGAACACCCAATAGTCTTTAATCACGGATCCGTACATCATCCACCCGATGCAATTGCACACCACGATCGGGTACGGGTGTATGTTTAAGGAACCCCACTCGTTCATTTTGCGGTATTTTTGGAGCTCCGGTACCGAGGCGAAGAACATGACGTTTGCGAGGAGGAACCCGAGGATCGGGGCGATCGTGCGCGTGAATATTTCCATCGATGCTTCGCCCATTTTTGTTCTCCTTGTTGCGCGTCTGTTAGACGAGTGTTGCGTATTTGTGCGTTGATATCTGTGGTGCCTTTAGTATTGCGTCTGATGTGTAAGAGATGAGAGAGAGGTCGTTGGGTGTACTTCTCCGCTGTTTCCCGGGAAAGAGATTCTATCCTCTTTGTTCTGTGTGGTTGCAACTCTCACTGTCGCTCGATATATAGAGTATGAGTAGTATTCAATACGATGAATATGTCTCTCTTCTCTCAAATTATCTCATCGTATGCATATTGCAACAGTACTACTGATATACTACTATAAGTATCTGTCCTCTCTCGGTGACGTATTCACCAAAACCCCTACTAAAAGTTCTCTGAAGAGTACGAGTCAAAGGAGAGTCTTTTTCACAACGAAACAGAGCAGTTCCCCCTCGTGTCTTTTTCCTGTATGCTTTTAGAACTGTTCTTTTTCAGAGTAAAAAAGCTCAAAAGAAGCATGCAGTTGTTTTTCCTCATTTTTTTTCCTCCAGACTCTGGGCAGTGTGGTGACCTTTTAGGGGAATTCGTTGTGTCTTTTATATATCACACACTCTTTAAAAAAGGTACGCAAAAAAGCTTGTTGTCTTCTTCCAAAAAAACAACAGCATCTCTCCTCCTCGCTTTGTTCTCTAAACGCGGGGTGTGTGTTCTTAATGCGCTCTGTTTCTTTGTTGTCTTCTTCTTTCGTGATATAATCCGACTCCATGCTTCTTACAGTTGTGCCCTTCGAGAAAAAAATGAGAGGACAGTCAAAACAAAAAAAAGAAAAAAAAGAAAAAACACTGATGACAAAAACTGACAAATTTCTCTTCACAACAGATTTTTAAAATACACGAAAGAAGGAGGATTTGAGCTTCGATGAAGAAGAATAATAACACCACCATCGAGAAGAAGAAGAGAGGAAGTAAAGGACGAAGAAACAGCAACAGTGTTTTCGCCATTTTCGCCTTTTCCTTGGTTTCTTCGCTTTCATCGATACGTGTTGGAGAGGCGGCGTGCGTGAACCCGACGACGGCTTCGTTAGATTTATCGCTGAATAATCCGAAACCGGCAGACTTGAGGAAGGACACTGGATGCACGTATAATGCCGGCACGGAAACGTACGTCGATCCTGGGGATTCGACAAAGTCGAAAACGTTGACGTATAGCCCGAGCGGGAGCGCGGTGAGCACGAGCGCGCACATCTACAACTCTTTCGAGGCTGGGTTTTCCGATAAGCAAGATAAAGTCATTGAAGGTTGGGGATGCTCCACGCCGAGCGATCTCTATGATAATGCAGGAGGTTTAGATCTCGGCTTGGCGGAAAGTAAAGTCAGGAAATTGTGTTACGATTCTGTCGCGTGGTCGTTTCCGAACGTTCAAGCGGATGACTCGTATCGCGGATGCGTCGGCCCGTGCGGCGGACACACGAGCGATTACCATTTCCACGGAAGGTATCACTGTTTGTATTCGCAATCTGGTTCGCACTCGACGAAAATTGGCGACGTCGGGCCGTACATCATGTACGGGAAGTGGGAGGATTTCGAGAACAAAAAGTTGCCGCACTTGGACGCGTGCGGCGCGCACATCGGGAAGACTCCGGATTCGCCAGCGAATGACGTGTACCACTACCACGCGCAAGACAGAGGACCGTACGGCGTCGGCTGTTTCGGCGATGGCACGAACTTGGTCACCGTTGAAAAATGCAGATCGTTATACCCCGAGTGCAACGATGCCCAAGCCGAAACATTCACGGACATGCCGCAACCGGACGGCACGAAAAAAACGTTCGAGTACGACCGCGATTGTCCGTGCTTCGACGCCAACGGATTAAACACCGGTACGATTACCGAGCGAGCGATTATCGCGGCGCCGACGGTTCTTTCGTACGACGCGAGCGAGTGGACGTGCGGAAGTGGCGTGAGTTGCATGCAAACCGTGGAAAAAACGCTCGGGTATACCGATTACGTTGGTTCCGATAGTACGACTACTACAACTTTTACTACGGATACTACTACTACGACTACTGATACGAGTACGTCTGGAGGCGCTTCAACCAAGGTGATGCTGGCGACTGCCGGCGCAACCATCATGGCTGCGTTGCTCGTCTAAATGACGAAAAAAACCCGATAGAGAGAGAAAATGGTGACATTACGTATCAAAAGAAAAATGTACATATTTATTACGCGTACTCATATTTAAAGAAACGCTCGATAACAAAGAAGAAGAAGATAAAGAGATAAAGAAGATAAAGAGGAAAACATATCATCATCCACCAAGAATCTACTTTGATGATACTTTCTCTCTGTCTCTCTCTTGAAAAATATTTATTATTCCCACGCCGCTCTGTCTTCCTTCCCATCCTCGAACGCTTTAATCCCGGCGAGTTCCACCACGCGATCTCTCGTTTTCTTATCCACAGATTTTGCCTCTTTCGCGCGTCTCGCCCGTTCTTCTTCGCTGACGGCGCCTCCGGTGCCGTAAATCAAACCTTTCGCGGCGAGCTCTTCCGCGCGTTTCAATTCCGGTTCAGCTTCTTTCGCGAGCTGCAAGCGCACTTGTTCGACTTTTTCGTGTATCGCGGGCGTGTTTTCGTTCAGCCATTGTTTTACGGCATCCTCGACGGAAAGA
>JACLAA010008005.1_pt1 | contig 17585 bp, 13 predicted proteins | sample 8027891 | NCBI WGS metagenome assembly JACLAA01 (sample SAMN15724900, study PRJNA655200) | protist metagenome | isolation source: fluorescence activated cell sorting (FACS) single amplified genomes of... | place: Spain: Blaines Bay Microbial Observatory, Mediterranean Sea | collected 2016-01-19 | reverse complement strand
TGTCGTCGATATCGACGTTGGAGTTTGTGTGGGAGAATAAATCGTTGTGGCCGAGAGAATGGGATGAAACATGGTTTTGCGAGCGAGTTGCTCTAACGAATAAACTCGAGTTGCTCAAGTGGGCGCGAGAGGAGAAAGAGTGTGGTTGGGATGAATGTACGATTAATGCGGCCGCATATTATGGTAATCTAGAAATGGTAAAGTATTGCGTTGCAAATGAGTGTCCTATCGATGAGTGTGCGTGTGCATACGCTGCCTTAAACGGTCATCTCGAGTGCCTCAAATACTTACGCGAAGAAGCCAAAGCGCCTTGGGGTTCGGTCATTGCCTCATGGGCGGCTGAAGCTGGTACTGCCTCATTGGCGGCTAAAAATGGTCATCTCCACATACTCGAATACCTTGTTGAGCGTAAGTATGATAAATATACCGATTCGGCGTGTGAGCATGCGGCTGAGTTCGGCCACTTGGACTGTTTGAAGTACTTGCACGAAACCGCCAAAGCGCCGTGGGACTATTTGGCCGTACGAAAAGCGCATGAGAACAACCACACCGAGTGTTTACAATACCTCCTCGACAATAACTGTCCTCTACCACGCGGTTGGCGATACGAAGATGGAACGTTACGCACGTCCTAACTACGTGCTCGGATACACAAAGAGAGAGAGAGAGAGAGAGAGAGAGAGAGAGAGAGAGAGAGAGAGAGAGAGAGAAATACTACTACCCAAAAAACAAGAAAGAAGTTGTGAGAAGAGAGACACACCCCTCAAAATTATTCATTTACGAAACCGTTTGAAAAAAAGCAAAACAGACTTCCTCTCAAACGCACGAGAGTCACTTGTTTTCTCGACTCGAGATGAAAGATGATATTCTCTCTCGTGGTCTCGTTTAACCGACAGCAAAAGAGTCCTTACTCGTTCTTGAATATCTCCATTAGTATTCGCACAGACAACCTCTACTTAATCAACAATAAAACAATAAAAATAATGTTCGCTCAGCAGCAAACGCAACAACTCGTCGGTTCGGCGCGCACCCGCGTCGTTTCGTCCAGGTACGTTTTTACTATCTATGAATACGAACGAAGAAAGAGAGATCTCATTCGTTCTTTGAATTCTTTCTTTTTCCAATTTTAAACGCGGGGGCCGTCAACGTAGACTTTGGATCTCGTTTCCTTTTCGCGCGTTTCTGGGTCAACGAAATGATATCAAAAAGTAGCATTGAAAGCAAAAAGGAAAACGAAAAGGGAGAACGAGAACGCGTCACCTCTCTCGTCTCGTTCGAGAGAGAGAGAGAGAGAGAACGAGACGTTTATTCCTCGTTCAACTCGTTCCAATTCTTGTTGGAGAGACTAATCTTTTTTCTTTTTTCCTCCCCAACTGCCTCTCTGGGATGGACAAAATTTTCGTTTCTTTCTCACAAAATACTCACAAAATATCACTCTCTCTTTCGAACGCGACGTGAACACAGAAGACGAACCACCACGGTCGTCTCCGCCAAGAAGACCACTACCACGACGAAAGTGGAAAAAGAACCGCTCGTCGTCCCGGACGTCGCCGAGAGACCGATGAAAATCGTCTTCGTCTCGACCGAGTGCGCGCCGTACTCAAAAACCGGCGGCTTGGGCGACGTCGTCGGCTCGTTACCGATTGAATTGGCCAAGAGAGGCCACAAGGTGATGTCCATCTCGCCGAGATACGATCAGTACGAAGGCGCGTGGGATACCTCGGTGTCTACCACGGCTTTGGGGGAAACGGTTGGTTTCTTCCACGAGAAGAAGAAGGGCGTCGATCGCGTCTTTGTCGATCACCCGTTGTTTTTGGCCAAGGTTTGGGGCAAGACTGGCGACAAGTTGTACGGGAAAGCCTCTGGTGCGGACTACGCGGACAACGCGAAGAGATTTGCTTTGTTTGCCAAGGCTGTTTTGGACGCGCCGACGATGTTGCCGCTTGAATACGGCGAGGACGTCGTTTTCGTCTGCAACGACTGGCACTCCTCGTTGGTGCCGGTGTTGTTGAAGCACGAGTGCAAGCCGAACGGCAAGTTCGTCGACGCTAAGAGCATCATGTGCGTCCACAACATCGCGTTTCAAGGAAGATTCTGGCCGCAACCGTTGGAAGAGTTGGGCATTCCAGCCTCCGCGGCGGATGACTTCTTCTTCGAAGACGGCAACGCGAAGATTTACGACGAGACGAACCCGATGAAACCGGGAGAGAAGGACGAAGCGCCGACTGGCCAAATCTACCGCAAGACGAACTGGTTGCAAGCCGGTTTCAAGAACGCGGATAAGTGCGTCACGGTTTCCGTCAACTACGCCAAGGAGTTGGTCTCCGGCCCGGCCAAGGGTGTCGAGTTGAACAAGGTTTTGAGCGCCATCGGTATCGAAGGCATCGTCAACGGCATGGACCCGACGGAGTGGAACCCGGCCAAGGATAAGTTCTTGGACTTCCCGTACGACAAAACGACCGTCATTGAAGGTAAAGCCTGCGCCAAGCAAGCGTTGCAAGCCGAAGTTGGTTTACCGATCGACCCGGAAGCTCCGTTGTTTGGTTACATCGGTCGTTTGGAAGAACAAAAAGGTTGCGACATCATGTTCGAAGCCATCCCGAAGTTGATCGAACAAGTCCCGAACGCGCAAGTCGTCGTTTTGGGTACCGGTAAGAAGTCCATGGAAAAGACGCTCGAACAGTTGGGTGAAACTTTACCGGCGACGAACTTTGCCGGCGTCTGCAAATTCTCCGCGCCGACCGCGCACTTTATCAACGCCGGCGCCGACTTCTTGATGGTGCCGTCCAGATTTGAACCGTGCGGTTTGATCCAGCTCCACGCCATGTCCTACGGTACGGTCCCGATCGTCTCCACCACCGGTGGTTTGGTCGACACCGTCAAGGAAGGCGTCACTGGCTACCACATGGGCGCTATGGATGCCGACAACTTAATGCCGGAAGACGTCGAAGCGATGGTTGAGACGTGCGTTGCCGCCGCCGCGGACTTTGGCACGCCAGCCTACGAAAAGATGGTCAAGACGTGCATCAAGCAAGACTTGACCTGGAAGGAACCGGCGAAGAAGTGGGAAGCCTTGTTAGAAGAACTCGCGTTTGGCACGGAAGAATCCGCCAAAAAGGCTGAAGTTGTCGAGCCGGAGAAGCTCGCGACGGGCATCGCCGCCGTCACGGCGTAAACTACTTCTTGGTTTTTTCGCTCCAACTAAATACTAAATTTTACTTTTTACATTTTGAAAAAAGAGCGCTTAACAATAATAATAAGATAGCCAACATGTTGTATTACTTGAATCAACGCTTTATACTACTATACTAATACTAAATGACAAATTTGTACACGCGGTACCTCTCGTTTGGGTCGTCATCGCAAAAACAATAATAATATAAATACGGATTACTCTGAATAAATATACTACTAATATTATTACAACGCTTCTCGCTCTTTCATGCGTTCTTCTAAGAGCAAACCTGGTTTCATCTTGACGTCCGCGTACGGCTCATCTTGCTCCACGTCTAAATACCCGTGCGTACGTAATACCAACACTTGGTAAAACATCTTCGCCGCGTCCGCTCTCGTTTTGCCTCTGACTTGTTCTTCTAAGCTGAGCTCGTTCGAGTCGGTTTTATCAAACTGCGCGCTCAAATGGTCGAGCATTTTCTTCGATCCAACCGACCAATCCATGGCTTTATCGCCACTTTCTTCCGCTTTATCGTAATTATCGTCGCCGTCTAAGCTGAATCCTTTTCTAGGCGTATCCATGTTGTCGTTGTTATTGTTGTTGAAGTCGTCATCGTCGTCAAAGCCATCCGCGCCTCCCCCTCCTCCAAAGTCGTCGTCGTCGTCGTCGTTTTCTACGTTTCCACCGAACAAATCCTTCTTCAAGCCATCCTTCGTAGCGTTTGGCGTCGTCGGTTGGCTTTCAAAGTTCACCCAGCACGATTGCGCGTTTCTGGCGTAAATAGCCGCTAACTTCGGATGCACTTCGCCCGGTAAACACCTCTCCTCCGCCGCGCAAGCTCGAGGAATTTGAATCGGTGGACCTCTGTTCGCTCCTCGGGCGCACACGATATCGCTCGTATCTTGCAACTGGTGACGAATTTGATCGTTCGTCAACGACGTAATTCGATCAAAGACGATGACTCTTTCCACTCTTCGTCTTTTCGCGTTTGGGCCGGCGCGAGACTTTTGCGCCGTTTTCCCAAACACAAACTCTTTGGCTTGTTGTGGATCGTTTTCTGAACCGGGCGTTTGGTACGGATTCGCACCAAACAACACGACCCTCTTCTCTTGTTGTTGTTGTTCTTGTCCTTTCTCTTGCTCTAGCCTTTGCGCGTTCACGTTGACGTCGCCTAAAATAGCCCCTTCCAACTCTTTCCTCGCGTCCTCGTCCAACGGCAACGGCTGCGCGTCCTCCATGTCGTCGTCGTCATCATCATTACCACCACCCGCGTTGTATCCCATCCCAAACTCTTCGTCCATATCCGCAGCATTTCCTTGCAACGCTGCTCTCGCGTCTGGATTCGTCCTCATCCCGTCCCCGTCCTCGTTGTTATACACGGCGTCGTACAAATCCGCGCCTTCCTCGCCCTCCGCCACCGCCAACTCTCTCTCTTCCGCCGCTCTTTGAAACTCCGTCTCGAACTCGTCCTCTTCGAACTCGTCCATTAACGTGATCGACTGTCTGTCCACTCTGAGTGCTAACCTCACGTGCTCCCCGTCCTCGCCTAAATCTTCCATCATGACTCCGTACTTGGCGTTCGGGTCGTAATACATCTCCAAGTCGTCGTAATTCTCCGGCAACGTGATCGTCCTCTCCTCCGCGATCGCCGATTCCGGGTCTAAATCCACCTGTCCTTGATTCTCTCTTCGAAACACCTGTTTCGCTTTCGCCAACGCTTCCGAGCAGTCGTGGAAGAGATAGTTCATTTTCCGGTCGTACACTTTGACCACGCCGAGCATGAGTTGTCCGCTCGTTCGTAACGCGATTGGGGCGTCCGGGTTTATGATCGTTTGCACGGCTTGGATGATGTCTTGCTTGGTGATGGTGTCTTTGTTTAGCTTTCGGTCCATGTGCGCGGCGAGCCAGATTGTCCCGAGAGGGCCTCGTTTGGAGAGGATTTCCGCGGAGTAGAACATGTTTTCTCTTCGTCTTCGTCTTGAATCCAATTCAAACGATTCTCGCAAGAGGAGTTCAAATTCAAACTACGCGATGGAATTAAATAACGAGAATGTTTTCTTTACAAAGGTGTTGTTTATATAAATATATAAACACGAAGAATAAATAAATAAAGCGTGTGTCTCTCTTTGTGTCGTCTATTCGTCAAAAACGTGATACTACTACTCGAAGAGACGATGAAAGCGCGACTGAAAGAGGAAGACTTTTGACGAGAATTTGAAGAGATTTTTCCTTTGAATTGAAGCAAAAATTTGTAAACCCTAAACACTCTTCTTTGAGCTCTCTTCTTCTCAAAAGACTATAAAGCTACGCACGCGCGGGGCGTCTGCCGGTTGGAACATTTCGTCTTCTGTAGCCCTTTTCATTCTGGGAGGTTAGGAAGTTCGCCTTCATCCGTAATGAGCACTTTATGTTCTTCTATAAAATCGAGAGGAAATCTTCTATCTCGAGGAGAACGCCCTGTCGTCGCGCGACGACATCAATCACGAGGAGCTACCAGAGAATACATACTATACGTATATATTCTTAATAATACTATCACATTATTTAAAACATCAATACCGTTTGTTCGAATCCATCTTATCGATGATAACACCAACCCCGTCCGTTTCTCGAAACTCTATTCTATCGTCGCAGAGCGCGGCGACGACTTCGGGGAACACCTCGTGTTCTTCCTTTAACACGCGGCGAGCGACCTCCTCCGCGGTCCAACTCGGATCGATCCGTATGATTCTCTGGGCGACGATTTTACCTTCGTCGAAGTTTTCGTTGACGAAATGAACGGTTGGACCGGTAAAGCGTGCTCCAGAATTGACCACGGCTTCGTGGACTTTCGCGCCGTGCATACCGCGACCGCCAAACGCCGGTAAGAGCGCCGGGTGGATGTTTAACATCTTATTCTCAAACGTTCGGCACAGTTCCGGCGGGATCAGTCTTAAATACCCGGCTAATAAAACCACGTCGATTTTATATTCGTTTTTGAGAAACTCGTTCAATTCGGACGGGGATATTCGTTCCGACTCCTCTAAATCCTTCCCGCCCGGGTAGAGCAACACCGGCACGTCTCTGTCCATCGCCCACTCGACGCCGCCTGCATTATACGAAGAGGTCACGACGAGGGATATTTGTCCGTGAATTTCCCCGGTTTCGCACGCGGCGTGAACTGCTCGCATGTTTGAACCTCCGCCGGAGATGAACACGGCGATGTTTTTCTTCGGTTTCTTTTCGTTTCGTTGGTGTTGTTGCTTCGTCTTCGATGCATCTTCATCTTCATCTAAATCATCATCGTTTCCCGATGTCCGTTGCGCAGCACAAGCGCGGAGAAACAAAACTCTTCTTTGACGACGAGAAGAAGAAGAAGAAGGACGACTTTGACGACTTGTGCGTCGAGAACAACGACCACCACCACCTCCCTGATTATTTTGGAGGAAGCACGACGCGCACGAGGAGAAAGAGGAGGATGACATTTTTGCGCGCTGATTTTTTAATTTATTATGGCGGTGCACTCGTGTGGTAAAAATGTCAAGAACTGCGCTTTAAGTGTCGCTTCTCGAACGCGGCAAAGTGATGATGATAAATGATTTTGAATGTATGGCGCGTTGCATTTGTGTGTTACAAATGTCAAGAACTGCTACTGAACTCGCTACTCGTGTCGCTGCTCGAATTTTCGCTGCTCTCGTCGGCGAAACTCGCGTGGTGGTTTCGCCGAAAGTTGGTATTCTTGTGCAACGGCGGGAGCGAGGAGGAGGAGGAGGATTCATTTTCTTCTTCTTCTTCCTCTCTGTTCTCTTGGTCGATGATGAGCGTGTTGTTCTCGGCGACGGCGGTCCCCGCGACGAGCGGCGCGGCGGCGGCGGACCACCCGTTTTCGCCTCCTTTTCGCTTCTCTTTCCTCTTACTTTTCTTCCCTCCGTTTTCTATCCGCAACTTTTCCTCGATTTTTAACAAATCGTCCGGAGATATCGTCCGTCTGACGTCCTCGCTAATTTTGTTCGTGTATTCCGTGTCGTCTTCGGCGAAGATTTCCGGCCACAGCGCTCTTCTTTTGACGCTTTTGATTTGCTCGCGAGTCAACACCCGTTTCAGTTCGCCGGTGACTTTGCCGCCGAGGCCGCCGTTGCCGGACAACGATACTGTTTTCGTCGTCCTCGTCCGTCCCACCGACAAATCCGTGGACGTCGAAGCGACCAACTCTTGTTGCTGTCGTTTTCGCATCTCCCGCTCTTCTTCTTCTTCTTCATCTTCTTTGTCCTCTTCTTCTTCTTCTTCCGTCTTTTGCGCAAAACCAACGAATCCAGTGCAAAGAATAAAACACCCTCTTCGAACGAAGTAAATGTTCGCGAAGCGGCTCGGGATGCGCACCATCGCGCACTCACCGTCCGGTTTCGTCACCTGTAATATACACACACGCACGCGCGTAAAAGAGAGAGTCAGAGAGAGTCATTCGCGAGAGTCAGAGAGAGATAAACGATGTCTCGAAAGGTTGTTACACACCGGGGAAAAACAAGATACAAATGCACACCCGTACCTCAATCACGTTCCCGCCTTTCACGTCTTCGACTCGGCACACCACATCGCCTTCCTTTTCGTGAATCTCCACGTCTAAGTCGTGGACGTGCGCGCGGACGTGTTTCCGTCTCGCGCTCATTTATTTATGCGTGTGTATAGAGAGAGAGAGAAAACAAGCGCACATTGAGGTGGTTTCCACGCGTGTTTTTCTGTCCAAATTGGCTCGACATTCGACACATTTTACGGAACAAACGCACACTCTCAAGCGACGTTTGATCGTTTTAGATACACATATATAACACATAAAAGATGAATCCAGTGGAACGATCGGGCGAATCTGACATTTTCTTCGACACGCAAGAGCCGCAGTTTTTAAACCTAAAGTGCGTCGTCGTCGGCGACGGCGCGGTCGGGAAAACCTCCATGCTGCTCTGTTACACGACGAACACGTTCCCGACCGATCACATGCCGACGATTTTCGATAACTACAGCAAGAACGTGACCATGCGAGATGGGCGCGTGGTGAATTTAGGCTTGTGGGATACGGCAGGGCAAGACGAGTACGCGGACTTTCGACCGCTGAGTTATTCCGCGGCGGATTGTTTTATCGTCGCGTTTTCCTTGTGCGATCGGGAGAGTTTTCGGAACGTGGAGCAAAAGTGGTTGAACGAGTTGCGGTCGAAAGCGCCGAAGACGCCGATTGTTTTAGTGGGGACAAAGTTAGATTTACGAGGAGGTGGTGGAGGAGGAAATTCGTATAATAGCAAGAGAGGTGGAGGTAGTATGGGTGATAGGCTTAGCAACGATATGCGAGCCGGCGGAGGAGGCTCGAACGGAGAAGAGGAATCCGAACCGATAAGCGAGGCGGAAGGGCAAGCGTTGGCGAGACGGATCAAAGCGGTCAGTTACGTCGAGTGTTCGAGTTTAGTGCAAACGAATTTGAGTTTAGTGTTCGAGGAGGTCATCGAGGCGCACGTCAATCCGGCGGTTGTGAAAATCGAAGAGCAAAAGTCGTGCTGCGCTATTCAGTAAAAATAGAGCAGTTTTGAGAATATTGTACACAGCCGCACGCGGGAAACGAGAGAGAGAGAGAGAGAGAGAGAGAGAGAGAGAGAGAGAAAGAGACAGAGAAGGAGGGCGACTCCGCGCTTTTGCCGCGCTCATAATAATAGTAATGCGCACTCGTTTAGGGACGCGCGCGCACTTGTAATGTAACATGTATAGATGTATTAAAGCGCGTTTGTTGTTAAAACTTCTTTGTTGTTGAACGAAGCCTCACAAATATTTCGCCGCCACCTCCGTCAGAGGAAGAATACGAAGAAAAAATGTCACCAGCTTCGGCGAGGAAAAGAGAGGAAGAACCTGGTGGTCACGACGAGGAGGAGGATGAGACGACGACGAAGAGTAAGAAGCGAACTTTAGTGGTGGTAAACGAGGACTCGGGCGGTCTCGACCCCGAGCTCGCGACAAAACTTCCCCGTCGACACCAAATCAAAACGGACGAAGATTTCCTTCTCAAGTCCGGCTGCGCGCGCATACACCCCGCGAATCAGTTCCAGCACGGGTGTTTGCACGACATGGTCTGCCCGAAGAACTACCAACCGTCGAAGAAGAAAATGCCGAAAGTACCGGCGAAGAAATATCCGTTCGAATTGGACACGTTTCAGGAGCAATCCGTGCTCTGCTTGGAAAGGCAAGAGTCGGTGTTGGTGTCGGCGCACACATCGGCCGGGAAAACGGTCGTCGCGGAATACGCCATCGCGATGGCAAAAAGAGACGGGCAGAGAGTGGTGTACACGAGTCCTCTGAAAGCGTTATCGAATCAGAAGTATCGAGAGTTGAAGGAGGAGTTTTCGGACGTCGGGTTGATGACGGGAGATACGGTTATAAATCCCAACGCGAGTTGTTTGGTGATGACGACGGAGGTGTTAAGGAGCATGTTGTATAAAGGCGGGGAGGTCACCAGAGAGGTTGGGTGGGTGATTTACGACGAAATTCATTACATGAGAGATAAGGAGAGAGGGGTTGTGTGGGAAGAAAGCATCGTGTTGTTGCCGGATACGGTGAAGTACGTGTTTTTATCGGCGACGATTCCAAACGCGAGAGAGTTTAGCGAGTGGGTGTGTAAAGTGCACGATATTCCGTGTCACATCGTGTATACTGATTTTCGGCCGACGCCGTTGGAACACTACATTTACCCGAGCGGCGGAGATGGGATATTTTTGATCGTGGATAAAACGAACGCGTTTAAGGAGGATAATTTTTTGAAAGCGATTTCAATCGCCAACGAGAAAGGCGCGGAGGTGGCGCAAGCGAGGACGGCGGCGAGGAAAGCGAGCGAGATGAACGGTGGAGATGGAACGCAGGCAAAGTTAGCGCAAAACACGGACGTTTTTAAGATTATTAAGATGATTGTAGATAGGAATTATGATCCAGTGATTGTGTTTGCTTTTAATAAAGGCGAGTGCGAATCGTTTGCAAACGCGTTGCACAAGGTGGACTTGTGCGACGAGAACGAGAAAGAGATGATCGATGCGATTTATTGGAACGCGATGGATGCGTTGAGTGAGAGCGATAAGAAGTTACCGCAGGTTGCGTCGATGCCAAACTTGTTGAGGAGAGGGTTAGGCGTTCACCACAGCGGGTTGTTGCCAATTTTGAAAGAAGTGATTGAAATTTTATTTCAGGAGGGTCTGATTAAAGTTTTGTTCGCCACGGAGACCATGTCGGTTGGTTTGAACATGCCGGCGAGAACTTGCGTATTCGCGTCGCCGAGAAAGTTTGATGGCACCGGGTTTCGTTGGATTACGAGTGGAGAGTACACGCAAATGAGTGGCAGAGCCGGGAGAAGAGGAAAAGACGATCGCGGTTTGGTCGTGCTCATGGTAGATGAAAAAATGGACGCGCCGACGGCAAAAGATATGTTGAGAGGCCGATCAGATCCGTTGGATTCGGCGTTTCACGTGAGTTACGCGACGTTGTTGAATTTGATGCGCGTGGAAGGCGCGGAACCGGAAGATATGATTATGAATTCGTTTGCGCAGTTTCAAAACATGCGACGAGTGCCGCAGTTGGAAGCGAAAGTTGCGCTTTTGGAGAAGAAGAGAGACGAGATTAAGATTGAACACGAAGAGCAGGTGAATGAATATGTGAAGCTGCGAGATGGTTTAGATGCGTTGACGAGTGAACGACGCGCGATCACGAATTTACCGACCCATAGCGTACCGTTTTTACAACCCGGTCGGTTGGTGCGCGTTTGCGTGGACGCGCCTGGTTCGTCTCTATTTTCAAGCTCCGATACGGAGGCTTTGACGCGGATGACTGTAGATGCAGACGACCAATACGACGACGAAGTTCGTAATCCGCTATCGTTCGACGAAACGCTGCTAAGAAAATCGGTCGAAGACGGTAACGATAGCGTCTGGGGCGTCATCGTCCATTTTGAAAAAGTCGGGAGCAAGAAACATTCAAAGCATCAAAAGTATTTGGTGGACGTTCTCGTGAAATGCGCGGAAAAGTTGAAACTTTCGGATGCCGATCGCGAAACTTTAAAACTTAATGACCCGGTGTTTTCGCTGTTGAACAGCTCAGAGCGACACAGTTTGTTGCAATGCGAAGAAAATAGAGTGGTGGACGAACTTCCCGCGGTTGAGTTTCGCGTAGTTCGCGTTCCTTTAGAGCAACTCGATTGCATGTCTTCGATACGCGTATACTTACCGAAAGATTTATACCCGATCGAAGCACGAACACGTTGTGGAGCGTCTATTAGAGAAGTTTTGAAACGGTTCGAGGAAAGAAGTAAAGAGGAACGAGAACGAAAAGAAGAAAAAGAAGAAGAGGAAGAAGGTGAAATTGTCATTCCGATGCTCGACGCCGAGAAAGATATGAAAGTTACCGATAAAGCCTACGCAAAAACTGTCCAAAAGATTCAAATGCTTTCAAAAATGATGAAAGATCATGGTTTCAAAACGTCCGAAAATGCCATCGAAAGACTTAGAAAGCACGTCGAGAAAAGGCGCTTGGAGTACTTGGTCAAACACGCCAAAAAAGAAGTCACCGTGGCGTCTGGGATGATCAAAGCGGACGTCCTCAAACGCATGCGACGCGTGTTGAGACGACTCGGGTACGTTTCCGAAGACGGCGTCGTCACTCAAAAAGGTAGGTGCGCGTGTGAGCTTGCCGGGGCGGACGAACTCGTCGCCACGGAGTTGATTTTCAACGGTACGTTTAAAGCGTTGCCGTTACACATGCTTGTCGCTACGGTTTCGTGTCTCGTTTGGAAAGAAAAAACGGGAGGAAAAGGAGGTAAAGATGTCAACGGTAAGAAGCAAGGCATGAACGTGAGCGAAGATGTGTTCAGCGCGCACTCTAACGTGAAAGATGCGGCTCGAAAAGTGTTCAAGCAGCAGTTGGAGTGCAAGTTAAAAGTCGACGTCGAAGACTCGATCGAGCGTTTGCGTTGGGACTTGATGGAAGTCATGCTTGCGTGGTGTAAAGGCAACACGTTTAGCGAGATCATGAAAATGACCGAAGCATTCGAAGGATCAATTGTGCGCGCGATCAGGAGGATTGAAGAGTTGATGCGACAGCTCGCGTCGGCGTGTAAAGTCATCGGAGAGTCGGATTTGGAGAAGAAGTTTCTGGACGCCTGCGAGCTCGTGAAAAGAGACATCGTCTTCACGCCGTCGCTCTTCGTGTAAAGAAAAAATATATGCAGCGATTAATATTAGTAAAGTAGCAATCAATCTAGCGAGTAGACGATGCGGCGCGATATTAGTTATTCTAGGTGGTGTAATTAGTGTAAAAACACGGTTAAGTCAACCATATTAAATTATTAAAGTTCTGCTAATGTCTACAATTTTTATAAAAGTCACCCTCTTTTGCTTTTCTCGCTCTGTTCTATGAAAACTATACAATGCTCTCCCGTCTCTCTCTCTCTTCCAACTTAGTTGGATTTGATACCGGATCGGAGCTTTGCTTGTTGTCTTCTAGTGTATTTCTTCGGTTCTTCCGCTCTCGCTACCGGTTCTTCCTTTTCCTCCAACATAAGCTCGACGTGGCACGGCGAAGACATGTACGGGTTGATGCGACCGTGCGCTCTGTACGTTCGTCTTCTTTGCGGGATGGCCTTATTGACTTGGATGTGCGTGATGTAGAGATTGTCAATGTCCAACCCCTTAACCTCGGCATTCGATTCCGCGTTCTTGAGCAAGTTGATCAAGATCTCCGCGCACTTCTTCGGCCATCTGCCTTGGCCGTTCGTGGAGCCTTCTTGCTTGGCTTGAGCCGTTCTCCCGACGCCACCGCAAAATCTGCGAAAGACGACGCATCGCTCCATCTTCATAACAGAGTTCAAGAAACCTGTTGTATGTGGTAGTATTGATTGAAAAAGAAGCGTTGGTGAAGGGTCAGCGTGATGATGATGGTGACGATACATACAGACGACGACGCGTAGAAAGATACGTCGACTCTCAAATCGTTTGGAGTAGTTTGTAGTCCTAAAATTTCGAGGACCTAAAGAAGAGGGCGACACCCTGCTGCGAACGAACGCACAAAAGAACCATCGAACGAGTCGCTCTCGGATAAAAACCGCGCGAAACGAGCGGATAAAACATTCGCGCGTTCAATTCCACTCGTCCTTTGCGGTTTCAACCTTCGCGAAAGGGTTGGTGTAACCCTCCTTCTCGCCCAAAAATTACGCGTTAAAAGCCTCCTCTCTCTCCGCAGGCAAAATCGATTGCGCTCTTTAAAAAAAAATACAAAATGCGTACCTTGCGCGTCGCTCAAACTTCGCCCCTTGATGTTCATCGCCGTTTCTCTCATGTTCTTAAAATGAACTCTCAAATCCGTGCCTCGAGCTTTGCACGATTTCGTCGCGTCGTTGGACTCTCGCGCGTATTTCACCATGGCTGTTTTCCGAGAATTTGTGTTTTGCGCTTGTGTCTGTTTGTTTATCACGCCAAAGCAGTCTCTCTGCACAAAGAAAGAAAGGAGAAAAAAAAAGGTGCGAGACCAATTAGGGTTTAATACCCTAAACGTTTTCCTTCTCGTTTCTCTTTTCAAAACTTCGCGAAAGTGCGAGAGAAAAAGGACGGAAAGAAGTGTAAGAAGAAGAAGACAAAGAAGGATGACGAGCGAAAACCTCTCGGTGTGCACGCGCTACCAAACCTTACTCCTGCACTTGAAATCCTTGCAATCGTACGAGTATCTTTTAATAAGAAGCAAGAAAGGAGGAGAAGAAACTACTCATGATGACGGAGAGGAAATCAACAACTTTGCAACGGCGCTCGAATCGACGTTTCCGATTTTGAACAAATACGCTTTGTGTTTACAACGACCGATGGAAATTTCCGGTAAAAACGCGCGCGAGAGAAACGAAGTGATGCAGTCTCGCGTGGCGGTGATCCCTTCGACCGGTGTGAGTGTGCCTTTAGGGGATATCGACGTCGAGAATGCGATTTTGATTTCAGACCAGTTCAACGTCTCGGAGTTTCACGCGATAGAGGCGTTGGCGGGAAGCGCGGGGAGAATCGCCCCGGCGAGAGGAGGCGACGAAGACGACGCACAAACAACGAGACTGTTTGCCGCCGGGAACATCTTTCAGGAACGAGCGAGCTGTTTGGAAAGTTTGAGCGTTTTGTTGAGGGCGAGGCAAACGGTGAGAGCGTTGGAGAGAGACTCGAACTATCGAGGCGCGAACGAGGCGAGTCGAAACGCGTTTCGAGAGTTTTCAGGGTTCGTGGACGAGGTTGTTTTGATGGGTAAACGGTTTGATGGTGGTAGCGATGGGAACGCGGCGGCGGCTTCTTTGGACGAGCAGAGTTTAGCGAATAGATTGGCAAAGTTGATTCGAGCGGCGCCGACGGGCGGGCCGTTGGGCGGTCAGCCGGCGCAAAGGACCGGGCAGCCTCCAGCGATCGGGGGTGGTCTTTTCGGTGGATTTGGATCGCAGCAACAAAACCAACAAGTGCAGATAATGCAAGCGGACAAGTTTGAAATTATATACGATTCGCGCAACCGGGCAAACTTGCGCTCGGATGTTTTAGCCAAGGAAAAGACGCAAGTCGCGGAGTTATTATTTTTAGCGGCATCCTTGTCGCCGCCGTTATCGCAAGGCGACGCGGTAGAAGTATTCTCACTCGCCGGTTGGGCCGCAGAGCAAATGCGGTTTCCCTCGCAAACGCCGCCGGATTATTTGCCGACGTGTTATTCGACGTTATTCGCCTCGGTAACGGCGTTGATGTCTCCGTTGGAAGACGTGCGGAACGTTTTAGACCAAGTGCACGACCCGAAAAGAAAAAAGTTGGAAGCGTTTTTGAAGTCCATCGAGACGACGGTAAAATCACCAAATCCTCCCGCGCCGTTTGCGATCGTTCGCTTGGCGTGGTCTTGCGTTGCCATGCGTCTTGGGTTTGAGAGCGGCGAGGAGGTCGCGAAGAGCGCGATACGAGACGGTGCTTTCGACGCGATGACGGCCATTTTACAAACTGGCGCGTTTCAAGACGATCGGGAAGATAACAGAAGAAATTACTTGCATCTCGTCGCGAACGCTGTGTTAGGTGAGTTCACGAGTTTAGCTTTAGATAGACCGACGCTATCGATTTCGTTAACGGACGGGACGTGTACGCCGACGTTTATGGAACTCGAAGCCGCGAATAGGATTTCAAACGGGGACCTCGGCGACAGTGAATTCGAAGAACCGGGTCCTACCAGCGCGTTGGCGTCTTTGATGATTGCTTTGGCAGAAACGTGTTCGCAAGATCCTTCGTTGGTTGGTGACGAAGAGTCTGCGGCTGCTTTCAACGCCGCGACGACGTCGCCGGATTACGACCCAGAACAGGACGATTACGAGATGAGTAAACAATCACCGGCTTTGCGATTGGTAGACGCGTGCATCGATCTCGAGCACTCCGTAGTTTCTCTCATGGCGCTTCTCGATTTGTGTGCTGCGGTTTCCAAGCACGATATTGGATCTAAAATTGCCTTCAAAGTTTTAGCGAGAGGCGCCGGCGGGTGTAATTTGGACGAATTGTTAAAAGGGATCACCGGCTACATAGCGAGGTACGATTTATCGCGAGGCTTGGAAGAAAACACCGCGGACGGATCGATGCGATCGCTAGTGAGCGAAGAAATTGAAGGCTTGGGTGAAAATCAAGTACGTGATTTTTCCGTGGTGCGAGGAGTTTAAGTTGTACCGTAAAAGCGACGAAGAGCCGGAGACGGGAAAATTGGAGGTATACGAGTCGTACGAACGGTTTGAGAAGGAGTACGTGGAGGAGAAGATTCACCCCGGGGATTTGAAACCGAGTTTATCGAAACATTTGAACGCGATTTTACAACCGGTCAGAGATCACTTCGAGAACGACGAAAACGCGAAGAACTTATTGAAAACTATCAAGGCGTACAAAGTGACGAAGTAAAAGAATTCTTCGAGGAGGGAGAGAAGGAAAAGAAGGAAAGAGAGACGTGCGCAGATCATGTGGGTATTAAAACTTTGAAAATAAAGTGCAGAATTTATTTAATTTTCTTCTTATACATTACATTGGTACAAGCGTCGCATAATATAATTAAAACTTACTGGCAATCGCGCTCGCGACGCCTAACGACACGCCTACGGCTAAACCTACGCTCAGCGGCACCGAGCCGGTGATTTCATTCATAACGAAAACAAGCGCTCGGAGCACTTTCCCTTGGGCCGAATCTTCGAGCGCCAACTCGACTTTACGAAAATCGCCGGTTTTCGGCTTCAACGACCCTGGTTTGAACACTCGAGCTTCGCAGTTTTCAAACTGCTCGCCAGTCAAGGAGAAGCAGACCCCCCAGTGCGCGACTAAGGCGATGACGTCTTCGTCTCGGTCGTTTATCCAATCTATCAAGTCGTCCATTCTTTGCTCAAAGACGTCCACGGGTTCTAAGGAAACTTCGCCGAACGTTTTCTTTTCGTTTTCAGCGCCGACGTACCACCACGGTTCAGATTCAGACTCAATGTGCGAGAAATCAAAGTCCGCGTGCGTTTGTTCGAGTTCTTTTCTCGTCTTCCCGTGGTCGGAGGCGTGAAAGACTCTTTCGCGCGCGAAAACGCACACCGCTCTCGGCGTCGTTTGGTCGTGTTCGAAGACGTACTTCGCCGTCGCGATGGCGCGAGATAACGGCGACGCGACGATCAATTCAGGTTTTGGTTCCAGTTTTTCCACGAACACTTGCGCTAACTGCGCGCCCGCGATGCCGGCTTTCGACAGTTTCGTGTCGTATAAAAGAGGATCTTTAAACTTTTCATCCGCCCAGTGGTTGGAGGCGAGATATTCATTCATTTCCGTTTTCCCGTGTCGCACCAGTATGACTGTTTTTTCGTTCGTTTTACTACTCTTTCTTCTATCAGCATCCATACCGCTCGTCGTGCTCGCCAACGTCGTCGCACTGCTCATTTTTCTCCCGATTATTCTTCGCTGTTTTCTTCTCAACGTGAACAACACCTTCGAAGACGATGATGAGAACGATGTCGGTGTTGGTGTTGACGTCGCCATTCAACAAAAGAAAAGGCTAACAACAAACACCGCCGGTTTTGGGTCCCAGCGGCAGAGGTATAAACAGAGCGCACAAAAAAAACGTCCACAAAGTCACGCAGTTTCTCTCTCTCTCTCTTTCGGCGACAAAACGACGACGGAGAGGAAGGCGCAGACCGTGCGACGAATATTCCTTTGGAGTGGAGAGATTTTGGTTTTTCCCCCCTTCAGGAAAAAAAAACGGCTTCTCGTTCGAATGTCACATGTGCTCTCACTTTTTCTCAATAAAGAAGGGAGAAAGAACACATACAAACACGATGTCGAGCGAAGAGGTGGTCGAGGAAAACAACGCGTTGTGGAGGTTGTTTCGAAACGCCGGAGACTTTTCGGGAGGCGTGTGT
>JACLAA010004284.1_pt1 | contig 17589 bp, 12 predicted proteins | sample 8027891 | NCBI WGS metagenome assembly JACLAA01 (sample SAMN15724900, study PRJNA655200) | protist metagenome | isolation source: fluorescence activated cell sorting (FACS) single amplified genomes of... | place: Spain: Blaines Bay Microbial Observatory, Mediterranean Sea | collected 2016-01-19 | reverse complement strand
GTGATTTCCAAAGAACTCGGACTTGGGTCAGATTCGACTTCACCCGCTGCCTGCAGTTTCTCATTTGCCTCCTCCAGAAGTACCTTCATAGCAGAGATGGAAGAGTCGCGCTCAACTTCGGCAGCGAGCCGCATTTTTTGTGCTTCCTCCTTGGCGAGGCTTGCCTCGAACTCAGCGCTTTTTGCCCTCTCCAGAGCGGCGCTTGCTCTGCTCTCCGCTTCAGATGCTTGACCACGAAGTTCCTCGATGTCATCTTCCTTTCCAGATGACTTCTCGAGATTATTAGCCTGCAGTTTCACTTCTAGAAGGTTCACCTTCGATCTTGACTCCTCCAAGAGTTCCTCGGTGTCCTCCAAACAAGAACGCAGCATGGACGCCTGCGCGTCTGCCATTTGTTTCCCCTGTAGAGCTTCCTCAAGTTCTGCCGATGCGCCTGCCTGCTCTGTTTTGACATCCTGCACAGACGTAGGCTTCGAGTCATCCAGAACGGTAATTGACATCGATACAACCTGCTGGCCCCTTGAAATGTAGAGCTCTGCCCTGAGCTCGTCTGCCTCAACGTTTCGAGTCTCGAGGTCTGCCTCCAACGTGGCTATGCGACGAATAAGCTGTTCACCCTTTTCAGCCGCGGCCACCAGTTTATTGCTCGCAGCATCCAGTTCTTTCCGAGTCGTCGAAACTTCCTCTTCAGCAAAGCCCCGGTATCGTATCTCGACTGCGAGGTTCTCTTTCAAAGCAGCGTTAGCATCCAACGCTGCCTTAAGTCGCGCATCCTCAACCTCGACCAGCTTAACCGGTTCGGCGCTCTTTTTCGTGGTGTCGAACAACCAAGCCTCGGCGGCAGTTGACATTGCAGCCTCAAGTTCAGCCTCGACCTCACGATGGCGCTCAACGTCACGCTGCAGGCGTTGAATCTCATCGTCGAGGGCGCTAGCCTTTTGTGAAGATATCCCAGAACGCGCGCTATTCGCTTCGGATGACGAGCGTAGCCTTAACCCTAAGTTCTCGCCTTTCATCAGCTCAGTGTTGGCGTTTTCCCCTGACGACAAGTTCGACGCGGGCGCGGCGAGCTCAGGTAGACCGACGATATCAGAGGGCATCTCCAGCTCGTTCTGTAGCATTGCGCTTATCATGTCGTTATATGCCCTCGCGGTCTGCAAATTTTCTGCGAAAGTGTCCATCTGTGCAGTAGGTCGAGGAGGGTAGGGGTCCTAGCGTTAGTTTTGTGAGGGAGCGAGGAATGCTGGGAAAGCACGAAGTGCCGAGTTTGTCGCGACGGGACGACCGGGGGCACAAACGCACCCGCACAGATATCGCGTGCGCCACATGAGAAGCGCGAAGACGCGACGTCGCGTGTCCGTGACCCATCCTACCTGCTTGTTCCCACGACGCGTGCCGTGGGAACCAAGCTCTGCCGACACCTTGTCGCGTTCCGAGACAAAGACGTGTGACCGTTGTTGGTTCCGACCCATCGCAAAACCGTCGACTCTTTTATGCTAAGCTACTGACACTGACTACTCATGATTTGGGTTGCGAGATAAAATCAAAATATAGGTAAAGCGCAAGAAGAAAGAAATGACAAATGTGTCGTGGGCGCGAGGAGTGACGAAAGACTAAAACTGCAAGCACGGGATGGAGCTGAGAAATGATAAGCGTGAATTCAGACAAAGCATAGCGCTCTGCAAGCTGCCTACTGGCTAGCTATCTGGCTGGCTTTACGATCAACCTCCTGATGATTGAGAAAGCTCCGAGAGCACGAGAGGAAGCAAAACCGAGTCAAAAATCTCAACGCTGTCTTGCACCAGACCCCGAACGCGCTTGCACGCGGCAAGACCAACCGAGACAGCCTCTTCAGGACGATCGAGAAATCGCCTGACGGTTGATAGAAGATCATGCTCAGAAGATACAGAAGTACAGAGTATTCCCCGAGCATTCAAAGCACTGACAAGTGATTCAAACGTACCGTGGTGAGGGCCAACGATAACGGCGGAACCTGCAACTGAGGGCTCAGCGATGTTATGGCCATTACCGCTAAACAGGGACCCCCCGATGAAAGCGGGCTTACCGTTCGCAACTGCGTAGAGCTCGGGCATCAGGCCGACGACGTCAATGACATAGATGTCCGTATCGTCAAGAGGGAGCTCGCCGCGAGATAGAAGCCTAACACGCAGACCGAGATCTGCGAGTTCACTCCTAATTCGCAAAGATCGAGCCGGATGGCGCGGTGCGATAACAGTGAGCAGATTAGAGAACTCTTCACGGAGCTTTGAATGAATTCGCGCGCAAGCGCATTCCTCATAATCGTGCGTGCTCGCAGCGAACCAAATGAATTTTCTGCGCCTGAGCAACATCATCACGTGACTTAGGTATGTTGAATCGAACCTGCTTGGTGGGTCGGAACTAGTGGTCGCAGAAACCACGGCTGTTATGAGCTTCAAGTCACAAGGCGATCCTAACATGCCTGAAGGGATGCCAAGCTGTTCGAAATAGCGACACTGCTCAATATCCTGCGAGGAGCAAAGAAGCATAACTTAGAAATGTACGGGAGCAGACGAATTTATGACTTGCTTCTACTTACTCTGGGTGATATAATCTGAAACTTGGACAACGTATCGTTCAACAATGCCTTCGCAACCGGCCACTGCCATCGTTTCGCCGATTTTGACGACATTCGCGCGCCAAAGAGAAATAGTCGAACGCCTGCGGTTGTATGATGAATGTAAGTTTTCATGCTTTCAAGGATTTCTTAGATGTTATCCGCCCTTACCTTTTCTGTGCGCTTCATCGATGAGAATCGGCCATAGCTCTGACTCTATGAACACCCCTGTGAGCGCAAAAGCCGAAATGATTCAATGAGTGAAGTATTGCGACATGAACGCTTTCTGTGAGCCTTTTCATTTCTAAAATTTCGCGTTGAAAGACATTCAAAATGATTCAGAACATGGCATTACGTACCTATATCTGGTTTCCAATGCGCAATGAATCTTTGCACAGCTCTACGCGTGTCGATGGGAACGCTCTGCATAAATAACGCATCATTCAGACGAATCGAGATGGGTTTTCATCGAAGGTCAGTTGATTGTATTCTAAAATAGAATACCTTTGCGTGCATGCTGCGCTATCTTGCGTACCTGACGTATAACTGAGCCTGGATATCTATAACGCCTCCATTCTTCAGCGGCAAGTGTTCCGCCAGTCACGAGTATATTGGTTTCAGGTGCCCGCTCCAGAATTTTACGTATCAGGGGCAGAGCTGCCGCCCCTTCCCCCACAGAAACTGCGTGTATCCACACCAATTTACCTGCGCATCAGTCGGGAATAGGCATGTTCAGTCGTTTCCACCCTCTTGCGTGTTTCATTCCTGCGTCTCTCACTCTCTTTCAAGCCGGAAGTCGTCGATGCGCACCTTCTGGACGAGGCTGGGCACTGTGGCCCCACCTTTGGTCAAGTGTTATCGCCAATTCTTTACCGAGAGCTCGTCGTGTTTGAAAATGCACTGCATATGGTCAAGACAGTAGGGATGTGAGTATGTAGAAGTTAGCTACGGTCGCGTCGCGGGTGCGTTGGGCAACTCCTTTTCATATGATGGAAGACCTGACCTACAGCAGGAGATGGCGTACTATGACGATTCCTGGGAACACTCACGTGCGATAATAGGCTCGGCAACTGTAGCACAGAGATGATAGATGGCCTTGATATATGGCAGCATGTCTTCGCGTCCAATGGCGGCACGCTTGAAGTAGTGTGAACTACGAGGGGCGAGTTGTTAAATCCTCTGAAGACTTTCAATCACACAGTTTTACCCGCGTTCGTTGAACTCCTTGCGGCGTGGCATCGACTGTGCTGTTGCGAGTATTAGTGCGACAGCATCGTTTGGTGTCCTGCAAGGCCTTGCAGATTAGAGTATGCCTCTCTGTGTGCGCCGCTGAGAGTATCGTTCTTTTTACCCAGGAGCTGCGAAGAGCTTTTCTGCCCGCGAAAGCTTTTCTTTTGATTTATTTTGGACGCAAGGCGCGGTTTTCCAAGAGGCGATTTGTGAGCAGCCGTCATGATACTCACTTCAGTCGTCGCCGACCTCCTCGGCCTGATCTCCGGGGGTTGAGATGAGGCTAAATATACTCAACTTACAGACGGGAGCCAGGGAACTTGACGATATCGCGGCCGATGATACGGTGGATAAGCTAAAGGCAAGGCTGTACGAGTCCAACTTGGTAGATCTTCTGCCCTCGGGCCAAAGACTCATCCACTCGGGGCGGACTCTCGCAAACGGAGACGAGCTCTTGTCCGCTGCGGGAGTCGCGGAAGGGGATGTCGTCGTAGTCGTCAAGCAGCGGGGTAAGGACGATTGGAAAGAGTGCGAATCTAGCCAGCCGGGTCCAGACGTCGCGCACATCAATAGAGTCATGGGAAAGGCCGGCGCTACGATGAGCGCGTCTTCGACTCCTTCGGGCGGCACTTCTGGGCTGAACGAGAACTTCGAGGGTTTGCGCGTCGGTGAAACAGCGCCAACGAGCGATGGGCAAAGCGGTGAAGCGTACGCCACAGTAGCGATGCGGGCAGGTCGGTTGGAAGGTATCACCCTTCCTGAACCTGATCCAGATGCGATGGCAACACTGCTGGATATGGGCTTTCCTGAGGCGCGCGCTAAAAAGGCGCTTCTCCTCCACCGCAATCACCCGGGAGCGGCGATGGAATGGCTTTTGGAAGTCGGAGATGGTCCAGAGGCGGACGCTGAGCTGACGGATGTTGAGATTCGGCAGGTGATGAGCACGATAGGAGCATCACCGACTGTGTTTCGTGCTCCGCGCGAGCCCGCAGGTGACCCTGATGAAGCTGATGTGCAACGCCTCGTCGAGATGGGTTTCCCTCGCGAGGAAGTGATGGCCGCGCTCAGGGCAACACACAACAACCACGACGCGGCGTGCGCCTGGCTTTTGGGTGAAAGGGGTAGTGGGAGAATGAGGGCAATGCAGGACATTGATGTTGGAGTGGGAGCACGTGGGAATCCCGAAAGCATGCAGATGCTTCTCGGCGACATCCTCAGCCATCCGACCATTCAGGAAGGAATGCGGTCCGAACGCGTCGTGCAGGCGTTCCAGTCGATGATCGAGGACCCTTCCTCAGCGCACGACTACATGAACGACCCAGAAGTGGGACCTATTTTACTCCGAGTGCATTCGATACTCGCACGTGTCGCTGATGGTCACGCGAACGGCGATGCGCCTGCGCGGACTGGGTGATGAGATGTGGCGTGTGTTGGATAGCTGGCAGAGACACCACCGTTTTAAAACTATTAGTTAGAGCTAGAACGAGCTGATCGCCGCCTCGTCAGTCGTTCTCGCCGTTGAGGTCCGCGGCGGTAAGTACTCCCCGAGCCTTCAATTCCTTCTGAGCTTTGTCCATCTCCCCACGAAGGGAAGCAGCATCATCCTCACAGGTGGGAAAGTGCGCTAAACTCCAACCTATCACGCACAAAGAGTAGCAGCCGAAAGACACGAGCGCCCAGAGAGGCAAAAGTTCAACTGCTTTCTGGTACTTCTCCGAGAGTCCGCTCTGCATCGCGTAAGCCTGTTCGGAATGGAAACGATGGTCAGCCACATGACATCAGGGAACACAGAGAGACACGCGAGGATAGAGAACGCTTCAGAAGATGCATCAGTCTAAGAGGAGACGTACCCAGACGGCAAGGAACGCCCCGACGATAGATCCTGCGAGGACACATTCAGTTGCGCGACAGGAAAGATGTCAGAAAAGATTATGGGAAGAGAGCGTTGTAAGGACAAAGGGACGTCTAGAACTGTACATACCGAGTTTCAAAAGCCTGGTGCCCATCTTCAAGCAAGCGTCTTCGCTCCTAAAGAGCGTTTGACGGCGAGATCCGCACCCAAGGATGGTCCGGGAAGGGAGACGCTCGACCAGGAAAACATTTATATATATCACTGGCGACGTTTCTGGAAAATACAAAATCGGGCAAATCTAAACACAAAAATATCGAGACCGTTAACTCAAGGATTGACGGTTTACTTTTTGTTTTCATTTTTGTTTTTGCACCTCCCCAAGGGCCTAAGACTTCATGTGACGTGTTAAATTACACGCAGACGCAGTCTTACAAAGATGCGATTGATGATTCTCATATATCATTTATTCTTTGGCATGTTCCAGACAAGCGTTACGCGACGCGTTAAAATATTCGTGTTGCTGATGATGGAACCTTTCGTAACTCCATAACCGACTGCGAGCGTGTCACGTGCCGTCGCGCACGTTTGCGTTCACCCCGTAATAACATCGTTTCGTTTATTTTTCATCGTCTACCCTTCGAAGCAAGGTGCGCATCAGCGACCTGTCCCAGCCCGCTCTCAATCAGGACATATACTTTCCTTGGAAGACACGTAAGATCTACGACACGTGAAAGTTCTTGTCGTTTATGCTTACCCCTGACTCCCAACCACGGCAGAGTCGACACGATCCCGAGATGAAGTCCACCCTCGCGACCGTCTTCTTCGGTTCCTTAGCTGTTGGCGCCCACGCCGGCGCCCTCAGCCTCACTGTTCTCTCAATGAACGACCATCACTCTCAGCTCGAAGCGGACGACTACGACCTGATCGTGTCTGACGCAGACACCAAAGCCATCACGGGCGAGGAGGTCAACGTCGAGGTTGGCGGCTTTCCCTTGACCGTTGGCGCCATGAAGGCCGTGCAGACCGCCGAAGAGGCCGCCTCCCGATCTGTGATTAAGCTTCACGCGGGAGACGCCCTCACCGGCGGATCGTATTACTCGTTATTCGACGGCGCCGCGGACGCAAAGATGATGGCGCACGCGTGCTTCCACGCCATGGCCATCGGCAACCATGAGTTCGACGACGGTGACGCGTCGTTGAACACGTTCATCACCAACATGAACGATGCGACCGTGTGCGCCGGTGGAACGAAAGTACTAAGCGCGAACGTCGTCGCCGGTTCTGACTCTCCGCTGAAGAACAATTACGCCAAGTCGCACACCTTCACCGTCGGAGGCGAACAGGTGGGCGTCGTCGGGGTCACCATCAAGAAAAAAACCGAGGAATCGTCCTTCCCCGACGCGGGCACCACTGTGTCAGAAGAGAAGGCCGCAGCGCAGGCAGAGATCGACGTGCTCGTCGCCGCTGGCGTCGATAAGATCATTCTTCTGACGCACGTGAACTACAACCTCGATAAGGAGTGGATGGCGACGCTCAAGCACGTCGACGTCGTGGTCGGCGGCGACGGGCACTCGCTCCTCGGCGAGGTGGCCGACCTGACCGGCATTTACGAGAGAGTGGAGGGAAAATTCCCCACCGAACTGACCAACGGCAGCGGGAACAAAGTGTGCGTCATTCAGTCGTGGTGGGGCGCCAGAACGTTCGGAAAGCTCCGAGTGGAGTTCGACGCCGACGGTCACGTCACAAGCTGCCTTGGAAAGCCCCAGTTTGCGTACGACTCGACGACGATTAAAAACGCCACGGGCGATGCATTCACCTCCGCGCAGAAAACCGCCATGGTCTCGTACCTCGACACGCTCGATAACTGGCACGAAACCACCGGTGACGCCGCCACCGATGCCGCGTTTCAGGTGTACAAGGACCAGGTGGACGTTCTTAAGGAGACGAAGCTGGCGGACGTGCCCGAGAACATCTGCTTCGAACGCATCCCCGGTCAAGGTCGATCTAAGGTCTGCGAAGTTGAGGCTTCGTACGAACACGGCGGCGCGGCGTGCCAACTCGTCGCCAAGGGTTTCCTGCACCGCACGAAGACAGCCGACATCGCCATTCAGAACGGCGGTGGATGCCGCGTTGACATCGAGAAGGGCGATTTCACGATCGACGACGGGTATACCATTCTTCCCTTCAGCAACACTATCGTTACGCTCGAGATGACCGGTGAGGATATCATCAAAGTCCTCGAGGACGCTCTCTCGATGTCGCACGACGGAGAAGACCCGTCCACGGGTGCGTACCCGTACGTCGCCGGCTTGCGTATGGACGTCGACATGTCCAAGGCGAAAGGGTCGCGCATCTCCAACGTGGAGATCAACGTGCGTCTTAAGGCCGCTACCTGGTCCGATATCGACGAGTCGGCGACGTACACTGTGGCCACGAACAACTACATCGCCGCTGGGAAGGACGGTTACGTGACGTTCGCAACGGATACCGTCTCCGCGACGTCGACGAACACGTACATGGAATACGCGCAGACCATGATCGATTACGCGGAAGAAATTGAGACGCTGGAAGCGCCGCCCGTGTCGGAGATGACCACGAAATCGTACATCGCTCCGGACGGAACGTACCACACGCCCAGCCTGGCGCCGGCGCCGCCGTCGTCTGGCGCCGAAGCCGTCGTCGGAAACGCCGTCGCCTTCGTCGCCCTCGTCGCCGCCGTCGCCGTCGCGGCGATGTGAGCGCGACGATCCGGTCGAAAATGTTTATCAGGTATTCACGCATCACATATTACCTGATACCTTCGTGGGAAGGAATTTAATTTCGCGCGCAGTGCGGCGTGCCTCATGCTCCACCACGAGCCGTTTCTCTCGGAGGCTTCCTGCGTCGGCGCCGGTGAGTCGAAAGACTCAACGCCAGTTTGTGCGCAGGAGAGAGCATTGTTTAGTATTCGGTAATAAAATATGTACATGTACCGTATATAGCTATGTAGAACGAGTGCTCTGCTCCTCTGTCCCCACATCGGAACTCACTGTCACCGGCACGCGGCAAGTGTCCGAAAGCATAACGTGAACCACTGGTGCCATAGGTCTGTCCCGCTTCCCTCGAAAACTCGACAAGCACAATGTCCCGACGCACGCGGGTGACTCGTGCGCTTCTGCTGTGCATCATCGTCGCTCTCGTGCTTCCTGTGGCGTGCGCGGGCGCGTCGCATCGGAGCGCGAGGCAAGGCGACGTGGCTTACTTCTCAAGCGGTGATTTCGATAGCAACGAACTCAATGAGCGTGAGCCCGGATCCGGGCAGACGCCTCTCATGGCTGCGTCGCTGGCAGGCCAGCATCTTGTCGTGAAGGCTCTCCTCGAGCTTGGAGCGGATCCGAATATCGGAGAGAAGGATGGCTATACCCCGCCCCACGGCGTCGCGTTTCAAGGACGACCGGAAGCGGCGGCTGTGTTGATTGAGCACGACATCCGAGTAGACGAGGCGCACGAAGACGGTTACACGCCTCTGCATCGAACAGTATGGGGAGGGCAAAGCAACCACATCGAAACGGCGAGAGTGCTGCTCGAAGAAGGTGACGTGGATCCGGACGCGCTCGACGCGAAAGGATTGTCCGCCGCACACGTCGCGGCGAAGAGAAAAAACGATGAGATGGTGAGGACTCTTCTCCGTTTAGGTGCCGACCCCAACCTACAGACGAAGACTGGCGATACGTTGTTACACGCCGCGGTCAACGCTCAGCGACCGAAAATGGTGGAAGCGGTCATCAGGGCCGGCGGAGACGCGTCTGTGACGAATGCGCACGGGCAAACGGCACGAGATTTGGCCGAGCGTTTGCCTTCAGAAGAAGTCAGGGCCCTGTTCGTTTCGCACGCAGAGGTGGGTGTCGAGAAGAAAGCCGCTGACGCGCCGGATGAGTTGTGATAGCACTGCCTCACATAAGTTATATGCACAAGAGAATCATGAGCCCACTTACAGCCGCGCTTTCCCGCGCCGCGCGATCAAGGATCACCGCCCTTCTTCGACAGCCCCACGCTCTCCCGCTTGAGCACAGTGAGCAACGTCTGAGAGCTCTCGAGAATCTTCAGGTACGCGGCTTCTGTCTCCTGGATGGTCTTATCGTAATCGTTCCTCGCGGCGACCTTTTATGAAGGGAGGGGATGATGGTAAGGTGAGCGTCGTGCCGCGACGCGCGCGTTTTTCCAACGTCCTCCCGATCGATCGAGCGCTTGTGAAAGGGAGTTTAATTTCTCGCGTGCGCACCTTGCGGGCGATGGAATCGTTCAGCGTGGTTAAACGCTTGGAGAGGACGGTCAGATCGCTCTGGACCTTGGACTTCTCGTCCTCCTCATCGGTGATCTGCTGGTTGATTTCCTCGCGCTTCTCGCGGAGGTCCTCGATGCCTGCGTTCGCGGTCGTAGGGACGCGGGGAAAGAAACGAGTGAGCGAGAGTTCGTGATTTTGTCGCGAGACCGACACGACGAAGCGGGGCGGAAGGCGACTTCGCGTAACCCACGCCCGGCGTCGTTCGCTGTCGTCACCATCGGGAAGGTGTGGCGAAGAGAATCAAGAGGTTTGACAACGCGGACGCGTCGCCCTCGAGCACGGAGGCTGGCGTCGTTCAAAAGAACATCGTTCGCGCTCTTTCGTAGCCCGTTGGAAAACAAATGACTCGTCTCGCGGTGCGTTCGCGGACGCCTCGCGCTATGTGTACGCACATTTTACCAGCTCGTCATTCTGGGACGCCATGGCTTGCCCTTGAGCGGCCATCTTGGCTGCCTTGTTTGCGTACGCGGGCCGAGCGTGTTCGCGAAGGTGTGATCGCGGAAGCGGCGCGGAACCGTTTACCGCTCGGCTAGTTTCGCGCGGTCAAACTTTTTTGTTACAGGTCGCAAGTCGCAACGTCGCATTCGTATGGGCGGCCAGTCTCATATTCCGAATCTCGCCTCAGCAAAATGCACGGCAAGCTTTCGGACGTGCCAGTTTCCTCAGCGCAGCTGAAGGAGCCTTCGGGGTGAGGCGCGAGGGAGCCAACATGTTGGGTTTGGAGGGTTACGGGAGCTCTGATGACGAGGAAGAGGTGGCGCGCGTCGACCCCACTAGTCCTGTCCCCGTCGACGCTAAGGCAACCGACCGTGGGACTCGCGCGACCGACCTCGGCGCCCGCCCGGGAGAAATGGGCACCGCCGCACCTATGCCTCGCGTGTCGACGCTTCCGAGCGCAGCGGCGCTGTTTGACGCGAAGGAGAAGGGGACGGGGAGCGTCTCGATGCCGTCACCGGGCGTTTCTGGCGTTGGAGGCTCGATTTTAGGGAGCAAGAGGTCGGCGAGCGGGTCGTTCCCCATCTCAGGCGTGGCTCACAAGAGCAACCGCAGCGAGACGCGGGCGGTGCCCGGAGGCAAGCCGCGCGGCTCGCTGTTGCCTCCGCAGCTTCGCGGGAGGGCGAACAACGCGACGCAGGACCTAGAGGGGATGGGGCTGAAGAGGCATCCGGTGGCAGGGGCGAAACCTCCCAGCGGTGGTGGGTGACGAGTGTCGAGCGCCGCGCTCGTGCGCGGCGGGGACGAGTTCATGAACCAGGATAGCTCGCATTTTAGCAAAGAATATTAGACAACTAACTCGATGGCCACCGCGATGGTGACCCACACGAGGAGCAGCCTCATTTACTTACGCTTACCCTCCTTGATTAGGACCACCTCATCGGCGTAACGCACACCCTTACCCTTGTACGGCTCCGGCTTGCGCTTGGAGCGAATGATGGCGGCGAAGTTACCAACCTCCACCTTGTCGTAGCCGCTAACGGTGATTTCCGTGTTGCTGGTGCACTCAACCTTGAGCCCCTGGGGAACCTCGAGGATGACCTGGTGCGCGTAGCCGAGAGAGAGGTTGAGGTCCTTGCCCTGCATGGCAGCCTTGTAACCGACGCCGACGAGCTTGAGCTTTTTCTCGAAGCCTTCCGACACACCCACCATCATGTTGTTGCAGAGGGTCCTGTACAGACCGTGACCCTCCCTGGCCTTCTTGGTTTCATCCGCCTTAGCAAGCCTGATAGCGCCTTCCTCCTCAGTCATGACCATGAGGTCGGGGAACTGGAATTCGAGCTCGCCCTTGGGACCCTGTGAGTCGAGCGGACGGGGAGAGACGAGAGAGGTCAGAAAAAAGTGCGAGCCAGAACCCTAAAACCCTATCGGTAGCGGCACGGACCGACGCGACGGGCGTCGGACGTGGGCGACGTCGCGACCGCGCAACGGCGTCGCATCGCGCCGCGCTGTAACTATCGCTGCGTAAGAGATGCCCGGCACCTACCTTCACGGCGAGGTGGTTGTCCTTGAGGGTGTAGGTGACGCCCTTCGGCACGGGCACGGGGTGCTTGCCGATGCGCGATTCCCCGGCGACGACACGGAGAGGCGCGCGCGCGGCGGACACGGGCTTGGCGCCGGCGCGAGCGGCGACGCGAGCAGGCGCGTAGCCCTGGCGAGCGCTGAGAGAAGTGGAAGCCATGGAAGCCGCCATTGCGCTGGTTGTGCTCGACGACGAAGGCGTGCGACGAGGTGTGCGGCGCGCTGCTCGCGACCTCGCGCTCGACGCTTTTCTTTTATCCACTGACGTCGACGCGCCTGTCGCTGTCGTCACTCCCATCGCTGTAATTCGGGAGTCATTAGACCCTCATCAGATTCGGCAACATTGGTATGGGCCCATTTCCGACTGTTTTTAACCTGGCAGTCGACGATGGCAAAAAGCGCTCCGAGAATTCCGTAACAAACAAAGCGCACTGAATCTGTATCGCACTGCGCTGCGCGGGTTGGTGGCTGCGGCGGGTGCGCACGCGGAAGACCGAAGTTCAAGCCACAGGGCTTGGACTCGAGCGCACCTGCGTGCATCCCCTTGTCGGCCGTCCGTGGGCTGTCCGACATACGCGCGCGCGCCTTTCCCTAGCGTCGGCTCGCTGCCCCGGCGACTGAATGGTGCGCCACAAGGCTTCGTCGGCGGGCAATCGTGAGGAGGGCACGTCGGACCGCGGGTTTGTCTCGCGGGCTGAAGGAGTCCTGGACGAAGCCGCGGCAATGGGTCCCGCTAAGTACAAGGGCGACACCCGAAAAGAGGGCGGTAAGCGCAAGGAGGGCTTCGTGGACGTCCGCGGCGGCCCTGGATCGTCCAAGGCGAAGAAGCAGAAGAAAGGCAAAAGCAGAGAATTGGCGCTCGCCGCGGGAGGTGGCGGCAGCGCGGTGGCCGACGGCGAACGCAAGGACGATGTGTGGGACAAGAAGTTCGAGGGCCAGCTGTTCGGGAGCTGGAGCGCGGCTGAGAAGGGAGAATTGCAGAGCCGAATCAAGGACTGGGCCGCGGCGCACGGCCACTCGGACAGCCTCGAGAAGGAGGAATACGATTTCCTCTTCAAGCGCCGGCTGAAGCAAGGCGGCCGCGGCGCGAAGCTCGACGAATCCGAACGTAAAGCCTTTCTGGAGATTGCCAAGGACTTTCCCACGCGAAACCCGAAGCAGATTTACGGGTTCGCCACCCGCTACTACGACCCGAACAACCATAAGGGGAAGTGGAGCGAGGAGGAGAAAGAGCAACTCGCCGACTTGGTTGAGTTGAAGGGCGAGAAGTGGAAGGAAATCGGCGAGATTCTCGAGCGGGCGGGGGCGTCGTGCAGGGACAAGTGGCGCTCGATGAAGGATAAGTACCAGCGAGGAGACTGGACCCCCGAGGAGCTGTCTCAGCTGAAGCAGCTCGTGAACGAGCAACTCGCGGCGCGGGGTGCCGCGCCGGGAAGAGGCCCGGGCGAAGGCAACGAGCACCTCCCCGTGCGGGATAACATCAACTGGAAAGCCATCTCGCTGAAGCTGAAGACCCGCAGCGAGAACACGTGCTGCCAGAAGTGGTACCTCATCGCTCCGGATTCCGTGGCGACGGGAGAGTGGGGCGAGGGGGACGACTTGGTCATGGTCGGCGCGCTCCGCAGAGCGCGCGCCGCGTCTGAGGCGAACGTCGACTGGGCGAGCCTGGTGCGCGGGCGCACGCTGAGCCAAATCAAGCGCCGATTCAAGGACCTGAGACAGGCCATCCCGAAGTACCACACGCTCTCCTTCGCGGAGGTTGTGGAAAAGCTGAACGAGAAGCACGTCGAGCCTCGGGCTTTGGCTTTGCTCGCGCGGACCTGAGCGAGAGCGACGAGGCGAAAATTTTCGCCATTGATACCTTTCGTAGCTACTCGGGAGAATGGTGTAATACGTAAGTCCAAGACTGATTGCCTGTAAGTCCATTCTGTATCTCGGTTTTTCCCGCCACTCTGTGATTGATTTTCGTTTCCGCTCGTGCGCTGGGCTGGACAGTGCGCGCCGCGCAGCCGCACCGGCGTTGTCTCTCGGGTCGAGGGAGACGGACGCGGGCATGATGCACGCGGGTGAGGAAGCACACTCGGAGGAGGCTATGGCGCAGGGTGTCGCGCCGGAGAAAGCGGAGGGTGACGAAGATTACGCCAACCTTCAGCGCGTGAAGGTGTACCGCCTGAATGAGGGCGGGCACTGGGACGACAAAGGCACCGGACACGTATCTTGCGAGTACATGGAGGTGCGTGTGTGCATGAGTGACTGACTACCGAACGATACCAAGACGCGTTCGTGCCGCGTTTCGAGCTTCGCCGCGAGGGATCTCTCTCGCATTCGCTTCATTTTCCTCCTTTAGGGTTGGATTTGACTCTAACAACACCTCACCGCCCCTCCTCCTCCCTTCTCCTCCGACGCAGCAATCCGATTCCGTCGGTCTGGTGGTGGTGTCCGAAGAGGACCAACAGCCGCTGCTGGTGCACCGCATTTCCCGGGAGGCCATCTACCAGAGGCAGGGTGGCGACACTATCATCACCTGGAGCGATCCCGACATCAACACGGACATAGCCCTCTCCTTCCAAGAGGCGGTAGGGTGCAACTACATTTGGGAGCAGATCAAAAACGTACAGATGCAGTACGCCAAGAAAGACCAAGAGCAAGGTGAGCTCTCCGGACGTCTTCGAAGAGGTGCTGTGGACGAGTACGAGTTCGGCAGCGCGCCCGGCGATAGCTTTTACTATCAGGACTCCGGCAGGCAAGGTCCCGAAGACCTTCCCGCCGCGGAGTTGGGGAACCTGGAAGAGCTCGTGAAGGTGGTGGCGGACTGCTCGCCCTTCGCGCGCGAGAAGATCGCGAGTCTTGTCCTGAACAAAGGATACCTCCGTCAGCTTCTGGACTTGTTCAAGGTGTGCGAGGACCTGGAGGACCGCGAGTCGCTGCATTTGATGTACCGACTGGTTCGCGGCTTGGTGCTGCTCAACGACGCGTCGCTCTTCGACGAGCTCCTGAGGGAGGAGAACGTGATGGACGTCGTCGGGGCGCTCGAATACGAGTACGTGGGTGAAGAGCTTGCGCGGGAACAAGAGGACGGGGCGGCGAAGCGGGCCGAACAAGAGGGCGCCGCCGCGGGACCCGGCGCTGAGGGCAGCGAGGACGGCGCGCGAAACGACGAACGCGCGAAAAGCGGCGGCGAAGCGACCACAGATGCGGGCGAAGCAGGGAACGAGCCCGGAGGCGCCAAACCGACGCACTCGAGGCCTCCGCTACCGCCTTCTCCGCAACACAGGGCGTTCCTGCGCGACTCCGTGGTATTCAAACAGGTGGTGCCGATCCAGGATCCAGCCATCTGCGCGAAGATTCATCAGACGTACCGCATCGGGTACCTCAAGGACGTGATTCTCCCGCGCGCGCTGGACGACGCCACGTTCGGCACGTTGACGTCCATCATGCTGTTCAACAACGTCGAGGTGGTTCTCGCGCTCCAGGCGGACCCCAATTTCCTCCGCGAGCTGTTCGCGCGCCTGCGCAAGACGCCCAGAACCAGCCCTGAGTGGGGGGACCTCGTCGGTTTCCTCCAGGAACTGTGCTCGCTCGCGAAGCACCTCCAAGTGCAGCAGCGCGGCGCGCTCTTCGCGTCCCTCGTGCAACACGGCCTGTTTCAGGTGTTGACGGACGTCCTGGACACGCAAGGCGAGGCGTCACAGCTGAAGGGCGCGGACGTTCTGATGTCCACGCTGCACAACGACCCGAGCGCGCTGCGCGCGTTTCTCGTGAAGCAGGAGGACCACGCGCTCTTCTCGCGAATCGTGCAGCTCTTCGTGGAGGGCGAAGAGGGCGTGCAGGCCCAGCTCTTCGAGCTTCTGAAGCTGATGCTGGATCCCGAAACCATGGACCAGCCGGTGGAGAAGAGCGGGTTCCTGGAGCTGTTTTACGATAAGTACGTCGAGAGGCTTGTCTCGTCCATCTCGGCGGGCGTGCGCGACGAGCCGCCGCCGTTTTCGGGGACGCCGGAGAAGAATCCCGCCGACCCGGTGCGCGCCTCGGGGTCACCCGTTCCGGCATGGACGCTGGTGAAGACCATCGAGCTCCTGTGCTTCTGCGCGCAGCACCACAGCTTCCGCATCAAGTACTACGTGCTGCGGAACAACGTCGTGGAGAAGGTCCTGAACCTGATGCAGCGGCGCGAGAAGTACCTGGTGGTCGCGGCTGTGCGCTTCCTGCGCGCGTGCGTCGGGCTGAAGGACGAGTTCTACAACCGGTACATCATCAAGAACAACCTGTTCGCGCCGGTGATGAAGGTGTTCGTGGCGAACGGAGACAAGTACAACCTGCTGAACAGCACCGTTTTGGAGCTTATGGACTTCATCCGCACGCAAAACATCAAGGCGCTCATCGCGCACGTCGTCGAGAACTACGAACACGTGTTCGACTCGGTGACGTACGTGGACACGTTCAGGCTTCTCAAGACGCGGTACGAACAACGGAACCAGCAGGAGCCCGGCACGGCGCCGTCGGGCGAGGGGCGCGAGCTCGTGGGGCTCATCTCGCACGGGCCGGGTGCGGGGGAGGCGGGCTCCATTTTCGCGAGCAGGGAAGCCGTCGCGGCGCAGCAGGCTATCGAGAGCGCTCGGCGGCGGCGCGACGGGTCCATGGACAAGAGCGAGGAGGATTATTTCAACGAGGACGACGACGACGACACCGCTCCCGCTCCAGAGGCACGCGTCTCGTTGTCCGACGCGCAGTTCATCCCCATGGTGAACGCCGCGGAGCTGCCCACGCCGCCCGCGGACGAGCCGCCCGGCCAGGAGGCCTCGGGCGAGGGCGCGCTGAACGGCAAGCGCGCGCTGGACGGGGAAGAGGCGGACGCCGGAAACAAAAAGGCGCGCGTCGACGGCGCGGAGGGCGTGCGCGCGGCGGAGGCTGGGGCGGAGGCTGAGGCGGAGGATGCGCCGACGGAGACGAAACCGTCGGAAACAGAAACGAAACCTGCCGCGGAAGAGCAAAAGACCGAATAGGGCGTGCTTTGTACCTGTAATTCACGCGATACTTAGGATTACGCGTCCGCGCGGCGCGGCGTGTCTTCTATTTCTCGTCTCACCAAGCCTTGCTGACTTCGTCCGGCCGCAACACGCGTTTGCCGTTCCGGTCCAACCCGTGAAAGTCCTCTGTTTCTTCCTTCGACCGCTCTTCCTTCTTAAGTTTCGGCCCCTTGAAAGCCCCCGCGACCTTCTGCTTCTTGCCGCCTTTCTTCTGCGTGCCCATGAAATCGCGCCAACCCCCGACGCGCCCCTCGCGCGCCTTTTCGTTATCCCACTCCTTCTGCGCCTTACTCTTCCGCTTACGCTCCTGCGCCTCCTCCTTCTCTTCCTTCTCCACGCGTTCCTCCTCAGCCTTGATGCGAAGCGTCAGCTTCCTCCGCCTCCACTCCACGTCCACGATCATCTTCCGCGCCTCGAGCTTCCACAGCTCGTGGAACTCGTCGCTTGCCAAGAACGCAGCCAGCTGCGCTTCCCTGTTCCCCGAAAAACGCACTCGGAGCACGACGTCGTTCCGGGTGTTTTTCCTCCAGTTTTTCACAACCGC
>JACLAA010008110.1_pt1 | contig 17647 bp, 8 predicted proteins | sample 8027891 | NCBI WGS metagenome assembly JACLAA01 (sample SAMN15724900, study PRJNA655200) | protist metagenome | isolation source: fluorescence activated cell sorting (FACS) single amplified genomes of... | place: Spain: Blaines Bay Microbial Observatory, Mediterranean Sea | collected 2016-01-19 | reverse complement strand
TAGAAATGGCGTGAAAGCTCGACGCATCAAGGAAATTGAAGGTAACTTACAGCCAATACGAACGAAAGCTTTGATAGCAAAATCTCCCGCAAAACCTGCGGGTGGATGGGAGCCTTCCTGGGGATTTACGTTTGCTTCAATATCGTTCTTCGCGTTACAATACGCCGCGTCGGGCATGCTTGCCTCGCCCGATTTTGATCTCCTCTCAGGCGGCGAGGGGCATTTACCGTACCACTCGATCGATGTTTTTTTGCTCTTATGGGCGGCAGGTGCGTGGGCGTACTTTGATAAGACATACCAAGGACTAGTCATAGCGGGTGCGGCAGCGGTTGGTGGACCAATCATCGAGATTGTCTTGATTAACGTGTTTCATCTTTACACGTATACGAATCCAGATATATTCGGTATTCCCTCGTGGATTCCGTGGGTTTACGCGTGCGGGGGACCAGCGGTTGGTAACCTTTCGCGCACAGCGAGAGGTAAATTGCGCGCATTCTTGAATTTAGCAGGACCGGTATGCAGAGTACCAATCTATGAAAGTCGACCGAGTTGGCGTCCGCCGCCGAGAGGATTCGATCCGCGCACGTTTCGCGCTTCCGGCATGAAGAGAAACGCCGGGGATGATCAGATGAAAGGTAAATTTGTTATATTAGTAGATGGACCGGTCGATTTGACTGGAGTACAATCTTTAGATGATATAGATGCGAAGAAGATATTCGTTTCGGCTGGAAGACGATACGGTGCAGTGAGCGAGGATGATACAAAAGATTCTTCTTCTTTTTCTTCTTCACCTTCCGGTAATACTAACGAAAAGCCGAAAATGCCTCGATTTCAACGCGTGCGAAATTTGTTCAAACGCTTTCGAAAAAACGGGAAAGGGAAGAAAGACGTCGACGAGGAAACGATAGAAGAAAAAGATGAAAAAGAAAAAGAAGCAGAAGAGTCGACGTCGATCGACGGAGTTCCGCCGCCAACGTCGAGAAAAGAGGAATCCATCGCCCAGAAATTGCCTCCGCTTTTACCGACAAAGCAGCCTCTGTTGTTGCCGGCGACGTCGTCGAATCAAAAAATTGAACAAAAGTTATTGCCTTTGGAAAAAGAAGAAAAAGTCGATGGCGCCGAGAGTGCGACGCAATCAACGAATACGAATACGAACGATGACATCAAAACGCCGAGAGAAAAAGCAATCGCGCAACCAGCACTTTCAAAGGATGAGCGCGTGTTGGATGTCAAACGAAGGATGGCGGAGGTCGAGTCTCAGATTGAAGAGTTGGAGAAGTTGAAAACTTTAAAGGTTCGATTGACGGAGATGAAAATGCAATCGGAGGATGCTTCGCCTCCGATCGGACCAAAGATTCAGCGCGCGCGCGCCAAGATTACGGAGAGCGTCCCCGAACTTTTACAACCGTCTGTAAAAAAAATGAACGACAGCATCGATAAAGTCACGGAAAAAATAATAACATCTAATCCAAAAATTAAGGATAGTCGCGTCGTCCGTAAATTGACCAGAGAAGATAACCCGGAAGAACGGTTACGTAAGATTAAAGCGCTGAAAGAGAATTTGAAGCGCGTGCAAAACGAAGATTTGAAGCCGGCGATAGAGATGATGACGACGAAAAAGGAGATAGGGGGTGTGGAGAGCGCGGAAGCCGAGGAATGATATATTTTAGGTGTTCAAGGTCCAGGTCAACCGCAAAGGAGATCAGAGAAACCCCGTTTGTTGTTCGAGTCGAACTTGGTCGTAGGTTATGTCAACGTATTTGTAAAACGAATTAGGAAACCAGAAAAAAAATACATCCGGACCACTTTTCTTTTTTGGAGCGCATGTGTAATACCGCATTTAAAAAAACGCCTGCTTTTTTTATATTCTATCTAAGCGGCGCGAATGAAGACTTAAAGATAGAATATCGTCTGCTCGCGTTGCCAAATATGAGGAGAATGTCGATGGTGCTGCTAACTTGTTGGCCTCGATGCGCGCGTTTCATCCTTTTTTCACTCTTTCTTTTAGGTGAACGAGTTGCAAGTTTCTCCTACAACGGTGACGTTTTCGTTTCCTCCACGAGACGGAGCGGTTTTCGAATGATCCTTTACGGAGCTAATGATTATATGAATGAAACTGAAAGTACGGATGACAGAGATGCGATTGCGAGTAACGTTACGCACATCAGTGGGAAACTTTCGCTGACTGGCACGTTTGATTCGAGTGAACGAAGTTCTATTTTTCACAAACTTAGGAGTGTTGGGAGCTTGACCGTATTCGATAACTACGAAAATACAGGCGATATCCTTTCTTCTTTGATGTACGTCAAAGGAAACTTGACGATTACGAACGGCGATGTATTATCATCGCGAGACGATTTCTTACCAAACTTGCGAATCATTCGCGGATCGTTCGTCTATATTGATACGTCATCTTCCTCGACGTTCTCCCTGAGGAGGAGCATCCGTAACGCGGCGACGAATCTTGAAAAAGTTGGCCAAAACTTCGAACTCCACGTCTCAGGAGTGCATCAAAGAGTTGAATCGACAGCGTTTCCGTCCCTTGAATCTGTTGGTGGGTCGTTTATAATCAGCGCTTCGAAAAGTTTAGAAGTTCTTGAGATTGGATGTTTCAGAAACCTTTGGCACGTCGGGAAAGACTTCGTAATATCGAGCGAAAGCATAAGGCGTATATCCAACTTCATGTCTTTGCAAGTCGTAGAGGGTAGATTGGACTTAAACGCGACGAAAAATTTACGTTCGCTCGATGGATTACAGAATTTGAGACGCGTTGGCTCGGGCGATATTGCTTTGGGAAGCTCTGCGGTAAAAAACGGGGAGCAGTTTGGAAAATGTGGATTTATAATGCTCGACGAAGATAAATTCAGGGAGTCGAACAAAACTGCATACCTCATTCAACACGCTTGCTTTTACGATGCCTATAAATGGTGTCAATCTATGCTACTTCCCAACGCGTACCGATGCGTAAACTCTATCGCGACAAAAATAACCACAAACAGAAACTTGCGGAAGTTTTCTCGTATTCTCGAATCAAGCGGTGAAGTCTTGAGACTACAAGCGTTACAGAAACCAATCACGGTGTTTGCGCCCATTGATGCAGCATTTTTATTTCTCCGATCTACCTTGAGAGAACGAAACGGACGTAATAGCTCGGAGTACGATGAGCTTTCATTTTCGGCTACGCAAGCGACATTAAGAAATATCGCACGAGCGCATTTATATTCGTCCTCGATTGATCTCTCAATGCTAATGAATGAAGTGAAGTTAATCTCCGAACTTGGTGAAATGGAAGCGCTCGAAATATTGCTTTCGCAAAATGGAGAAATCAATACATATCCACATCCAGGCGCACACGCTTTAGCAGTCCGGAGACAAGCTCCTTTATTGCGATCAGTCTCGCCAATCGATGAAAGCGTCTGCGAGTCGTTTTCATTTCACAGCGTTTCGACAACAAATGCGTTATATTCAAAGTACTGCAAAGATACGACATTATCTGCGCGCGTTATGCTGCGACCAATCGATATTGTTCCTTATAATGAGGAAAACGAAGCCGTTAGCACGAACGCATCTTCTTCGTCAGCATCAACTATGGAAAATATGGACACGACGTCTTCCACCTGCTTAAACAGGTGTGGTACTTGCGATAACATTGAACTGAAAACGTGTTGTTGCGACGAAGCGTGCGTTCAAAATGGTGATTGTTGCGGTGACTTTTCCTATTTTTGTTCAATACAATACTTTTTATCGAGGGAAGAGCGAGTTAATAACGTTGTGCAACGAAGCAGTGCCTTTACGACGAACCGAAACTTTGCGTCTGGTGAAACAGAACGCGCGGCTCTAATAATCAAATCGAACGTCGCGCAATCGCACAACGGGGCGAAGTTGATTCTTATCGATCGCGTCTTACATCCAATCGAACGTTATCACAGTTCTCAACTGTTATTGTACGAAGTTAAGCAGAGCGAAGCGAACGAAGACTTTGACGGCGACTATTTTCCAGATGTGAGCTCTCCGTCCCCGCCTCCGCCTCCTCCCAGGCCACCTCCAGCTCCGCGGCGCGTCACCGAATTCAGTTGGCTATATCAAACGAGACCACCACCACCGTCAACTTCTGTCGATTTAAAGAGTCCTCCACCACCTGAATCGCCTCCGTCATCCGCTCCTACAACAACAATACCACCGCCACCACTTACGTCTTCTTCTTTGCCTCCGTCGCCGCCACAGAACACGCACATCGGTAGTTGCCAAGTACAGCTTCCAAACATCTGCGGTTTGTGTGATTACACAGATGAATCAAATGTGTGCTGCTGTGATTCAATGTGTGTATCTACGGGAGATTGCTGTGGAGATTACACAAACTTATGCGTATAGAAAATGAAAATATTTTGTTTTTCAAAAAGGCAAAGGGTACAACACTACAGATTAATACTAACTACTACGGGCATGGTAATGATAAATCTCCTACTAAAAACGATTCAAAACGTTAATGCGCATCGTCCTCTGATGCGCTGATATCTGATTCGCCTAGCATCGCACGCGCAGCCTTAATTAAACTCACCGGGCGTTCCGTTTTCATGGCATAAATTGGAATACCTCTCGATCTTGCCGCGTGCCGTAACCACTTCGCACTCTTTACGCGAGTTTTTACGCCCAAAATTGCATCTGCATCCTCCAAACGACTCACCAGATGAATTAAAGTTTCGAATCCGAGCTCTAAGAAAACCTTTCTAACTTCACTTTCGTTCAATTCAAACGGAAAGACGCACAGAACCGCCTCTTCGTCGCTGTTTCCGTTTGAATAGTCGTCGTCGTCGTCGTCTTCGTCATCCTCGTCGTCCTCATCTTCATCGTTGTTTTCCATACTTTCTTTTACGGAACGATCCCCACTGAGACGTCGATTCATCATAACATCTGCTGCCTCTGATGCGGATGATTTACGTTCTCGAAGAAGTGCTGCGTTGGCGATTTCTTGAGCCACATATCCAGCTGAAGTCAACGGTGGAGGTGCCGACGGCCGAGGCGCTTTCCGTCGCAATCCAGAGTCTCTTTCATCTGCACCCAAGTACCCAGACGACCCGTACGCTTCACTAACATTCGGGGGCGTGTTAAATTGTTTCGTGACAGCCGCTTCGGTCGCAAGAGAGGATCGATTACCGTACGACGAAGAAGTGGAAGTTGCCGCCGAACCCGGACGGGATCGATATTGCATCGCGCCGACACCAAATTTGGGAGCAGATGCTTCTGGCCCGCTATTTGATGCATACGATCGAGAGTTTTCGCGAAACTCGGGAACTTGTACGACTATACCGTCCTCTCGAAGCGCTCGCAATTCGGTAAACGGAGCTTGCCCGGCTAAAAGTGCATCTACGGACGACGCCACGTCCGTATGCACCCTCCAGAGTCCGATGTCGAGCATCTCTACGGCAATGCTGAAGGTTGGCGGACCTTCTCGCTCCAAAATTGTTTTCTGCCCGCGTCTTCTTCGCGCTTCGTCGTCGCCAAGCGTGACGGATTGGACCCCGCCAACTAAATCACAAAGAGATGGGTTCTTCAAGACATTTTCTAACGTGTGACCGTGCGCGGTGGCAATCATTTTCACCCCTCGTTCTGATATAGTTCGCGCAGCCATTGCTTCCTCCTCCGTACCAATCTCGTCAACAATAACGACTTGCGGCGTGTGGTTCTCCACTGCTTCTATTAACACTGCGTGTTGGAGTTTCGGATCCGCTACTTGCATGCGCCTGGAGTTTCCTACGCCAGGATGCGCCACGTCGCCGTCGCCGCCGATTTCATTCGAAGTGTCCACGATGACAACTCTTTGATTAAAATCCGCCGATAACAACCTGGACATTTCGCGAATAGCCGTCGTTTTGCCCACACCGGGTGGACCTAGTAATAGTACCGAGCTCGATTCTTCCGAGCTCACTAAGTCTTTACATAATTCAGCCGCGCCTTTGACCGCTCGTCCAACTCGACACGTCAAACCAATCACGGTTCCTCTTCTGTTTCTAATCATCGAGATACGGTGTAAAGTACCATCAATTCCCGCTCGGTTATCTCCGCCAACTTCACCGAGTAAGCTCACGGCTTCGTCGATGTCATCCATGGTAATTTTCGAGCTTTCTGCGTCCCAGACATCGAATTTTTTCAGGCTCTCTTTCGAATACAACGGCTCCGCAGGGCCTTCCGGGAATCTCGCCAAGGGCATTCTCCCGACGTCCATGACGACTTCGATGAGTTCAAGTTTTCTTTCGTGTTTATGCAATTGCTCGCGAATTCTCGATGGTAACACCCGCAAAAGCATGTTCAATTCGCTTTCGTCCGTTACCAAGGCGAGATTTTTCTTCAACCCTCCGCCGCCGCTCCCGCTCTCTGGGCTTGTTGTTTTTTTATCCTCGTGCTCTTTTTCAGTTTTTGTTTCCATCATCATCGTGAGACTCGCTTTCATTTCTTCGGGTGTTTTCGGCATCTGCCTTCTTTCCCGCGCTTGCAAATCGGCCTCATCGAACGAATCGGACATCAAGAGCTCTTCCGCACCTTTCACTTCACCTTCTTGTTCTTCTTCTTCCTCCTCTTCCGCTCTCTTCACTCCTTCATCGATGCTACTGTTACCGCTACCTCTCTGAGCACTGCTTAAACGACTAGGACGACATTGTTGTCGTCGTCGACAGTTTTGGATAATCACCTTTAGTGCGTGTTTCTGTTGTTCGCTCGCGCGAAAAGAATGACAAGAAGAAGAAGAAGATACAAACGATGAGGATAGGTTTGACGACGCCGATGAAAAGGACGTCATGATGTGTTGTTGTTGTTGTTGTTGTGTGCGCTCGAGCGTGTTATATTCTCTTCTTAAAAAATTTGTGCCGCATAATTTGATTTTGCTCCGAAAACTCATATTCAATTCTCGACAAAAAAAGAAGAAGATGATGACTGTCGCCAACGGCGGCGAGGAAAAGCAGGAACACGACGTCAAGAAAGAACCCGAGGAGAAAGACCAAGCGATGATGCAGGTGGACCCTCCTCCTGCTGCGGCACCGGCTCCCGCAGTAGAAGTTGCAAATGCAACGCCTCCACTCGCTCCTCCTGTACCCCAACAACAACAACAACAACAACAACAACAACTCCCTCAAAGAAAGATGATTCCAAACCCACAGGACGTGAATAAAGCGGCGTCTATTGCCTCGGAAAGAGCTCTGATAGACGCCAAGAAAGCCATCTCTGTGCGTTTAAAGTTTAAAAGCAAAGAAGGAGGAAAAGGAGATAAAAAGAAAGACGATTTCTTTCGGACGGCCAAGGACGTGCTCGAAACGTTGATGCCGTTTCACGCGTTCGCCGACCAGAGAGGTTTGTTTCAGTTTGACCCTTCTTTTCCTTCTTCTTTGATGGTCGACGACGACGAAGACAATAAAAACAAGAACGCGAGGAGGAAGAAGTTGCGACTGTTGCGCGAGGCTGTCGGGATGTTAATAGCCGAGAAGGAAGGATTCAGCACAAAAGAAGAGGAAGAAAAAGAAAAAGAGGAAGACAAAAAGGACGAAGGAGAGGAGAGGAAAGCGAGTGAGAACAACGAAAACGAACAGAAAGTAAAGAGAAGACGACTGAATGAAGCTTACGCTTTGCTCACGGAAGAGAACGTTTTACGTAGCGGGTTTGCGTTTCGTATGAATAGAGTTGATGACGGTTTGCTTAAAGAGCTTCGGACACTACACAAAGGACTCGAAGTGTGCGAACAAAGTTGCGCGCGGTTGCAAAGACACTCAGACGAAGATTCAACGTCGGCGAACGTTTTATCCAAAGCCGAAGAGTTCTTAATAGAACGTCTCGTATCCGAGGAAACTCGAATTGTTCTCGATGCTAAATCGAGCGAGCTCCGTAAAATAGCTCAAGAAGAGCGGCAAAAGATGGCCGATGTGCGCAAAGCCGAAACGGCATTTGCGCTCGCATCAAAAGCTGCCGCTGCTGCGCAGCAACAACAACAAATACAATTGCGCTTTCAACAACAGCAACAACAAATACAACAACAACAACAAATACAACAACAGCAAACGAATTAGTAGCTAGAAACTTTTCAATTTTAGTAATATAAGCGCATATAGTAAAAAAATAAATTAAATGGAGTTGGGACTAATAATGAGTTATGAAGCCGCTGCTTTCTTCTTTCGCGCCTTCCATTCCGCGTAGCTTTCGTTCGCTTTTGGCGTTTCCGCACTTTCGCGCAACGTGAACTGTCGAGAAAAAGATGGCGACGAAACATAAACCTTCGTTTTGCTGTTATCTGTGGATGAAGGCACCGAAGAAGCAAGATTTCCCAACGTCGACGACGTGTTGTTGTTCTCCTCCTGGTTCATAGATCGTTGTTGCAAGAAGCTCGAGCCACCTTCTTTCAGGCCTTTAACATAGAGCTCTTGTTTTGATTTTATCTTTTGAGAAAACATTCGTAAAATTTGCCTTAAGCGCACCGAAGCTATGATGACTTGAATTGGCCCTCCTTCGTACGGTTCGTCGTTTTCATCTCTTTTCCCGTCTCCTTCACCTTCGTTGTCGTCATCGTCGTCATCATCTTCATCAATTTCCTCGCCGTGAGCAAACGTAAAACGCTCTAGTAGAATAGCCACGAATAAGTTTCCAAAAAGGAATATCGATAGAACGACGTAGATCACGAAGAAGAACGCACTGGCAATATCCGGGGAACATTTTGGCTCAGAACCCGGCTCCGGTGCATCAACCGAGAAGCAGTCTTCCTTCACGTACAAGTCGTTAAAGAAACCTTGCCAATTCCCTGAAAACGCGATGAAGAGCGCCGTAAACGCGCGCTGAAAGTTGCTAAAATTCGAGTACTCGCCAATGGCGTTACCATCGAAAGGACCGGTATCGTTTCCAAACAAAGATACGCCAAGGCACGCGAATATGAAAATTACCAACAACGATAACGCGGAGACGTTAATCACTCCGGGTATGGCAGAGACTGCGGTAAGCACGAGCGTTCTCAAACCTTTGAAAACCTGTATTACTTTCAAAAGCCTGAAGAAACGAACCATTCGAATAATATTTGACGGGAGAATACCCGGTAAGATAGCGCCAAGCCCACCGCTCCACGCGACGACAAAGTCAATCTTATTCCACATGGACTCCCAATACAAGTACCATCCCATACCAGTGATGAGAAAAAGAGATTCCAAGCAATACCAAACAGTAAATATATACCCAGCGTACGATTGGAAATCCATCTCAGCTTGGCTTCCGTTCGCGCGATATGCAATCAACACAAACATATTCAGCACGATCATGGTGATTGAAAGTTTATCGAACCAATCCGTTGCGATAATTGAGTGAACTTTCTTGCGCATCGGGTTCTTCGGAACAATTTTTCGCCAGCGATTCGTGTGCACGCGATTTGCAATCAACATGGCTTGTTGCCACTCTCGCTGCTTCTCTGTCGTTAAAGTGACGCCGGCGCTCGCCAAGGTTGTAAAATTATCAACTAATGCACTCACAAAAAGGTTCGCCCACAACATCATGGCAAATAGGATTGAAAAGACGAAAAATGCAGCGGCACCTTTGTTCGCGTCTCGTTCTGGCGCCGTATCGTCACCGGTAGAATCCATGGCTACATACATGATATCTTGCCAATTATCGCCGGTGGAAATGATGAATATTGTGATAATAGCTTGGCCGATGTTATCGAAATTGAAGCGGTTAGCTCGCCACACACCACCCTGTTCGAGACACGCTGCTTTGTCTAAGTTACTCTTTTTAGTGAGCGGGTCTTTTGTATCCTCGCCGCCAGCTAACGTGCACGAAGCCATTTGTCCGAGAAATAGTTCCATACCTGTGATGCCTAAAACAATCATCATCCCAAAGCCAATTATGCACACGTATTTAATGGCAGGAAGAGATTGCAGGATCACGGTGATGACCAATTTCAAACCCGGGAGCCTTTGAATCGTTCTCAACGGTCTCAATACGCGCAAAATACGAAGCGTTTTGACAGGAATCGCGTCTCCGACCGCGTACGTGACCAAAGATGAAAGCACGACGAAGCAATCGAGGCGGTTGAAGCCTGTTTTTAAATACGCACCGGGACCTTTCCAGATGCCATAGCCAATCATTTTTAACACCATTTCCAAGGTAAAAATAGCGTTAAAAATGATATCAATCAAGTTGTAAGCGTCGTCAACTTTCGTGCCTGCAACAGGCCATCTTTGCGTGTTCGTCGCCATCATCGCCGAAGAGGCAATAATCAAGAGTAAAATGAGCGTATCAAACCAGAAATTCGTAGCAATTTTCAGGCATCTCCATCGAAAAGAACCCCAGCCCGTGACTGGATCAATTGCAAGATATTTACGTATTTGTTGACAGTTATCTTCGCAAACATCGCGCATTTGCGGGCTCATCAATCTTTCCGGCGCGCGCATAAAGATTGGTTTTACAAAATCCGGATTCATCTTTTCCTGATCAAACTTAACCCAAATATCGTCTGAATCCATCACGTTACAACGCAAGGACATAGCGCGCGGTATCGTTCTTACATTTTCGAGTTTTTCGCTCAAGTGCTCACGTGCGATTTTCAGTTCTTCCTTCGCTTGCTTTACTCTTCTTTCGCGATAACACGTTAATCGTTTTCGGGCGCGCACCACGTGACCTGGTCTCAAAGACTCTTGGATTTTCAGACTCTCCTCGGTATGGTGCGCGAATCCGATCGAGACGAGCCATTGTCGGACAACGGCAACTTCTTGGACCGAACGCTGTACTCTTGATTCGTTATCGTCTCGACCAAAATCTGCAGCTGACAATTTTTCTTTCTTCGCCTTGGCTCTTCTCTTCGCAGCGTAATAATGCTCCCCGTTTTCATCGTCGTCGGTGGAATTTTCTTCTTCGACAAACGTCTTCCCGAGCGTGGACTGGGAAGACGCGCGCTTTCGAATTTCTTCGATGACGCTTGTCGAGCCTTCCTCGTGAAATTCACCTTCTTCTATTAAAAACGTCTCCGACGCGATCGCGTCAATCAGAATACCGAGAATCAACGCCAAGACGGCGGTGGTGATGAAACACCAGATTATCATATAAATGCCGGCGGCGATATTCGTTACTTTCATAGAGCTCCAAGCTACTTCAAATGTATTCTCACCAGTTGACACTGCAAATAAGGTTATCAAAGCTGATCCAAAGTTTTTGAAACTCAAGCGCTCTTCGTCGAAACTTTCTCTCGCCGCGAACAGTTGCACTCCGAGAATCGCGAAAATTGCCAAGAACATGAGCCACACGAGTAAAAACACCCACATGTTTTGCGTCGCCGAAATCGCAGAGTTTGCGATTTTCGAAAACTCCGCGTTATTTCGCACGATTTTGAGCGTTCTTAAAATACGAAACACGCGGAATACTCTGAGAAAAGATAAATCGACTGGTGTACCGCCTTCTTCATCGCCTCCTGAATTTGACATCCCGTAGGTCAACGAGAAATCGATGATGCTCACGAGCACTACAAACCCATCCAATTTGTTCCAGTTATTCTTCCAGTATCGCACTACTCCTAATCCAATGTGTTTGAGTACGAATTCAAAGAGAAAGATGCCCGAACACGTGAGGTCTATGATCAATTCGACATCCTTGAACGAATCGGTTTTATCCACGTGATTAGCGCACATCAATCCCGTGTTCACGAGAATCGTAAACGTGATAAAGTTTTGGAAGATTGGATGATTGGTTAAATCTAAAATCATCTGCCTCGGTTTGTGCGCGCACGCGTGTTCTAGTTGAGGGTACGCTTCCTCCGGCTCCAGAGATTTCTCGTGCGCCTCTCGCAACTCTTCCATCTCTTTCTCGTGCGCTTCCGGATCATCGTCTTCTTCGACTTCACCCAACGTAGCGCAAATGACTGCGGTAAATAACTGAAACACGAAGAACCCACCTAGAACGGCGACGGCGCAAAAATATGACATGGCGGGAACGTACCCCGCCGTGTTTGCGACTGGCCACGCGAGTTCGTTCCAACCGTCAATTGTAATCACGTGAAGAACGATAAACATCCCGCGAGCAAAATTGTCGAAATTCAAGTAATTATCAAGCGGTGAAACGCCAGAATCGCAGCAATACACGTTTGATTCGACGCCATCGAGCAGAGTTGTGTTTTTTACAAGCGTGTCGACATCACTGTTCAAACACAACTCCTCGTCGACGGGTACGCCGCCATCATCATAGCGCGATATGCTCACATCGTCTACAGTTCCGTAATTTGACACGAGAAATGAACATCTTTCTTTCGGGTCACCTCCTAAATTTGCAACGTCTTCATAGTTGCGTCCGCTCATAATCGTGCCAAAAAGCATGACGCCCATAACCGTGGCTAAAATGACGAACCACAGAAGCAAGAGTACTACGTCTATCATCATCGGTAAGGCTTTTTCTGCGGTATCCATCACCATTCTTCCCGCTTTATACTTACTCAGCGCTTTGAGCGGTTGGAAACATTTCATTAATCTCAACGTCGTGATCCATCCGCCTCCGTCTAAAATGACGTCCAAGATACCGGTGATGACGATGAACAAATCAAACACGTTCCAATACGACCACATGTACGAGTCTGGTCCGTTGAGTAAGAATCCGTACGCTACTATTTTAACGATAGCTTCCAAGCCGAACAAAATTAAGAACGCGTTTCCTAACCAAAACGTGACATCTTTTGGAATGTGTGGCTTCGTTCCGTACATTTCCACCCCTCTATCTGGAGTATCCAACGCGACAATGACGCCGTTCAAAATCACGACGAATAAAATCGCGCGCGAAAAGTATATCGAGTTTGCAACTTTACTGCACATTTTCCGAACCGGATTCGAGGCTTGTAAAAAGCCGAGAGATCGGTCAAAGTTGAGTTTGTTCGACCTGTTGTTATTATATGTATGCATATATGTACAAGTGTATGTAAAGAAGAAGACAATGTGAGTTGAATGGTGAGCTAAGCCATGTAAACACCGAGAACAAACACCGCGTGAACGTAGGTTTTCATTTTTTTCGTCCGTTTGTTTGTTTTGTTTTTTCGGGAAGAATTGGAGAAAAGCGAATTGAACAATGCGCGTGTCTACCGCTGCTGTCTGACGATGAAGAAAGACGATGGGAAGACACTTCGAGCGCGACTGGACGGCGAGACAGAGAGAACAAAAGAATAAACACGCTATGAAAACGCACACTGTTTCTTTGATGGACGTTTTCTTCTTCTTCTTCTTTCCCGACGACGACGACGGGGACTTGTTGTTGTTGTTGTTTTTCCCTTCCTCATCGGCTTTGAAACCTTCGTTTAAAGTGTATCCTCCTCCCTTTTTATCATTCGTCGTCTTCTTTCCCTCGTATCGTTCGTCGTCGTCGTCGTAAGAGTACGATCTGTTTTCGTCATCATCACTCGACGATGATGGCATCGTCGATGGCATCTTTTATTATTATTAATAAATAATTAAAGACGCCGCGAGGATGAAGAAGATGGGCTTTGGATGTGGTGACAGAAGAGTGAGGAGAGAATTTTGATTTTGGTTGAAAATGGACTCACAAAATTCAACAGGAGTGTTCAAGGACACACCACACTTTTTAATTCAGAAGTTCATTAGTCTCAAAATCGCTAAGATGATGATAGAACGACTACACGCAACGAAGCAATCAAACGCACACCTCCCCGCGTTATTTTTGCGCAAACATCCGTTCCGTCCTTCGCTCTTTCGTTCTCGCGCTTTGTTTTCGTCGTCGAGAAAACGAAGCAGCAAAATTAGAACGGAAAAAGTAGTTGAAACAAAAAGCAGCGATGATGATGAAAAGAGTAAATACGATGAACAGAAAAGGAAACGATTGAATCACATGCCGTGGTTGTACGACATCGAGAAGCATAAAACGTTCGCCAAAACGTGGCAGAAAGATGTGCAGGAAAAGCTTATGGAATTGGAGACCGTAGAGTTTATAGGAGACGACACGTTTATGGCCGACGTGAATGTGAACGTCTTTGCCGAGCGAGGAAGAAAAATTGTGTTTCATAATAACTGTCGCATAGCAGCGAACGTATATTTACACGGGCCCATAGAAGTAGGGGAAAACGTTTCGATCAATCAGCACTGTCACATGGAAGGACCCATCGTGATAGAGAGCGATTCGAGGATAGGCCCGTCGACTTCTATTTTCGCTTTTAACCACAACTTTGACGAGTCAGAAACACTCATTCGCTCACAGAAAGTAAAATCAGAAGGAGTACACATTGGAGAGGACGTGTGGATAGGCGCAAACGTTTCAATCGTCGATGGTGTGACTATAGGCGCACACTCCGTCGTCGGCATTGCATCAGTTGTTACGAAGAATATTCCAGAGTATGAGGTATGGGCAGGCAATCCGTGTAAAAAAATAGGCGAACGCAAGCGACCCCCCCCCTCGGGAATGAAAAAGAGTACTCGTAGTTTTACAGGAGATACATTACCAGGTACATCTAATATCAATACATATTCTAATCTAAACTAGCCTAAAAATTCTTCTACCGACGCTTTCGGCTCGGCGTACAAGAAATCTTCGTCATCCGCATCGAAGGAAGCAAAGGCAATACTTGAGAGCTCGTTTTCTAAATCCTCTCGAAATTTTTCGTCTCGCGTGATGATGTTGAGCTCTTGAAATTGACCAAACGAGCGCTGTCGCATGTTGCAACTCCCTAAAGAAGCGATGCCTACGTCTGGATTCGTCGTACTTTTCGCCACGAAAGCTTTGGCGTGTAACATTTCCGGTAGCAATTTGATCGACAGTCGAGGCGCGGACGTTTTCGATCTCAATTTAATCAACTCGTGAACTTTTTTCAATTTTGCCAACGCTTTTCTGTTCGCGTCGTGATACACGTTCGGGAAACACGGCATTAAGATTGTCACGTTCGCGTTTCGGTCGATGATTTTGCGAATCATCGCAACTCCGGAGGAATCTAAGTACGCTATAGAAAACGTGTAATCGTCAAACTGTCTATCGTTCAAAATCTCCTCGAACGACTTCTTGACGCCAAACGTGCCCGGGAAATTTTTTATTCGTGGAAACGCCCAAGCTAAAGGACAAAAACCGGTTGGATTGTTCGAGACAAACTTGGTGTGAATTTCCTCTTTATTCTTTGCATCTTTCTTTCCATTTGGCCACCGCAACTTCTCAAACAACTTTGACGTCGACAACGACGACAAAGAAGGAGTAAAAGAAGCACCAGAGGATACTGAACTTTCCAACGCTTCGACGAGCGTTCGGCCTTGGACGAGAACCGTGAAATCGCGCCAATTCTCAAATCGATCTCCGATGTTAATGCCACCTAACATTCCGGTGTACTCGCCATTATTCTTTCGTTTAAACGTCGCGTACTTCGCGTGCGTTGGAATCGTGCTCTCTAAAAGCTCAAACTCGTTCGCGTTGTTCCGCTCTTTTTCCAACTCTCGCAACTTTTCGACCAAAGTCGTCGACTGTTCGCACCACCTTGTGAACTTTGACACAGCGGAACCGTCAACTTTTACGCGAACCGATACGCCTCGATTACACGCGTTCGATAAACTTTCAATTACTTTTTCGGTCGATTTACCGTGCTCAAACACGTAAACGCTAAGTTGAATCTCATCTCCTCTATTCGTGTCGTTTATTTCTCGGGTCAAGTTTTCGATGCTTTTTGAATACCCGCTGACGAGTGTAATTTTATTTTTCGTGTTGGTGTTGTTTCTCACGGTCAACTCCTTCTCGAACTCGCGCGCAACCACCGAGGATTGGATTTCACGCGTCTCTTCACCTCTTAAACGCTTCCCTTCTTCGTTTGGAGAGACAGACGTCTTCTCAATCGCGAACGATGATGATGATGATGATGATGATGATGACAAAGCTCCGTTTACGCTTCTTCGGTTCAAACTTCTTTGAAGAGGATGCCTCGCAAAATTCGCGCCTCTATTTTTTCTTCCATTCCATTTCCCATCGATCGCAGATGAAAAAGTTAACGACGACGACGACGACGACGACGAGAAGGATGTAGAAGACATCATCGTCTTCCAACGCGCGAACCGAACGGTTCTCTCTGTGTGTGTGAGAGTTACAGAGAGAGAGATTTTGGGTTCGTTTTTTGGCGTCTTTAAAAAGTGATTAATATCTTTGGATCCGAGATGGCAAAGATTCTGTTTTTTGTTTGTCTTTTTTCGTGCTCGCGCAGCAAAAATACTAATTAGCGTCGTATATCGCATTCTTATCAAAACAAAAATCTGGGTAAGCTAAAAGATGGGAAATCGAAGAACGATACGCTCGACGCAGGTTCTTCTTCCGCGACTGCAGTGGGTGGAGTAGTGGACGGAGGAGTCACCTTCGTCGGTGTCGTTGCTACTGTTGCAGCTCTCGGACTCGTCCCCTTTTTACTGGCTACTACCGTTGGTTTCACCGGCGGCGGCGCCGATAATTTTAAGGCGACTGTCGCCGTTTCCAATTTCCCGGAAGTATCCGGTCGAAACGTGTGGAACTCGTTTTCAAAAATCGTTTCCACGCCAGGGTAATGCACCGCAGCCTTGTCAATCAGTCTGCGCAACTCGCGCACGTGATCTAAAGTTTCCTCGTACCGTTCGGATGTCTTCTCCACTAAGAATACCACCTCGCGTTCTCTCGTGTAATTTTTCTCCGCCGCCTCATACGACTCGATGGCGTGCATCTCTTTCAACTGTTCGATTTCAAATTCGTGTTCTAACTTCATTCGATTCGCGCGATCTCTATAAAACTCGATTTCCTCCGTCAATTTCTCCGTCGTCGTTTCGATTTCTTCCGTTAACGTTTGTTTCATCAACTCGAACGTTTCCTCGCGTTCGGTTTCGATTCTATTCAACTCGCTCAAATATTTCTCTTTCAGTTCGAGCAAGTCTTCTTCGTGCACTTTTTTAATGTCCGCTTTGAACTCTTCCACGTGTTGTTCCTTATCTAACATTTTCTTCATGTCTCTTTTCTCCGTCTCTTGTATTTGTTTCAGAAGCAATTCGATTCTTGTTTCGTTCCTTTTCAGTTTCTCATTGGCTTCGTCCAACTCTTTTCTCAAAGCGTCCATCTCTTGTACTTTTTCTTTAAACTCCACCGCTTTCTTATACGTCTTCTCCTCCGCTTCTATGGTTTCTTTGAGCTCTTCCTCTGTCTTTTGTAACTCCATTTGTAACTGCTCCACCATCTCTTCCGCGTCTAATCTCATTTTGGTTTCCTCGTCGAGCAACTCTTTCAAAGAGTCGAGCTCGTCTCTTAACTCCGACAATCGGTTCCCGATCGGTCGGACGTTTTCGCCGTTGGCTTCATCGTCTTCACCGGAGAAGTCTGATTTCGTTGAAGTCATCGTTGTTGTTGTTGTTATTGTTGTTGTTGTATGTGGAGAGATGTTTAGCACTGTTTGTTTATGGGTATTATATTTCTGTTATCACAAGAATTGATTACAGCAACAAGCAACAACTGCGTACTGATTGAGCGGTGTGACGACGTTTCGCCTGTTTTCGTCTTTTTGTCCCCCGTCAATCGGTTTTTTGTGTGCATATAACGAACTGTTTCGCCGCCAAAGAAAAAAAGCACACACACTGCTCTGTTGTACTTAAAATCTTATGCGCGCGCCCTTTCGTTAACAGACAAATAACAACAACAAGAAGAACAAGAAAATGGAAAAGAA
>JACLAA010007090.1_pt1 | contig 17738 bp, 17 predicted proteins | sample 8027891 | NCBI WGS metagenome assembly JACLAA01 (sample SAMN15724900, study PRJNA655200) | protist metagenome | isolation source: fluorescence activated cell sorting (FACS) single amplified genomes of... | place: Spain: Blaines Bay Microbial Observatory, Mediterranean Sea | collected 2016-01-19 | reverse complement strand
GGCCCGACGACACCGACGCTGGTCGCCTTCGACGCGAAGGACACTCCGGTCGCCCTCGGCATCGTCGCTGCCACGCTCGAACGCATCTGCATGTAGATTGTGGGGGTCTTCGCTGCGCGCGTGTGCGCCTGAAGGGAACGGGTCAGTCGGGATGCTTGTTGATACCCGCGCGCATCTCTCGGGCACGATCGTCGCTTCGCGTAGCGTTTCGCGAGGCGTGGCCGTTTCGTTTCGCGCGCGTCGCTTCGTGCGCGTACGGGCGAGGGAGACGCGCGCGCTCGCGGGAGTGTAGCACGCACTTGTCATGCTCGGCGATCGGTGGGTGCTCGTTCGCGTGCGCGTGTCGGACGCGCCGCGTGCGATTGGTTGGGCTTTTGAACGACCGCGGTAAACGTACCGACGACCTGATAGGAACTCGCACCCGCGCCACGTTATCGGGAAACCAAACGTCGGAAGGTTCGAATCGAAGGGTCGACGCGGACCGACGTTCGTTTGATCAAACGTCTATAGAAAAATGACACGGTTTTCGGTCAAAGTTTCGATCCGTTCTCAAGTGAATCCACCGCCAAAACTACCGCATTTGTAAGTTCCTAATTTACGTAGAAAGTTCCGCCGAAATTTCCACGCCCCTAAAATGGCTTCGAGAAAGTTTCCAGAACGTTTCCAGGAAGTTTCCAAGTTTCCATTTCTGCTTTAATTAAATCCGTAGGGGCCGCCCCCTACGGCGAAGAGGAAATTTCGGGGAGAACGCGGTCGGCTGGTTCGGGACACGGTCGAGAGGGAGGGATGTTGTAATAACGGGTCATATTTCAAGACGCGCGGCGTCGCGGCGGGGAAGCGTCGGTTGCGCGCGGGTCGCTTCGGCGAGGTCGCGCACGTCGGGCGTGCCGGTGGGCGCGAAGTGCAGAGACGTAGAGTCCGGCGGTTGAGGCGGAGTGGGGAGAGGGGCGTGAGGTCACTCGTGGTCCACGGCAGTGAGCGCGTGGTTGTGGGCGGTGAAGATGGAGACGTCGACGTCGAAGAGGGGCGGTTCGGCGACGGGATGGATCTTGATGACGTGCATGCGTTGGAGGCGCGTGACGCGTGACAGCGCGACGTATGCCTGGCCCAGGCGGCCATAAAGACAACACACGGTTTGTTTTTAACAACACAGTGACAGCTATCTACGTACCTTCGAAGGTAATATACACGATGTTCCGCGTCAACACACGCTCGGGGGCCGTGGAAGGCGCATGCACGCGCGGTGGAGCGATTGTGTGGGCATGTCTGGGAGCAGCAAGTGTCGCCACGACGCTTCGTTTCCCGTCGACGATCCCCGGGAACGCGAGCCGCACGGGAAGAGAAGGAAAAAGCGAGCCGCGCGAAGGAAGTGACGCAAAAATGGAAAGGCGTTTTAGTCGGACGTTTTTGAAATGAATCTACACGTTCATCGGCACGATCGATCAGAGTAAACGATAAACGATGTTAAAAGAAACTGGATTTTGATCGGGGAGATCGGTCAACTTCGACGTCCACCACCGCCACTTCCGATGGCGCGTTACCGCCGTGTTTTCGTTCACTTGAAACGTCGGCGTGTGCACGACGACTACGTAAGCGTCCGGAGGATGTCCCGCTGACCAGTCGTCGTCCACGACATGGAAGAGTATTGCACAGCGTTTTTAGTCATGAAAAAATGACCAATGATGAACCACTCTGATAATCATGTAAATGACCACTATTTCGACCAATCACAGCACGAATAAACGACCTCACAGCGTCAAAAAACCCCGGATGGAATGTGGTGCTAAACGTGAAACGTCCTTTTAGGACGTGTCCCGAATTTCCCGAAATTTCCATTCGTCATAGATACTGGCTTCCAGAAAATCGAAACGGAAACCAATGAAACTAACTGTCGAAAAAAGTGTCGAAAAGGGATTTTTCACTAAAAATGTCCGAAGACCATAGTAGACGACAATTTTTGTGTGTCCACTCGTCATCCACTTTATTGCTTTTTGGTTGCAGCAGAGGAAAAGCAACAGCCGACATTCGGACTGTTCAGCTTCCGCCGCGGTCACTGCTCACGCGCACAGAACGCCAAGACAACCTCTCGACCGCGCGAGAGTGCCTTGGCATCCAGGTACACCGAGTTGGTGGCTGAATCCGCGCTTGCATTATCCCGCCGTCGCGACCGCTCGTCCCACTCGCGGTCCACGCGTTCACCGCGGATGTTTATCACCAAATCCGACTCCTCGCGTTCCTCCGCGTGCACGGTCGACGTGCACGCGGCAAGCTCCGAGGATGTCGTGAAACGCGAAGACCCGCGCTCGAACGGGCGCTCGGATATCGTGTACCACGACGTGAAGGGCGACGGATGTTACCCGGCGAACAGTAAGGTACGTGTACGACCGCGTCGCTCACGGCGCCTCTTTGTTACCCGGCGCCGAAAAGGAAAGCCACGACTTCTCGCATCTTTCTAATCTTTCGCGCGCGACGAAAAGCTACTGACGGCGCCAGTCACCCGCCTCCTCCCCGCAGCCGATGAACAAGAAATCGCTCGCAGAAGTCGCCCTGCTCACGGAATCCGAGGCTGCGAAGATGTTCAACATGGGCACCACTCGATTCAAGGCCAGGTACGTCGCGCGCGACTCCAAACGACCGACAGAACGTCCGACAGAACGACACGTGCCAAATCCAAAAAGCAAAAAAGTGCAAACATGACTCGTTTACGAGTCCCGAATCCAGACTGAAACACATACGAGAGACGATGCTGACTGTTCATTTGCTTTTCGCTTTTGCAGATGCCGAGAGCTGGGCATTTCGAGGTGGCCGCATCGAAAGTTGATGTCCCTGAAAAATCTGTACGAGGACCTCGTGAATCACCTCGAGAACGCGCGCGACGCGAAAAACCACGAGCAGTACAAACGCGTGCGCGGTATGATGCTCGAGATCAAATCGTACGCCCGGTTGCTGGAGGCAGACCTGTCGCGCTTGAACCAATTCTACAACGGCAAAAAGGCGTGGCCGGAAAACATCTTGAAGATTCGGCAGACCATCTACAAGAAGCGACACGCGCAGGTGTTGATGGAGAAGAAGGCATCTTCGTCGAAACAGGAATCTGACTTGCCCAAGATGAGGTCCAAGGCTTCTTCCGGGGACTCGTACGAGTTCACGGAACTCGAACACGTCTCCGCGGTGCAGACGGAAAACAAAACGGCGATGTCCTCGGACGCGTCGTTCAGACTTCGCGAGGTTGGCCAAAAGCTCGAAGCGCACTGGGCCGAAGACGAGGACATGTGGTTATTCCTCGCGAGAGGGGGAGGAGCTGCTTGATATCATCGGGATGAACGAGCAATTTTTTCGTCGCGATGTATCGCTGTATTGCTGTGATGCCGTGACGCTATGGGGTCGTGTAAATCGATCGTCATCATTCTTTCACAAAAACCGTCTTCTCCTACGCCGCGTCCACGTCCATCGCTTCGCCCTCCGCCGGTTCATCCGCCTGTTTCGCTTGCCGTTCGAGCAGAGGCTGATACTCCTTGCACTCTGCGACACCAGGAAGCTCCTCCACGAGGAGACGAATGTGCGGCAGCGAGTATCCGAAGAACTCCGGGCCGCTGATGGCGGTCTTTTTCGGTTCTTCGCCCAACGCCGCACGCGCCGCGGTGACGCGCTTCAAAACCTCCGCCCACGCCGCCGTCGCCGACTTCGCGACGATGGGTTCATCCAAGCCTTCGTCGGCAGTCAATTTGAACGCGGGGCCGTTGTCGCCCTCGAGAATCTCCTGGACCCATCGCGTGCGCTCTCCGTTCGGGTCGTCGCACCGCATGTACTGCCTCGTGGTGCGGTACCCGATCGGGAGGATGTACGCCGCGGAGTGGTACCCGAGCTTGTCCGCGGGCTGCACAACCCCGAGGCACTCGAGGGTCACGCCTTGCACCGGGCCGACGGGCAACCGCACGCGCCCTTTCTTATCGCGAGGCAACTTATCGATCTGAAGCTTGGCCCGTTCTACCTTGTCCATGTTGCCCATTGCCGCGGCGCGAGGTCCACGCGGCCCGGTCCCGCGCTGTTCGCGTGGGTTCCGAGCCTTCTTCTCGCGCGGGGGTTTGGGCGCCGGGGGCTGGACCGCCAACTTGCCGCCGAGCGCGGCGCACATGCGCCGCGCGCGCAGGCTCAGCACGCGGTTCAGCGGCCACTCCACCGCGACCACCTCCGTCGAGGTCAAATCGATCTTCGCGGGTGATCGCTCCGGTTTCGACTTTTTGTTCAAAGGCGTATTCTCTTTCGAGGCTTCCGCGGAGCCCGGCGAACCGGCTGAAGAGCGCTTGCGTTTCGAGCGCCGGCCGGTCAAGGGCAGAGCGGCGTCGTCTCCGGCGGAGGGCTCGGGAGATCCGTTCGCCGCCGCGATGGCCGATTCCCAAGACGCCTCGAGACCGAGCTCGGGGTCCGCGCGAATGGCATCCCACCGACCCCATCCATGTCGCAGCATGCCCACCAGCAGACCGCGATCATCACGCGGTGACCACCAGGGAGCCGGCTTATCGCAGTGCTCTTCGACGTTCTTCACTTCAGGGCGTTCGGAGAGCCACTCGGCGGCGTCGAGCGCCGCGCGGGGACCGCCCGCGTTCTTCACGGCGTTGATCAGCGGTTGCATCAGCTCAAGGCGGGAGACGTCTTCGTGAGCACGCTGGAGGACATACTTGGTGAACAGCGCCTCCGCGAACACAGCGTCTAGGGTGGCCTTACCACCCTCGTCGGGGGCAACCGCAAGCTCGTCTGCTTCTGGTTCAGAGCACGCCGCGTCCAGAAGGAAAGGGCACGCGTCCAACGCGAGCGTGCGGGCCGACGTGACGGCGTAGCGTCGACAAAATACCGCAACGTGCGCAGGGGTCTTGTCGTCGCCGAGCTTGGCGGCGGCGTGCACGGCGCTCCACTGTCCAAACCCGAACGTGCAGAGCTTGTCCACGACGCTCTTGCGTTCGGCCCACGACCACTGGAACTTGCGTTCCTCGACGACGGCGCGGCGTCGGGTCCCGCTTGCGTCCGCCTTTTTCTCCTCCGCGAGCCGTCGCGCTTCTTCTGCAGCCTCCTCTTCTTCCCGCAGTTTCTCCGCCGCCGCCGCCTCGGGCATGAGCTTCTCCCAGAATTCGGGGTCGTCCAGCGCGATCTCGTCCGCGCCGCCGCTCTCCGTCCCAGCGAATGTCGCTGTGGCGAACATGCTCTTGTTCGCGTTCGGGTCGGTCTCCGAGTCGGTGTTATCCGACGCCTCCACCACTCGTCGTTCCGAGCGCGACAGGATGTCATCGATACCCTCGGCGCCCCACTCCTTCGCCTTTTTCTCGCCTTCTTCCGTGTCCTCCGCGATGGCCGCGTACGCGCCATGCTTCAGCAGCCGCTCGATTTCAGCGCGGCTCGCTTTCGAGCCGCCACCCTCGGGTTTCTCCCCGGCCACGCCGCCGAAGATGGCCTGCTCCAGGCCAAGTTTCATGGCGGCTCGATCGAGCATGTCGCGCTCGTAGGTGCCTCGCATCACCAGGCGATACACCTGCACGGGTTTGGTCTGGCCGATGCGGTGCGCGCGCGCGAGCGCCTGCGCGTCGTTCTGGGGATTCCAGTCGCTGTCAAACACGATGACCGTATCAGCCGCGACGAGGTTGATGCCCTGTCCGCCCGCGCGCGTGGAGAGCAAAAACAGGAACGCCCCGTCGGCTTCGTCTCCCGAGCCGTCCTCGGGGCCGCAGAAGCGATCGATGGCGGCTTGTCGCGCGCGACCGGTGACGCCTCCGTCGAGACGCTCGTACGAGTGTCCCCGGCTTCGAGAGTAGTCCTCGAGCACGTCGAGTACTCGAGTCATCTGGCTGAAGATCAGAACGCGGTGACCCCCGGCTTTGAGTCGCGGCAACAGCTTGTCGAGGAGCTGTAACTTTCCCGAGCTTCCCGCGAGTTGCGCGATCGTGGCGGTGGTTCGCGCGCGCTGCTTTTGAAGGGCTTGCTGCGCGACGAAAGCTTCCTCGACGCCGTCGAGCAGAAACGGGTGCTGGCAACACTTGCGCACTTCCATCATCACGTTGTTGAAGTTGGCCAGCGCGCGATCGTCGTTGCATCCCTGCCTGAGGAATTTGAAGTTGCGCTCGAACAGCGCGCGGTAGCACTTCTTCTGCAGCGGCATGAGTTCGCACTCGACGAGGGTCTCGACGCGAGGCGGCAGCTTGTGTTCGACGTCTTGCTTGAGTCGCCGCAGCAAGTACGGCGCCAGAACTTTGTGCAGCGCCTCCACCTGACCAGCCTTCTTGACCGCGCCGAACTTGGATTCGAAATCTTCCTTATCGGCGAAGCGACGTCCGTCCACGAAGTTCAGGAGGGACCAGAGCTCGGCCGTGTCGTTCTGCAGCGGCGTGCCCGTAAGCAGCACGACGCGCCCGGCGAAATCCAACGTGTGCAGGTCGCGCACTGCGCGTCCTCCGCTATTTTTCAGGCGGTGCGCCTCATCGACCACAAGGCAGCTCCACGGCACTTTGGAGAGCGTCGAGCGGTCCGCCTGGACCATCTCGTAGGTCGTCAGCACCACGTCCGCTTTGTACACCGCGTCGCCGTTGCACTCGGTCCCGTCTTCGTACACCAGCTCGTGCTGGCGGATGACGGCTCGGGCGGTGGGGTTCCCGACATACGGCACCACGTGCGCGCCGGGAGCCCATCGCGCGGCTTCGCGTTCCCAGTTCACGAGAGTGGACAAGGGCACGACCACGAGCGCGGGACCACGAGGTTTGATCGTGGGCCGGGGCGCCGCCGCCTGCGAGCGGAGCACGTAGTCAATCAGTGCGAGCGACTGCGCGGTTTTCCCGAGACCCATCTCGTCCGCGAGCACGCACCCCCGGTTCGCGAAGAGAAGGTTGTGCGCCATCCAGCGCACACCCTCCCGCTGATACTTGCGGAGAACGTTTCCTTCCCCGCCGTACCACTCGCGCGAGGGGGGATGATCCTCCTCGGAAACGGGCGAGGATGCGACCCCGGAGGCGGCGGCGGCGACTTTCAGCGCGCGGTGAGAAAGCACCTCCTCGTACCGCGTCATCGCATTCGCCGCGTTCGTCCGAACCCATTCCACCGATTCCCAGGTGACCTCATCGTATCCGAGACCGCCGCCCCATCGAACGAGCGCCTCGCCGCCTTCCCTGAGCACCAGAACTCTAATCACCTCGAGACACTCGCGAGGCACCGCCACCGCCTCGCCGGCGGCTCTCGGGTGTTTCTCCCAAAACTTCGTCAGGCGCTGCGCCGCGAGGTTGAGCGCGGCGGCCAGCGTGGGAAGGGCCACCCACGAGCAATGCGTGAGCGCGCGGGCTTTCCACTTGACCAGGATCTCGATGGAATCGTCGTCCGCGGTCGCGGCGTCGGTCGCGGTCGCGTCGAGAGCGGGCGAGAGTCGCCACCCCACGAGCTTCTCTGCCAGGTTGACGTCTTCGGTGAGAGTGCCCAACACGTTAACCTCCACCGCGGACCACTGGTCAGCGGGCCAAGATGCGTACGGCGTGACCCCGTCGGTCGCCGCGGCGAACGCGTGCATACCCTCGGAAGCGCCGGCGGCGTCGCCCTCGTCGTCGTCGTCCATGGTCACGTCTCCGAGCACGTCGTTCCAGAAGGATCCGTCTTGCGCGGCGGTCTTCTCCGTGTCCTCACCGGTACCGCCACCGGACGTCTTCTTGTCGTCCGGTGAAGACCCGTTGCTCGCGCCGCGGAATCCCGCGCGCTCGAACTCGACCAGGTCCGTCGCTGCGCGGTCCATATCCCCGGAGTGAGACGCTAGCACCTCAGCGATCGTGGCCGGATCGATGCTTTCAAACGTGCGCTCCAGCGACTTTTGCTCGGTGTGGTAGGCACACCGCTTCGCGGCCGCTCGGCGTGAGCCTCCCACGCGAACCATCGCGATAGGCCTCGACAGTCGCGTGATCCCTCGAGATTCCCGCCGGCGGGGTTGAGCTCTTCTCTCTTCCCGCTTCTCACGCGCGCCTCCTCGTCGCGGGTGTCGTTGTGCGGAGCGCGCGGCGGGACCGAGGAAAACGCCATCGCGTTTGAAAAAGCCGATGGACAAAAAACACTCGACCGTGCAATGTGCAAACAGTCACACAAAATTACACCGACAGGGGATCGAACCCCGGACCTTCTCCGTGTAAAGGAGACGTCATAACCAACTAGACCATCAGTGCTTGAAACGTCTTGAAACCCGAGTTGCGGGACGAGCCGACGTTTTTTACGTATAAGAACATAAACTGTATTTCCCTAAACATGAGACTACTTCTGCATACATCGTGACGTTTTTTTGCGATTTTCGCGCGCGCAGAACCACGACTTCTCGTTTCGCTTCCTTTCTACTTCCTTTCCGCCCACAGTCATCGGCACCGTGTCTTGCGTCCCCTGGTGTTCGGGGTCGCACGCGCGGTCCTCGCACATTGGTGATGGGCGGCAGGGTGGAGAGCGTCAGCATGTCGTGCGACTCCGGCGTCGAGGTGAGCGGCAGCGGGGACGGCGTCGGAATGAGAAACTTCGAGACGTGCGTCGACGCCCCCGGGTTGTCGGGGCGCGACTCGCGGGGCTCGCCGAAGCGCGAGACGAGCGCGAGCGGCGAGCACTCGACGTTGGACGTGCGCGTTCCGAAGCGTCCGCGACCGCACGCCCCCGACGATGAGGTACAACCTACGCGTTTGTTCGGTGCTTCGCCGGGAACGAAGCGCGCGTTGTCCGAGCTCATGGCGAACAACCTGCTCAGACTGAACGTGTCGCCGATGGACACGTCGCCTTCCGGCGACAGACAGACGGGCGGGTTAGCCACGACCCCTCCGAGCGAGTACGGCGCCGGAATGTCCCCGTTCGGAGGGATCGCGGCAGACGGAACGGGAAGTCCTCGCGAAAAGGATGAATGGGACGCCGCGGAGGGCGCGGCTGCGACGACGACGCCTCCGGCGAAGGTGCGCGGGTTCGAACTGTCTTCCATGTTGGATGATGCCGGACACGATCAGTCAGCACCTCAGCCTCGAGGTGCGGGAGGACCGGGGGCCGGCACGATTTTGCACAGGCGGCGCAAGTCCATGCTCTCGCAAGAGTTGAGCGGTGCCCTTCCCGCTTCCGCGTCGGCGCTCCCCGCGGCGCTGCCTGCGCCCCCACCGGTGCTTCCATCGCCGTCGCGTCTCCTGGGGACGCTCTCCATGATGGACAACAGCGCGGTCTTGCCGCCGTCATCGCCATCCGCCGAGCCAACACCTAAGGGAGACCTCAGGAAACAAGCGATTTTAAGGCGCGTTTCTTTGGCAAATCCCGTCGGAGAGGGCATGACCTCGTATTCGCGCTTTGTTTCGCCCGGAGTCGCGTCGCCCAAGCTGTTGTTGCCCGCGCCGCTGAGGAAAGAACGAGACGTGTCAGACGACGAAGACGACGATTTCGACATGTGAAGCGCGAGACAAGAATGCACTTGAGCATTCTACATAGCTAGAACTAGTTCTACGAATAGGTTAATAGGTACGCGATAGCTCACCGTCATCGATGCGCGGTACCTCCGCAGTGGTGAACCGCGCGAGCGAATATTCGGGCGTGTTCCCGGAAAGAGAAACGCACGAAATACCTGCTCGCCGTCTCGGTCTCGCCACCGCTGATGCGTCTCCGATACAACACGCTGCCACAGAACGCCGGCAAGTCACACATCCCGTTCTCGTCGTAGTCCACGTTTATCCAGCCGAGGGTGGCGTGCGCGGATTGGCCGGCGACAGTGACGTTCGTCGTCGGATCCCCAAGACACAGTTTCAGGCGTCGCAGGGGTTGAGCCTGCACGGGCACGAAGTGTGTCAAGCCTTGCGTCAACGCCACACCCCCTATGCCACCAACATCGATCGTATCTGCGTGCATGGTCGTCAGCTCGATCTGCACGCTGAGTTCTGCGCCGTCGAACCCGCCACCGACAGCGCCCCAGTCGTCCAGCAGCTCGCGCCTCTTTTTCATGGTTAATGTTTCCAGGTGCGCCCGCACCGCGGACGCGCACCGCTCCTCAAAACGCGAGAGCTGCACGGAGGGATCCGCGGGGCGGCGATACCCAGGAATCAACCAAGGAGGTGTGCTTTGCGTGACGATCGACCCCCGAGGCCATAGCTTTCCAGTAGCCGGCGAGCTGCCCTGACGATTTCTACCGCCACCCCCACCCCAGGGCGCTCGGACGCCGCTTTGCTTTCCGGCGCGACTTCGCCGAACCTCAGTGCCGTCCCCCTCTAGCAAACTCGGGTCGATGAAGACGACATCATCGGCGGCTGATTTCCAGGGTGAGTGACTCAAATCCGGGGCAGTCGCATTCTGCGGCGGTCGAGTAGCCAGCGCGTCCACGCGTCTTCTCTCTAGCAGAAGATTCATCTCGCGCCGGAGCTCTTTCGTCGCTTCCTTCTCTCGGCGCACCGTGTCCTGTACGTCTTCGCCAAGTGTAGGCGTTCCAACGCGCCCCCAGTCTGCTCTGAGAATGTCCTCTACAGCGCGGCGAAGTGTCAAATTTTGACCACCGACTTTCTTCGCGCGGTTCGTCGTGCGTGTGGCCGTCGTAGTTTCTTCCGCAGCCAGGCTATCAATTGTCCACGGAGAAAACGAGACGCGTCGATTTGGCTCTCGGGAAGTCGGCCGCGCGATGGGCGTTCGTCGAGGCTGCGGAGCGTCTTCGTCGTCGACGCTTTCTTTTTCACAGCCGAGTAGTTCATCCCAGTCTGTCGAAGCCGTCATCTTGCCCGCGTCCGAGCGTCTGCTGCCCGCAGCCTCCTTTCGCTCCGCATCAGACCTCGCGACGAGACTCTTGAGGTCCGAGAAGAGATCTGCGAGGCGCTCGTCGGCCGCCAACACGGCGGCGTCCAGGTCGTCTGCCTCCATGATTTACGAGACGAGCGTCATCGCGATGAATCACGGTCGCGAACGCCACGAACTCAGGTCACGCGGACGTTCCGCCGCGACGCTCGTTGTGCGGTGCCGACAACTTCTAAGGCGTTTTCCAACGTCTCTTGAAGAAACCGCGTCATATGAGCCACATTATCACACTGTGCATATTGACTTGTGAGGCGCACAGTGAAGGGTCGACTCGTCGACCGCACAAACAACGATGCCTGTCGCGATTCCCGCTGAGCGCCTCCTACCGGTATCCACGGAACCCGGACCGGCAGGGTATCCCGCGGTCAAAGTTCGAGCAGCAGACGCTAACCTGCTCACCTCTCGCAGTGTGTACCACCAGGAAACTGGCGAGCTCATCAAAGACTATCTGAAGTACGATGAGGTGCCCGGAGTCACCAACTGCTCAGTAGTCACGCTACCTCCTGGGCTGGTCATCGAGAGGCACGTGCATCCTTCGAAGTACGAAATATTTCTCACCAGCGGGGGGCGAGGGTTGTTCAAGGTATGGGCACCAGGCGCGGCGGAGGCAGACGAGCCGCGGGAAGTTTTCGAGCTCAAGCCTGGGGTGTGCTGTACGATCGGGCCGGAAGAGCCGCACATGATTTGCGCGGCGGAGGATTGCGAACTGACAATGACATACCTCGGTGTGGTCGCCCCGGAGACGAAGACATAAATGAGATAGATGTACAGAAGCGAATCGCGTGTGGCCTGATATCATGTTTCAAGGCGCGTGATGTAACAACGCACTACCTAACACTACGTAGCTATCCTATTTTTTTCAGAGTCGTCTTAACTCTTTCACCGAAACTCACGGACCCGTCGTCGGCGTCCATGGCTTATCCCAAACCCTGTTGTGCCGGTCCGTGTGGGGAATCACGTCGAACTCCATATCGTACCAAATGTGACCTGGGTGAGCGTTTTTGCAGCACCATATGGCGGCGTACTTTTTAAGCCGTCGCGAGAACTTCTGCATGTCCTGTTCGTCCGCGAAACCGCCAAACGCGTCAACCATCGTGCTGAACTGAATCACCTTGACGTCTTTATGAGTGCTGAGCAACTTCTCGACATCGACGTCCGTGAGCTTTGTGTTCGCGACGATAACTTTTGTGTTCTTCGGAGCCGCCGCGCCGACGTTTTGCGTGCACTTCCCATCTTCACAACTCTCCACGAGTTCCACGTCCAGCCTCGAACTATTGACTGCCTCAGACAAGGCCGAATTGTTGAAGAAGCTGTACTCCCGAAAGTCAATGCCAGGTCCGAATTCTACATCGGGTTCTTCACGGACCCAAGACTCGATCTCGAACACGTGATCCATGGGACAAAGGTACGGGAGCTCGGTGTCGGATCCAGGGATCTTGCCACTGTGGGGTGCCCACCATCTGTCGAATCCGCAGTACAACTTCGGCATCACCAGAGTGCGCTTGAGTTTCTGCGCGAACGCGAGCGCGGCGCGCACTTGCAGAAGTTGATGATTTACCAGGGCAAAATGCCCTTCGACCGATCCAGAGTGTCTCAGGAGATCTTCTGGAATGTCTGCGACATACGACAACAAGCCTCCAGGTGGGTCGTAGTACTCCGGAGGATCCGACCACACCAACGCTTCGCGCAAGCGGTGACGCTTTCCGTCCGTGCCGGAGAATTGAAACGTCGCATGAATGACGTACGGTTCCTGTTTCACTTTCTCATACATCCTCGTCACGAAGTACGTATGACCGCTCGCGAACGTGCTGACCGGCAAGATACCTATCTTAAGCTTACCTCGATAGCCAGCGAACACGTTATCCTCATCCTTCTGATTGAATCCTGCGCCAAGGCGGAACAAGTCGTTGAAGGCATTTTGATCCCAAACCTTATCATCCTTCTCCAGCTTTTCCACCCACTCTTTTGCGAGTTCTTTGGCGCTGTGGCGCAGGAGCATAATTCCGATATTTGCGGCTGAATGAGCCCTGCTTGGATCCTCGAGTCCATCTCCAACAGCAGTGCTCGACAGATGATCGCTCGAAGTCAAAACGTCTGCCTGCGGAAATCGTGCCATATACGGCATCGGGTTCCGGAGCCACGCAGTGTCTACGTCTGACACCAGGATATCGAAACCCATCTGAGTAAACAAATAGATGAGCTCGATCTTCTTGCGTCCCATTTTGTGAAAGTTCGGGGTACCCCAACCAAAGTCTGTGGTTATCATGCCGCTCTGCATCGCGAACGTCGGAACCTCGACGTCGATGAGCTGCGCTAACAGCTCGTTGTCCATCGCACCCACCATGAAGTTAGAGACACCGCACTTACGCACGTTGCGGACCCAGTTTGATACGAAATCATAGTAATGGTTGTTCGCCCACGTTACCATCACCACGTTGTCCTCAGCATAATGGTCCACCAGCTCTGCGGTGAGCTGGTTGTCCTCGGGCATGTCAGATTCGGGCTTGACATATTTTCCTGCGTGCTTCACTGGCACGGTGTCGTTGATCGCGGGAGGCGGAGACGCCGGTGGCTCGTGCGGGGGCGGAGGAGGACTTTCTTTGCGTTTTGACGTTTGTTCTGGTGTTGGCTGTTTGGATTTTGGCGGCGGAGGTGGACTCACTTTGGTCACCGCTCCTGACACGACCGACCCTTCACGCCCAGTAGTCTCTGACGTCGTTTCGGCGGATTGTGAGGTTGGGCTGATGGCTCCGACCGCGGGCAGTACCACTTCCCCCAAACCGAAGGGCATCACTGGCGCCTGAGCGTGGATCAGGTACGCAGCCCCGTATGATACGAAGACAACGCATAGCGTGTACGCTATAAGTCGCCGCCCCGTGCACTTCATCTGCCCAGCCCCGGCGCCCTGCGACCGCTGCTCTGAAAATCACCACATTAATCACAAACTGGGCACGTTTTGTTTCGCCTCGCAGCGAAAAGAAATAAATCAAGTCGGGAAAAAACCTCCTTCTTGCCGCGAGAGTTGGAGCCGGTTACTTCCCATGCTCTCTCACCCCGCTCGAGCGCGCAGGGTGAAAAACATAGATTCGAGAACATTTCCGGTGCCTGAGTGGCATCCCTGTCGTGCAAGAACCGCTTAGCTGTCTCGGCATCAGTTTCTCAGTACGCCTTGTGCCGCCGAGTGAAGAAGTCTACAAATCATTCTCCTTTGTAGTTGACAAAGGAGCAGCGCTCTTAAAGGCCTTGCTTGGGAAGAAGATGGAAGGCAAAAGAGAAGGCGAGACATCGGCCACTGCACACAAGGGCCAAAATACGGAACGGGAACACGGCTTGGACGCTTATCTGAAAGCTCATAACGTGGAAATCGGTGCCGTCTCGACTCTCGAGAAGCGAGTGCGGGATGAGATCTACGAGCTTGAAGCAGAAAAGGTGTTTGCGTTGCTTGAAAGGGCCAAGCACACAGAGCCTCTGAAGGAAGCGTTTGACGAGTGCGAAACCCACCTCGAAGAGCTGGAGGACTGGCTCTCTGTCTTCAGCGGTAAGTTGTCGACCATGCGTGAAGATATCAACACCATAGAGGAACGGAACTCAGAGTTAGAGACGAGCTCGAGGAACAACGGCATTCTCATCGAGACACTCACGGAGTTGCTCGGAGAGCTGAAACCACCATCGGGCCTCGACGACGCGGTGAGCACGTTTAGCCTTGATTCAGAGGAGGACACAGCGGAGGTCATCAAAGCTGTGACAACGCTTGAGGAATACAGACTTCAACTGAAAGGGGACAAGCTCGAGCCATATGCTAGCATGCGGGCGTTGCGGGAACAACAAGAGTACTGCACCAGAGTGTCCAGTGACATCATAAACAAGACGAGCGCACACATGAAATCCGCGCTAGATGTAAGTCGCGCGCTGAACACAGTTTATAGAATCCTTTCGCTCAACGATTGCGCGCTAACAAATTTGAATTCATTTCCACAGGACGACGCTATGAACATCATAAAAAAAGAAAACACCATGGCAGAGATGCGCGTTGATTGGAACAGAATGCATGAACGTGTCCACAAATATGCGGCACTCATTGAGGCACTCGGAGCAGTCGAGGAACGCTCTATCAGGTAAGTCGGATGCTGTGTAAACGCGCACAAAACCGGAAACTTTCGGAACTGACTCAACTCTCTTTACTTAACTTCTTCGATTGTAGATTATTCTTACGAGTGTATTGCTCTTCAATCAACCCCCTCGTGCGACATCAAGCAAGCGAAGCTTTGTCGTGTGTTCGTATTGCTTGTCGAGAAGGAAGTCAACATCTGGAAGCATTCGAGAAGCTGGTGATAACATGCTGCGAGGCAATGGTAAGCTTTATTTTACGTATCCAACATGCACCGCTGAATGTTTGATTTGAATGATTCAACTGACGCTTTCACGTATTCGTAAACAGGTTGCCGAAACAGATTTCATGTCTGAATGTTTTACAAAATCATCCCACGGAGATGCTGCGCGCTTTCGATGCAAGTATGCCTACGAAATGAGGAGTTTCATCAGCGGCTTCGAACAAGAACTCATAAACGCCGTGGACATGATATCCGATGTCGACCCACTCCTTTGTGTTCCGATGCTCGGGATAACCGCGAAAACATCTCTTGCCGTGGGTGACCGCGAAAATGATGCTCTTGCGGCAGCGCTTTTGGTATGCCAGTCACGATTGCAGGAGCAGCTATTCAAGTATCTTGACGAACACAAGTCGGACGAGCGTGGGGATGCTGCGGATGAATCTCCAGTGCTAAACGAAGTATCCTTCCCCGCGCTCCTCATACCCAAGTTTGAGGAGAGCTTCGAAGCGATGCCTGACGACGTTAAAAAGCCAGCGCTCGATGCAACATATCGGAAACTCTTCGAATTTACCTTCAGCGCGGTTGAGCGCGCCGCGGACGATGATACGAAGCGTGGTGATGTCATTCGGATTGCCAACTACGCTCTGCTCGAAGAGAACCTATCGGCGATCGCATCACGCCTGGAGGGAGTAGTGAAAGAGTACGTCGGCGCTGCTAAAGAGGCTCGAAAAATCGCTTGCAGCGCTTACCTGTCGAGCTCCGGCTTCGGTCCGGCCCTCGATGTCGCGACTCATCTTCATTCCAAGCTGTTGTCCGGTATATCTGTCGCAGATTTGCCTTTTCAGCCTGGCTGTGGTCCTGAATCTGTCGCGAGCATGTTGCACACCATTTTGAGCTCACCTGAGAAGGCTGTGCAGACGCTCCACAGGACGATGTCCCAGCACATGAGGTACTTGTCTCCGTTTCTGTTTGCTGACGTCTGGTCGGAGTGCACCAAGTTCATTGTGTCCTGGTTTGTTTTCCTCGAGTCGGTGTTGAAGCGGAGCCCGGAATACAGTGAAACGGTCGCTTGTTTGCCGGAAGGGCTGCGAGATATGTTTGCCAGGTTAAATGGTGCTAGCTAGAACTTAGCTCAACAGCATAGCATTTATAGCAGGCGAATGTGAACATGGTATTCCTCTCGCCTTGTGCCTCGAGTCTCGTCTCGGTTGTCCTCCTTGCCTCGGTCTTTCTCAGCACCAATATTTGATTTTTTTTTTTTTTTTCCGCCTGTGTTTGCCGTCCTCGAGTTGTCGATCCTAAGGATCACGATCGAGCCTGAGCTGGTTAGCCACGTCAACAACACTCGCCTCCATCATAGTTACCGTCGCACGCTCCTAAGATGGCTGCTTCGGTCGCCGGCTCCCTCGTAGTCGCGACTCGTCTCACCGCTCGTAAGGTCATCGCCGCCAAGCGCGTCACCGCGCCCAGCATCCGCGCCCGCGCGTTCCGTGGAGCCTCTCAGATCGTGATGGTTTCTCGCGTCGAGAAGAGCGATGCCGATTGGTCCAAGGAACTCGATAAGACCTCTTTCCAGGTGTTGCGCAAGAAGGGCACCGAGCCCGCGGGAACTGGAGAGTACGACAAGTTCTATCCCACCGAGGGACACTTCGTCTGCAAAGGCTGCGGTAACCCCCTGTACTCGGCCGAGTCCAAGTTCAACTCTGGCTGCGGATGGTACGTCGTGCTTGATCTTCTTTTCTCCGCTTTAGACAGTTCGCAGGTTAGCCTCTCGGAAAAGTTCCCAAGACGAAACTGACGCACGTTTTCTCGCTCTTCGCAGGCCGGCGTTCGACAAGTGCTACAAGGGTGCGCTCATCACTGAAACTGACGTGACCTTCGGCATGAAGCGTGTGGTACGTCTCGATCATTTTCCTTCCGCCCGCTCTCGATCGACCATGTCCTGGTTCGCACGTCGTACTCACACGCTCTCCCGCTCACCTCCAGGAAATCATGTGCGCTGCGTGCGACGGTCATCTCGGTCACGTGTTTGAGAACGAAGGGTTCACCCCGACTATGGAGCGTCACTGCGTGAACAGCGTCAGCGTGAAATACGTTGAAGGGGCGCCCGAAACCCCTCTCGAGGAAGAAAAGGTGAGCAACGGAGAAGGAGGGGGGGGGTTCTTTTAGCAGACTGCTTCAGCCGTTGATGATGCTCGGCTTGGCATACGCCTTGTCAGGGTTCATGGGAAAGATCATGGATTTCTTCATGACCAAGCAGATGTTGGGCTCATAACTAGTTGCGAACAGATGTTAAGGGTTTACTTTTTTGCTGAACAAGTCTCTTTGCTTCCTCGCTCCCAGGTTGTTTAAACGAGCCACGACAGGGCCGGAATTCTTCGAGCGGGTGCTCATGGTCGTGCTCAGCAGACAGGAGACGCGTCGACGCCGCACAGTTCCTGGAGGTTTTTTCTTGTTGCGAAAGTACGTCGGAAGAGAGACTCGCCGCTGCCTCTGTTCTCCATTCATTTCGTAGGTCTACACGTAAAGCGTCTCGTTTCGTATTTTCAAACGCTAGCAGTAGGGGCGTCTCGCTCGTGGTCGACGTGGACAGACGGGGACTGTCGA
>JACLAA010003753.1_pt1 | contig 17766 bp, 10 predicted proteins | sample 8027891 | NCBI WGS metagenome assembly JACLAA01 (sample SAMN15724900, study PRJNA655200) | protist metagenome | isolation source: fluorescence activated cell sorting (FACS) single amplified genomes of... | place: Spain: Blaines Bay Microbial Observatory, Mediterranean Sea | collected 2016-01-19 | reverse complement strand
ACAGCGACGGTGGTCCCGCGACGACGGACGTCGTCGTTGTCGAGGCCTGCGGGCGGGCGTGCCGTGGGTTGGCGGTCGGTTGCCATCCCGGGCACGTTGCAACCGACCGGGTTCGGTCAGACCGTCGATCCTTGAGTAAAATCCCCATATAAATGGAAGTGGATTGGATTGATAATTCCATTCGAAATTCCACCAGATGTTTTTTGTGTAAGCTTTTCCCTTTTTGCTTTTAGTAGTGGAGGGCGTGCGTGACTTGCACGTCTGAGGATCATTTGCTGTTGTTTTATCCCCTTATGCCGACCTACTGCCTTGCAGCGAACGTCATTCAGAGAAGTTTAACCTCGACGTAGTTGGGAAAAACGATGAAAGCGAGAAATATCATTCGTGGCGGTTATGTGGGCGATGTAACAGCTCTTTGCGCACTTCCACCACAAGTGTTGAAGCTGCCGTATAACAGCGGCGACGGCGCCAGGACTCAGGTTACGAGGGTTTCAGGAGAATCGGACACCTTACTGGCGGGGATAGGAGGAAGCGTACATTTGTATGATCCTTTCAAGAGAGAAGGGGACCCACTTTTGTTTGTTTGCGCCGTCTTCAATGCTGAACGGATTCACGGCATCGTTCCTGCCGCAGATTTTGATCCGTTTTGTAGCCATTCAAATGTTGATTCCCGACACGGAGGGCTCAACGTCCCCGAAACTCGAGCACTCTTGGTGTACGGGGAGAGACGTGTGACCATCGCTGCACTCTGCGTAACTGAAAAGGAGCAAGGTCATCTACGCAAGGTAGCCAACCTTCCTCTTCTTGGGCACTGGGTCCATGATGTTCTGCCGCTTCAACGCGACACTTCACACTTTTCACATCCGGTTGTGGCTGTTGGACTAGCAGACAATTCAGTTGAGCAGTGGCTGATGCCGACATATCAGGCGGGTACAAACGTCATAGATTGCGCGCCACAATGTTTACGCCGTGTTGAGTGCGTCAAGCGCTCTATGCTTTACTCTCTCGCATTACGGGGCGCCTCGATCAACGATCTAGAAGTTGCAGCGGGGACAATCTTCAATCAGATCCAACTGTGGGCACCTCGTGATGCCAAAGACTGTCGAGCCGGGGAACTAGGTATTTTAGACAGTAGGCGCCCGCTTCCGTGGGCTGTATTGAATGGACATAGCGGCAGTATAATGAGAGTCTATTGGGCGCATGATGGCGCAAGTGTTTTCTCTACATCTGATGATCGCACAGCTCGTGTTTGGATCCTTCCTGCTAGGCGCATCCTAACCTCACCGGTGGTTTTCCCTGGCAATGGCATACAATCTTTTGGAGGCAATCTATCCTTGCGTGGTCATATAGGACGCGTGTGGGATTGCCACATGGTTACCATGGAAACATCCACTATTTTAGTAACTGCAGGAGAGGACTGTACGGTAAGATTATGGGTCTCGCCGCCTGGATTTTTAAAAGGAGAGAAGCATCAACAAAGTAAGGACGATGGATGTGTCGGCCAACCTGCCGAAATATATCTTGATGAGCCTATAGCCGTGCTGCGTGGCCACAAGGGTCGCGGCGTGTGGCGTGTCATAAGTATGCATTCGCCCTTGGGCGGGAGGGCACTTGTTACAGCGGGTGCCGATGCGTCAATCAAATTGTGGGATTTAAGGGAGTTTTGCCTGAGTGTAGAACGAGAGAGTCACACTTCCCATGGGATATCCGCTTCAGGTATTCAAAACAATCATTGTTTCAGGCTCTTTGAAGGCCCGATCCTACCTCTATCATGTTACGACATTGACGCTGAAACTAAATCCGATGTAAACGGTAAGTTGAGATGCTCTAGTGGTGTCAACGCCACTCAGACGAAACATGCGCCTAGGAATTCGAAGGGACACAGGGGCGATAGCAAAGGTGAATATGTCCGAGTCATCTACATATCAAAACCTTCGATAGTACATGTGGCCACAAACAAAGGTGTTCTTTACAGAGTCGAGGTGCTGGAGGGTGCGAAAAACACGTGGTGTTGGCGAGAAATCTACCGCATCGATCCATGTGGGCCAATTGTCGCTCTTACGCATGTGAAGTGTGGCTCCTCAGCTGCTTCTGATACCGCCAATAATCTGAATCATTGCGCAATTGTACTCGGCGACATCCATGGTCAAGTTTCTGTCCTTTTTATTGACGGAAGTGTTGACAAAAAAAATAGATGCAGGGGATACTCAACTCGGGTTATGCAAACATGGCACGCGTGTGAGCCACGACGACTCTTGGACTTGTTTCGAGAGTCTGGTGACAGTATCAATCACCGTCCTGAATATCTGTTCACTTCTGAAGTTGGCGGTGTCATCAAATGGTGGAAGAGACAGCAGGTTTCCCATGCATGGCATGATGATGCCAGTCACGAATCAAAATGGACATTTGCAGGAGTAGCTCCCATGCCGTTTGGCCAGCGTGTTTTGGCAGTGAGCTATCACCAAGCCTCTAGGGTGATGCTTTGCGGTGATCAAGCTGGTAATATCGCTGCGTTTGACGGACCTGGGATGAATAATCACAAATCTAAGTACAAAACATTGGTTTCGTTGAACACGGCAAATTTACCGATTTTGGCAGCCTCGTGCAAGGCCAACAGTGCAAGCAGTGTTACATTCGCAGAAATCCGCGACGCAATTAATTTTCATTTCGAAACTGATCACGCAGACCAAATAAGAGCATTGAAGTTTTACACTGGTGGACGGGATGGTTGTTTGAGAACATTTATTCTGCGTCAAGTTCTACCAAGTAGTTCTACAAAGTTGGAACAGACGAGCTTCATTGATGGCTCAATCCAGCTCAGCAATGAAAGTAGACGTTTCAGCCTGTCAAACCTGGACAACTTTCAAGGAGAGAATGTGCTGAATCGCTCCTCAATATCGCATGGACAAATATACCTTCGTACTGCCATTCGCCCACGAGAAGAAACTTTGTCCACGATTAATGCGAATTTTGGTTCCACGCCATATCAGTTCTTATGCTTGGCGAAGAGGCATTTTCCCAACATTTCAACGATGCGAGCATTAAAATGGAGTGTCGACGTCGGTTTTGATCCAGGGAAGAAGGATGCAATGGGCGAGTCTTTATCTATTGTAGCTGGGTTCAAAAACACCGAATTCATCGTAATTGACGCATCAACAAATTGTGAGCTTCTTCGAGTGCATTGTGGAGGATGGCACAGGCCAATTTCTTTGCTGATCGGGGAAGGCGACTGCAGCGGTATATCGTTTGCTTTCTGCCAAGGCGCAAAGCTGACTCTACTTGAACGACTCCCCTGGAATATCACTTATCGCGATCCTGCTGCAAAATATAATTTGCGTAACTTAAGTGGCTCGTCCCATGGGTAAGTCATCGCACTCTAACTAGGTATAGATATTGCCCCAAAACTACTACTTGTCCTCCGGTTGACATGTTAGATTCTCGGTCCAAACGAAATGCCCATATCTTATTGACAAATGTCTGTAACCCTATTGGCTTACGACACACGCAGGCGTGAAATTCATACAATCAAAATTCTCCCGCATCCAGAAGCTAGTAGCCATATTTTTGGATTGTTAACCGGTTCTGAAGACGGCACCATTATCTGTCACCTATACATCACATCTCAATCGGGACGGGCATCTCGTCGGTTCATAGAGGTGGGAACCCATATAGGAGGCACGGCGGTTCGTTCCTTATGTCTTTTCCCAGAACTTGCTGGTGGTGGGCTCGGAATTGCTGCCAGCAACCATCGCTCTTACATCCTCATTTCTGCTGGTGCCAAGGAGGTTATCATGGCATGGCGAATTGAATGGATGCAGAACACCGATTGTAATTTATCATCAGAGGAGCATCCATGGGAAATTAAAACCACTTTTTTGGCAGCGATGGGTAGAATGGACAAGCGTGATGTTTCCAAGACATGGAACACGGAGAAGAAATCAATAATTGGTTCCAAAACATCTGATCAGAGGTGTATGGCTATTGTTGGCTTTGTGCCTCTATGTTCTAGAGGAGATACCTATCCTTCTGGTCATTGCGTAGCACTGACAGCGATGTCAGAAGGATCACTGACGGTGATTATACTCGATTCTGCAAGAAAGAGCGATGACACATTCGGACGTATGCTTCCAGTTGCTGAATTACGATATCATGTCCGACCAATACTTTCTCTGGCAACAATCGCAGTACCCGTTGATACGCAATTGAATAACAGTGTCATTCTTGCATGCAGTGGTGCTACTAACGGAGAAATTGGAATATGGAATCTCACCGAACTCAGTGAATTCGTTTTGAGAGCAAATACTCATGGTTTTGGCAACAACTTGGACAACCCGCGTGTCATTAAGAAACCTGTGACTTCCATTCCTCTTGCGCATCATTCAGGCGTGAACAGTCTCGCATTAGCGCATGGTCCCAGTGGACTGCCAGGGCGTTTTATCATTTCAAGTGGTGGCGACGACCAATCGCTTCGGGTGACGCTCCTTTCCGTGGACAGGGCCTTCACATCACGCAGCCAAAAAGCACTTTCTGTTTCAGTGATAATGTTGAGGACGCTTGTCATTGATTTTGCACATGGATCATCAATAAAAGGGGTCTGGATGAACCATGAAGGAATGGTAGCCACTACCTCTAATGATCAACGACTTCGGGTGTGGGCTGTACATGACGATGGTAGCTCAGAATTATCAATTGAATCATTTGCAGGAAGTTTTGTTGAATCTCCAGAGCCCGAAGCTTTGGACGCGTGTTCAATATTTCATGGCAAAAATGTGTTACGTGTTGTCGTTGCAGGACGGGGGATACAGATACATGATCTCATTTGAGTGGGCAAAGTAGACAGTGCACCGACGCAAATTGATATTAGCTAAGGTGGTATTGGATGGATCCCATCTGATCAGATTACAGGGTACAAATAATTTTGGTGCCATACAGGTTCCCTCAACTGCACTCAGTGCGGGCTGAGGAGGTGGAGGCGCAACATGGACTTTCAAACCTTTTCAATTTTGGCCGAGCTTTGAACATCAAGCTAGCTAGTCAGAAACTGAGCAACTGGATGACGGCACATTCTGTAGCCACTTTTCGCACAAGTACATTTTATGAAGGTACTACTGTATATCACTTCTGTCATCATATATATGTTTGGTAGGTATTGATGTGTTCGTGTTGTAAAGAGTGTCATGTTTTTCCGAATAGCCCTACATAGGCATGCCTGATCAATGATCCAGCTAGCTGGAGCTAAGCTATTAGTAACAGTCCATGTTCATTTTGCGAAGAAAAATGAAGCCCCGAAGAACAACTTTACGTGGGCATTTTCATCAACAACAGCTACCCGTCTCCCATGAGTGAGAAAAGCAAATTCACTTGCCTCACGCGCCCTTCGCGGTTTGCAAAGGCGTCGAGATCAACCCATGAAAGATCGAGTGGTTCAAGCCGGTCTTTTAATCGGATGCCTTCGCCTGACTTCATTGGCTCCGAGGGGCTGTAGGCGCGTAATCTTGAGTCTGTTAGATTGTACGCGTGCTTTATATGTAACTGAAGTGTTCGAGTGATTGTCATGATTGTTACGAGCTCTGTATCCTGTCCCATAACAGGGTCGTTTGCCTCTGCTGATGTTCGCATAGTCATCTGATCGCTTGAAGATGCGATATGTCTTTGGAGTGAGTCAGGGAGTGAGGATGCTCGGAGCAGCACAATTCGGTTTAGGTGGTAGGCTGTGAACAAGACCTCATCGTGTGTGGAAAAGGGAATCGTTGCAATTATGTTGGCAAGGAAGCATACGTATGGTATATGTGCTGCACTGTTAGAATCTTCAAATCTTCGCAATAAGCTCATAATGAATTTGAAGCGCGCGGCACGAGTCTGATTTACCAGCTTGTAGATGTTTTGAATCCCATAGTCGATGTCGTCTGCGCTGACTAATTTCTGTGCCTTAAGAAAAAAATGGTGAGACTCGATCATAATTTGTTTTAGAAGGTTAAAAAGGAAGCTGAACAGACCTGGATCTCATTGGTGGAATCGACCTTTTTGTCCCAACTGTGTGCCCGACGGGCACCTGAGTGCAGCCTTTTGCAGAAAACGAACATGAGCTCAACACCAGCGCAAAATTGATTATCAAAGAAAGTTGGATGTTTCTGATATTGACGCCTAAGCAGCCGAAATGCCAGTTTCCGCACAGTAACCAAAGGGTCGACCTGTAAAGCAATGAGAGATGGGAAGGAAGACATGGGATGTACAAGCCCATGTCGAAGAATTATCTCAGTAAGATGCAAAGCTTTGAGACGAACAGATGGCTCGAAATCAATGCAAAGGGCGAGGATGTCAGGCCAATATCGTTGTGCTAATGCATTCGATAAGTTGCTTTCGTGTTCACCGTTTACCATTTGAAAGTCCCCAAGACCCTCAGCGCTGCTATATTCAAGACACTTTACCACATTGATATGTTGTGTCTCTCCCGCACTTAGTGTCTGAGAGTCAGGACGTTTTATGTCATAAATATGAGGAATCGTGCAGGGAGCAGTCGCAATCCGTTTTAGGGATTTCTCTTCTTCTCCATGCAAATACTCATCGATGATCAGTAATGCTTGTTCTTTGATACCTCTTTCGGCAGACACGTCGAGTGCCGCATGCATGATTCCATCAATAGATTGATAGTCCGAATTCCGGTTTGAAGATAGTAGCATGTGAGGGCGAGAAATAAATATGTAACCACACGCTTGCAAAGCTCTTCGTTTTATGCCAAAACCATACCTGCCTGTGTGCTCCAGAAAATTGTGGAACAAGCGCATCAACGACACTAGCGAGATACCCTCTTCATGGGAGGTCTGCAAAACATCGGCTCCGTACCTTGATAGGTTTCCGAGGACAAAAAGAGCGCGCGAAATATGGGTAGTATTCTCTTGAGATGTGTCATATTTTTTGTGTACACCGCCCAAAAAATTGGCGAACCGTCTTGAAATTTGCAACGCTCCTGACGACGCGGAAGATTCGGGCAATTTCCTTGCAATGGTGCACAAACATCGAGAAGCATGGTATAGAACACCGTGATACGTGCTGCGCAAAAGAAGCACGCGTAAATCCTTTTCTATTTCAGTTGCAATACATCTTGTAATTGTGCTCTCGGCGATGACAGCATCCACGACTGATATACAACATTGTAACTGCATTGAATTAATTGGATTGTTTTCGGCCATTTTCAAATATGGATGCAATGCCACAGCAAACTCCATGGGATTGTTTGTTGGAACGCACAATCGTCGATCCGTTGCACAAATCACGTGGACGCCGAGAGCATAACGTACTGCCATTGGAAACATGCCTATCCCCCGTTGACGTGACTCATCATCTTCTGTATCTTTCGAACACATCTCGACGCCGCCCAATGCAAAAGACCGACTTACAGTCTGCTCTTCATGATGCAGAAAGAGGTTCAGCACAGCACGGCACAATTGTTGCGCCCGATCGATCATCCATACATTATCTTTGTGCAGGTCGATGCCATCAACATTCTGACCACACCAAATATTCTGGCTTACTTGCGTGCAAATGACTCGCCTCAAAATACCAATAATTGGAAATGATGGCAGAAGGGGAAGTCTGGCCAATCCTGTGCAACTGACGCTGCAATAAGTCTTCCAGACTACTTCCACAAAACTGCTCGCACATTGTGCTGCGGACTTACCAAATGTTCTGACTGACTTTTGATTTGGTGTCTGTTCCTCTTCATCAAATTGAAGCCATACTTCGCGGAATATGCCGATAACAAGCTCTTGGATGGAGGAATCGTCATCAAAAATGCGGAAAGCAAGGCGACCGAGAATTCGAATGTTTTCACCGGGTATATCAGACGAGCAAAGATACTCTCGCAAAACATGCATTGCTCGTCTCCGAACGCTAACCCCAACATCAGATAGACGTTCAACAATAGAGTCGATATATATAGATGCAACGCCTGCATCTCGCACAACGTGTTTGCCGAGTATATCGACGATGGTGGCGCGCACCATCGTGCCGTTATCTGACAATCTTCTCGTCAGTATTAGCCGCATTCTGTCAGAGGTTAACAATTGAGGATCAGCGTCCATGACGCTGGCAAGTGCACGCACTGCAGCTGCCCGGACTGAAATGGCGGAATCCTCAAGAGCTCCAATTATTCGACAAAAAAGTAGGTCAGACTGTCTCGCAAGCGGAAACCTTTGCTGCAAAATTCGGCATAGACGAATTGCAATTGGACGCGACAGTTTCGTGCCGGAGGTAGCTGTACTGGGATCGTTTATCAAACGGCTTTCATAAAAGTCATACAATTTACGATACACCATGGAATCTCCACCAGGTCCGCCGAATCCTGATCGAAATCCCAGCTCACACCGTTCAGACTCTCTTGTAAGCTGTGCCAGTGAAAATGCCAGAGACATGAATTCCATTCTGTGAGATATTGCTTCCCGCATGGCAACTTGGCAAATGTTCCAGAGATGCATACATTCAAAAACAAGCATATCAGGGTCGGCAACAATATTTTGTGAATGTTGGACATGAGAGCTGCAAGATGTGATGCGCAGGAAACATGCATCCTGACATGCCAACTCCCAAGCATCGCTGGCGGATTTTGAGACTTTAGTGCCCTGTTCGTCGCTCATCTTGGCATTCGTGAGTGACTGTAAAAGGTTATCGCGCTCGCATGCGACACCATCTACTCGCACCTTCGCGGCAATTTGCCCGAGAATGTCCAGTGCGGACTCTCTGATCTTTATTTCAGGACAACCGATTCCACGACAGGACAAAAGTTGCGCAGAAAGACTTAAAAGCACAATGCCAGCAGCAGGCCACTCCGGCAAATTCAAAACAGCAAGCAAATCTGACACGATATTACTAAGCTGACCTTTAAAATCAACTTCTTGCACCTTCGCGGAATGCCAGGTCGAGAGAAATTCTTTCCAGAAATAGTGGCTCCAATGGAAAGCGGGCCCGCAGCCAGTTTCGGAGTCAGGTAAATTTGCCATGTCGATCTCAGCCTCTGATTTCAAGTTTGGATGAAATGCGACGCTACATTCAATACATCTAACCAGCACTGCAGTCATGACATGGACTGAAACACAATCATCTTCCGGCAGCAATAGGCGGCGAAATCTACGCCTGCTCAATGGCATTTTCAAAAGTGTGGCCAACATATCATCCAAAATAAAGCTGCGATGTTCGGGGTAGTTTTTGAAGGCAGAGACAACTACCTCCGCGGCATTAGGATGTATTAGATCAATTCCATCGATGGAAAACGATATCATACACAAGTTTGTAACCTGATAAACATGCGAAGAAGATAGTTGCGTAATGATGAAAAGATTTGCAAGTTGACGTAGTATTGTTGCGAGCGAATTGACTAAGATTGCAGAGGCCTTTGCTTGTCTTCTTTGCTTCAAAATTACGCCGACCTCTTCAACCCAGGACTCTGCAGCGCAATTACTTTTTGTACTGACCGAATTCCCATCAAAACCCTCATGATTTGTGCCTCGTTGAAAATAAGTTGGCTTTCGAGCTTTATGTGACTTTTCTGAGTCCGAAGAGAGCGAGAAAACATTATATACGAGAAGATACTTAATGGCATTTATCAGTTCCTCGATAAGATCCTCCCGATAAATTTCCCTCGACATACCACTTGAGGTTAGAAAGTGCATGGCAAGGGAAATAGCATCCAATGCGCTCATAATTTCATTGATCTTGGGGTTCCCAGAGTGCTCAGCAGCAGCGATTTGAAAGGTGCCACTCGATTTAACTAGATCTCTTATGATGTGCAAAAGTTGCACAACATCAGTTGACCTCACATATCGCAAAAGACCAAGACTCGAAATGACCTTTACCTCATCAAATAATTCACGAAGATTATCGGCAACTAAAGGTCCATTTATTGATAGATGACACTGCAGTTCCAGAATTAGCAACAGGGTTTTTCGAGAAAGATGATTTGCGTCTCACCTGTCCAAGAAACACCTGAAGCGAATGTTTGAAGTCATCTGCGGCCAAATTGTTAATTTCTCATGCCGCAAATCGCCGTCTTGACATCATCCAAGGCTACGCACCTAGTAAATGCTTCTCACTTTTGTTGCAGGCCACCCTCCCCCTACTGACTATACAGTTTGACTGGGACCAGTGTATAGCCTGTGTATGCATCCCATGCTGAGTTCATAACTGTGGGTGGAGCACCGAGAGATAGATTACCTTTGATAATTTGCCGGGATCGTCATTAACGATCGGTATGTTGTTTTGATCTTTACCAGCAGTTTCACCCTGGATGCGCGGAGGATTTGACTTCCGCAAAGGTCGAAGGGCTGGAGAGAAAACCAACATGAGATAACAGATAGCAACCGCGTACTTGACGAACTCAGCCGCGTTGTTCTGAAAAGTAAATAAACTTACGATTGATGTCATATCGGCCACGCTGTTTGTTGAACACGGCTTGGCGGAAGGTGGTTCCGAGCGAAAGATGAGTGAATAGCTTCAAAGAACTCGATCTGCAAAGTTGAAAGCTTACTCAGTGGAAAGTTTTTGACTGCCGATTTGAACAAAAAAACACCCACAAATACGAAACATCCGCCTGGAGAAGAAGTCGTTCAACGTTTATCGCGAGTGCAGTGGAGCATTCTGGCTCTTGGACTTGCGGGTTCTGAAGCAAAGGTGACACGCGGACAGCTGGAAGAGGCATGATTGGGCCTGCGAGAGTTGGAAGATTGGACAAACGCAAAACGCGAGTGCGCTCCTCGGTGACTGCCGAAGTCATCGTGTTCGTCGATTCCGCTGTACATACACCGCGTTTCTCAGTAGCTTGAGGACAAATATGCTCGTCGCAGAGCAGCTTCCCGGCACGTTTTTCAGCTTGCTCCGTCACGCGTGGATCATTTGGTGATGTATTTCGTAACCGCTGGAACAGGCCGAGGCCAGGCCGTGCTTGTAACACTTACGAACTACGAAGGTACGAACGAAGGAGCGAAACTTACCATCATAGACCAGCCAGCAGTCTATCAATCTTCGTAAATCATTCATATATAGACTATTTATTACCTGCTGTATGTACATGTATGAAGCATATTTTAAGCTTCGAACGAACGAACGAAGTAATAAGAAGGTACCGAAGGTATGTATGTAGAAGGGACAGTATGTACGTACATAATCGTACATACGCACGTACGCGTATGTAATAACACCGAAGATAATATAAATACGAAGGTAATAGACTTCGAACTTCGTTCGCACGCACATTATTTGACCACTTTCCCTTAATCGTTGAATTTCGGTCGGCAAAACGGTTACCATACGATCACCGGTCGGTTGCAAATACCGACACGCGCTTCGCGCCAAACATTTTGAAATACCGACACGCGCTTCGCGCCAAACATTTTGGGTCGCGCGTGTTTTTTTCCCTATGGCGCCCAGTGTGGACGGCGAGCGCGCAAGACCACTGGCAAATACGCTGTTCGGCGCCAACTAAAGGTGGAGGACGCCATCATCGGAAGCGCACATCGGCGTTGACGAGTTTGCGTCGCTCGATACGACGTTGCAATTTTAGTTTCAACAAAAAAATCAGTCGCATTGGGCAAACAGTATGTCAGTTTATTTCTCCATTCGGTTTGGGTTGGTTTGGGCTTTTTTTTCAGATGGAGGAGCGTCGTGAGGATCTGTACAAATTCTCAACCATGCATGCATGGATATGTGGTTTCGTAGACTATGCATGTATGGTGACGACGACACGCGAGTTTTTATAATGGTTTAGTAGTCTATGGTTACGACATGCAATTTTTATAGAAATAAAATCGCGTCTGTACATATTTACATATATAGTTTAATTAAGGGTTATTTAAAAGTGATATATGACATTATTTAATATTATTTATATTAGAAGGTATCCATATATTATATATTATATAGACTAGTCTACTTTGTTAACGTCGTCACTCCGCTGTCTTCGGCTAAGTGTACACGAAGGTACGCAGGTAAAAGTTAAGAGGCGTAGACTGAAAGACCGCTCTTCGCGGTCACAAAAAAAGATTGGAAGTTGCCATCCGCAATATAGTGGTAATCTCGGCGCATCTCATCGTTACCGGCAAGGCGTCTTGTAGTTGGATTTCAACATGCCGGCCCTAACTATGTTTGGTCGATCCTGGCTGGTCGCCGCGGACGACCTGCCGGTCTCGATGATGTGCTTGATGGTGGTGCACGCGGGATGGTATGCCGCGTGTTTCCTCCTTGCTCACGTTTGCTCTCTATGTACTGTTTCCGCGCAGGTGCGCGGTTGTTTTGTTCGTCTACGAACGTGAGTTAACCAATTTGTTCTTTCTGTATCTCATGAGTTTAAGATGTTCTAAACCTCCAGGCGCTCACCAAGGTCTCGAAAGTCATTGCCCAGTAGGCAATGCGGCTTTAACTTGGTTATTTGGCACTTTTCTATGTTTTTTCCTGTGCACGTGCCTAGAGGGCCTCATCTTGAGGCACGCACTAAAGGGCACGATTCTCCAGCCTGCAAAAAGGCGCCATGTGTGCACCTTTCTGTATCTCCATTTCATTGTGACTATCGCAGACATCTCCTTCACTATACTCGGTACATTTTTAGATTATCACATTGGTAATTCTTGCTACGTCAGGAACCATGTGCATACTGCCATTGAAGTTATCATCGTTGGCAACTATTTTATTATTGCCTGCAACTTTCTGGGTGTCGCTCTAATATTTAACGTTTTCGCTCATCTTCCATCTGAAGAAAAGTGGAATAGACTTTTTTCTTTTCTCGAAATGTGTCTATGCATGTCTAAGTCTAGAGAACGCGCGAGGGAAAAAGAGGGTTCTTTATCACACATTGCTATATGTTTTGGCGAAGTTTTTCAGGGTGCTGACCTGGTGCCTAGTGATATAGCAGCTGGACTCGTGTTGCTCGCTTTGCAGCATCGCCGGATCCTTGAGAGCGAAACACTGGGCCGTTCAGCAGAGGAAGGTGAAAACAGCGGAGCAAAAGGACATGTAGATGAAAGTAAGTCCAAGTGCACCGCCCCTGCAAGTTTTGAGTACGGTTAATGATGCTCATATCTTTGCTTCCATGAAAATTTCATTAATTTTCATCGATGACGCTGACATAGGTAAACACATTTCTGTTGAGCTGGGTAATCTACTCGAAGAGGGTGCGCACTATGCCCGATGGGCACTGGCATCATATGGTTGGATGTTATACACTTGGGCGAATCCAAGAGGTGGTTTGGCAATGGCCTTTTCTGGAGAAGGCCCGTGTACCTGTTGCACATGGCATACTCAGCGAATTTTCCGCGGCGAGCACCGACCTACTGAGAATCTTGACAAAGCCGCATTGATGACATGCGCGGGGATACGTGCAGAAGATCTTTATTATGTTTCTTTCACGAATGGGTAAGTTGTAAACCGGTTTTTTAACCCACACGTTCTGGAGTTGTGGAACCAATGTTTACCATTTCACAGTACTCAACAACGTCTACCACACACAATCATTGTTCCCTATCCCACGGATTGGTGAACAACCGTACTTTATAGCACGCGATGTGGCACGCCGTGCGATCGTTCTCTCTGTGCGTGGTACCATGTCGGTTCAAGATTGCATCACAGACAGCATGTATAAACCCGTCTTGCTGAATGCAAACGCCATCGAAATGCCGCATCTGTCCGGGCCTCAGCTCCACTGTCACGCTGGTGTCGTTACTGCAACTAACTTCATTCTGTCTGATCTTGATCGGCATGGAATTCTTAACACCATTTTCTTTGGGGATACTATCAAAAGGCATGAATCTGGCCTCTCCAAATCTCCACCAGATCACTTGGAAGGATCTGAGGACGAACAAAAGGCCTGGACGCTGGTTCTATGTGGTCATTCTCTTGGGGCCGGAATTGCAACTGTGCTCGCTCTACATCTTCGCAAGGTATTTCAAAACATACGCGTATGGGGAATTGAACCTCCCGGCGGATTACTCTCTGCAGAACTTGCAGCTGCGTGCCGAGAATGGACGGTGAGCATTACACATGGATGTGATATCATCACACGGCTTTCGGGGCCGTGTCTTCTGAAGCTTAGGCGCGACCTGGTTGATGCACTTGTAAGGTGCAAGGTCAACAAGTTTTCCCTGTTGACGCGTATGACATGTTTGCCTGATTCTGTTGAAGAATCAGATCTCTTGCTTGAGCCTGGTTGCGAGGCACATGAGGCAACACTCCTGCGTCGGGACTTTGAGCAGTTTCACAACAAGCAAATAAATGAACGGCCTCTCATGGCCGCACCACTTTACCCTCCTGGAAGGCTGTTACATCTCAGACGAATTTCCCCTGTAAATAAGGAAATGCCAGCGGCAAGCATTCGCGACACGTACGAAGTCCGTTGGATTTCTGCACAAGAACTCATGTTCCAAGGTCTGCTTGTGAACGAAACATTCTTTACCGACCACTTCCCAGACAAAGTTGTTGCCGTGTTGTCTGAGCTAGCTCTGGTGAGTAATCGATTTGACCGCTTCATTTCAAAGGAACAATACTTAAACGCTTTTTGCATCATGCCCCTTTGTCGCACAAAATCGTTATTTTGTCAATCGTGTTCATGTTGACAGTTTGTATCTTGCCACAGAAATATTATCGCAGATGATCTAAGGATCCTTTGTTGGCGCCGAAAATACTTCCGGTAAAGTTGCCTGACCGCATGGATAGTTTGCTGCTTATTGTTCTGCTGCTTATTGTTCATATATATCAAATACGCGAGGGCATTGTCTCTATAGAATATTCAGCGATCAGCGTTGGACAATCATGTAGTCAAGTAGTTTATGAACGATCGTGACGCTGTACGAACTACAATATGTATGCATCAGCATGTAGAGTCTGCGCGAGAGTTGCAACGGAAAATAAAAATTCAGGAGATTGCATTCACTTAGATAAAAAGATGTGAACTATTCACCCTTCTCTTCTATGACCTTGACCTGGTGGTTGAAGTCCCAGGGCTTCCAAACAACCATGTGGGGTATAAGATTTAGTTCGTCCCTGGCTTGCGCGACTAATTCTTCAATTTGACCACTGCCGATTTTCCTCTCGATGTCCGCGACATTGTTGGCATTGCGAATGATGCTCATCCGATGCTCATACGTAGCCTCGAGGATTTTCCTGTAGCCTGCGCTTTCAGGGATAAGCCGCTTGACCGCAGATAACACCGCCTCTACCGAATTCTCTAGCGTTTCTCTACCGGAAGGCAAAACCTCTAGTCCAACCATCCCAGTCGTTCCTTTCGAGGACTGCAAAAACTTAGATGCGCTTCGATCGAAAATATTCTTCATCAATTGCGTTTTGTTAAGTGTTAGTTCGCGAAGTCGCGAGTTCGTGACGTTTCCTGTGTATGTCGAGGTCTCCAGCCAAGACCTCAAAGCGCTAGCTAGAGTTTGTCTGCTTAATACTGCTTGTCAGCTTATTAGACTAATATATGTAGTCTACGTACCTTCGTACCTTCGTAAGTGTTAAGAGTTATGGGTATCACTGTGTGCCGAAAACTGAATCTGGCGGAGCTCAGATTCTGAAAATCTGAAAGAAAATTCGTATGGTGGACACGATGAATGAAGGTATGGGAAGTAATAAGGTATGGATATTCCATAGACTATAAAATGTACACCTTATTTATATATTATAAAATGAGTATAAAATGTATACCTTATTATTAGATAAAATATAATATACCTTTATTTACGCGCGTCCCCTCTCGCGCGACAAGACGACGACCATTATTGATATGTAAAATAAATATTTTCATCATAAATAATACCTTGGTACCTTCGTAGAATACTTTTATTTCGTAAATATGTTACGAAGGTACCTTCGACGACGGTAAAAAGATCGTGTCCTGTTACTGCAATTCGGAAAGACCTTCCTCACGAAAGGCAAAGGAGGTACGTTTGGTAATGTCTTGCAGCGAGACTCGGTCATATTTGCTCTTCCTACGCACAGTTTCTGCCCTGTGGCTCAGGTCATGAACCTCTAAGCGGACCACCCCTGTGTGGGTCAAACCTGGGTCGACTTTAATAAGCTTCCCAATAGCTCCAATAGCTATCCCAGCATACCAACGATAGTTTTCTGCATCGCTTTCTTTCCATTCATTGAATAACGCGCGATCATGATATCCATGTTCATCCTCGGAAGAAATATCGCGGACAAACACTGTGCAGCCAGTCCCAACTTCAACCCCCGTTTCACTTTTTGAACTCAAGAACACTCGGTCAGTAGCTCCATAGAGGCGGCACGAGTCAGACGTATCACTGTATCGCACGCGGGGTTTGGCGGCGTGCATCGCATTATCGACATATACACAATTCTTCAAACCTATAAAATTGGTCTGGGGAGCTTCGATATCTGTGACCGCCAGGTGCGACTTCAGAGCGGCTGCAAACTCAAGTTGCTGCATTCCAGTGTTTTTCACACTGACAGATATTTCCAAGGCGTCGTGCTGAAGGGAAACCTGCATCGAAAGGTAAAAATGTTTGTCCCAGAGAGCACGACTGGTATCTGTATCACAAACTTCGATGGTCACATACGGAAACTCGCCATTTCCGTCATCTTTAACACCGGTCTGCGATATTGTCCACTTCAACATTTTGGCTAGTCCATCTCTGGGTAAAAGTTGCTCGCTCGGCGGAGTACCTGGGCGTTCTCCGCCCTCGCCAAACTGCGGAAAACATAGCGACGTGCCCCAATTGTTTAAAGTCTGCCGGTTGTATGACGTACCGTCCGGTGCATAGAAAACCTCGCCACCATTGGCTAGCACCCACGTATGGATGTTACCACCATCAAGGTAAACTTCACAAAAGCTGCCGCTTTGATGGATGAGCGTGACCTTAGGCATGCCGCCACGGCCATCGGTAATCCGCACGCAGCCGGGAATCGAAAATTCTTTACTGAGCGCCAGTGTCTCAGTACTGTCCGTGAAACCTATGTCCCTGCATTTTGTCCAGGAGAGAAGTGATGGTAAGCTCCGGAGTAAAGTCGTATGTACGAAAAGTGATACCTGCTTAATTCATGAACGCCGATGCCAGCATCGTCCTGCAATATATCACGTATCGGGTTCACCTTGTCGCGTGCGTTGTCGTGGTCCAGATTTGAATCGGTTGTCTTCGACGCTTGTGCAACTGAACCAAAACAAATTTTATTTCTCCGGCGGCGGGTAACACGACTGCAAACGGGTCCGCAAAGCTGGCTCGTGCACCTTCCAGAAAGCTTAGTGCTCGGGGAGGGAACGCGTTGGTGAGCAATATGATGGGAATGCAGTCTAGGCTTGCGGTTTAGAATAGACTGCATCGTGCGGGAAAATCGTCAGAACCCACGCAGCCAAGAAGGTTTGATCCACCACTTTGCAAGCTAGGCAGCAGGTCAATAAAATACGAGTTACATATTTTTGCGATGTCGTTGACTCGCGGTTATCACCTTTTGCAGTTGATGTCCAAATTTTTGGCCGGAATCCGGGGAAAAAAATCCGCAGAAATCCGAAATTTCAATCGTAAATCAATCGTTGAAATCCAGATTTCCGTTAAATTTTTTAGCTTTGATAGGTAATTTGATCGTTGAAATGCAAATTGACCCACTTTTACTTTCAAATCTGTCCGCGAATTTGATAGGGAATTCTTCGAAATTTCGAGCTTGAAATCCGGGGGAAATCAAAAATTTCAATCGCAAATCAATAGACCATTTGCGATATCGTTGACTCGTTGATTTCGTTGACTCGTTGACTTTTGACTAAAATTAGGTCGCGGG
>JACLAA010002252.1_pt1 | contig 17766 bp, 12 predicted proteins | sample 8027891 | NCBI WGS metagenome assembly JACLAA01 (sample SAMN15724900, study PRJNA655200) | protist metagenome | isolation source: fluorescence activated cell sorting (FACS) single amplified genomes of... | place: Spain: Blaines Bay Microbial Observatory, Mediterranean Sea | collected 2016-01-19 | reverse complement strand
AAATATTAGCGGACGCGTGCGCGTACATCAACGAAAATGACGGCGAAAAGTTGAAGAACGTGCGAGTGCCAGTATTAGTCGTGGCGAGTACGAACGATTTGCTCATTCCTTCGAACGAAGAAGCGCCTCGATTGCAAAAACTCATGGGCACAAAAAAATGCAAGATAGAAATCTTAGAAGGCGCGTCGCACGCGGCGTTGCAAGAGAAAGGCATGGACATCGTTCATTTGATGAAACGCCACGATTGGATCTCGAGGCCAGTGGAGGACGAGAATCGATTATCCAGAGACCCCACGTTCACGCCTCCGAGCGAGTCTCAAATTGAAAAGGCGCGAGACGGGTTACAGTTTTTGCGATCAGTGCACTCGCCGGTGTTCTTTTCGACCAGAGAACGCGACGGACAAGTCATCAACGGCTTGGACGCCGTGCCGACGTGGAGAGGCACCGGGAACCGTCCCGTTTTATTGGTCGGTAACCACCAAACGTTCGCGCCTGATTTAGGTTTTCTCGTGGATGAGTTTTTGAAACAAAAGAACGTGTGCGTCCGAGGACTTGCTCATCCGGTCGTCTCGAGAGATAATGGGAACGGCACGGGTGCCATGCAAACCGAAGATGACGACGAAGAGGAAAACCCGTTGGAGAAGCAACTCCGAGAGGCGACGAAAAATACGCCGTTTGCGCAATTCATGCCCGAATCGAAAGAAGAAAAGCGACGTCAACGTCGAGCCGGTGTCCCGAACGGAGGTCCGTTTGGTGGCGGTAACTTTTCTGATTTCGGCGCCGTGCCCGTTTCCGGGAAGAACTTTTACAAGCTTTTGAAGGCGAACGAAACTGTTTTACTCTTCCCTGGCGGCGTTCGAGAAGCGTTCAAACGTAAAAATGAAAAGTACCAGTTATTTTGGCCGTCGAAACCGGAGTTTGTGAAAATGGCGATTCGATTTAACGCTATTATTGTTCCGTTTGCGGCAGTTGGTGCGGAGGACTCGTTCGATATCGTCATGGACGCTGAAGATATGTTGTCTAACCCAATTCTCGGGGACCGCGTGAAAGCGCAAATGGAAAAAGTGCCGAAAGCGAGGCAGTTTGATTCTCGCGAAACCGAAGATAACATGAAACCAGAATCGTTCGTGCAACCAGTTCTCGTACCGACTACACCGCAAAGGTTTTACTTTCGTTTCATGAAACCGATCGATACAAATGGGATGGACCGAAACGACGAGGAAGCGGTGAAAAGGATTTACGCCGAGACAAAGATGAGCGTAGAAGACGGCATCGAGTATCTCAAAGAACGACGCGAGAGCGACCCTTTCAAAGACGTCGCGCCGAGAGTCTTATACGAATCAGCCGCGAAAAAACAAGCGCCTACATTTGTGCCGTATTAGTTCGAATTATTAGAGATAGTGTTTAGAAACCTAATGTGTACAGTAAGTATGTTCTTTTGAATGCTCAAACGCGAAGAAAATAAATAGCTCATTGAACAAATTCACAACTCGACTAACAATTTTTTATGATGATGGTTTTTATTTAATACTTCTTACTTTTTGTTCGCCCCCTCGGCGGCGAAAGCTTTCGTTTTATTCGCGTGCTCTTGAATCTTAAACTGCGTCATCGTATTTAACATTTCAGGCGTGGCAGCCCCGTCGTCGCTCCCGTGCGCGGAGGATTGGACCGAGGCCATCAACTTTGAAATTTCACGACCGCTAAAGCCAACCGTTTTCTTCGCCACGTCTCTTAAATGTTCCTCCGTGACGCCGTTGACCGGAACCGGCCGATCCGGAATTTTACCAAACCCGAGCGTTTTCATAATGCCGCCTAGAAACGTCCTCGATGGTTGCTCGTCCCCTGGATCTGCTCCACGAACGATGAGTTTATCGAAGTATTGCTTCACCAAACGAAAGCGAGTTTCTTCGTCAGGCAACGCGAATTCCATGGTCTCGTCCACGCGATCTAAAACCGCCGAATCTAAGTCCTCCGGTCGGTTCGTCGCCATTACTAAAGTCACGTCTCTGCTCATTTCCCCAGTTCTATACAACAACGCGTTTAACGCCGATCTGGTCTCTTGCGAGGCGACGTTCCCACCTCTTTTCGCTAAAAACGCATCCGCTTCGTCGATGAATAACAACAAACCTTTGCGCGAAGTGCCGGCCCAATCGAACATCTCGTGAATTTTCGTCACGGCGGACGCCCCTAACGGCGCCACGTCCCCGCCAGTCATTAAAGCGTAATCCAAACCAGAGTGTCTCGCTAATCGTTTCGCTGCCATCGTTTTCCCAGTCCCCGGTGGTCCATACAGCAAGATGTTTCTGAACGGTGCCTTCCTCGCTCTGGTATTCGCCGTCGCCGTCGCCAACTGTTTCACTCGCGTTTCCATCGATTTTTCCAACTGAACGTCGCCTAAAATGTTTGCGCCGGCCGATTGCGGTTTCCAAAACGCCCCTCTCGACGTCTCTCGAATCAAACTCGGTTGTCCCAAATACTTTTCCAGCTGCTTAAACCCAAACTTTGCGCCTTCACGAGACGAATACACCCCAGCCGCTAACACGGACAAACCGCCAACCAACATGGTCATCTGTTGCGGATTCGAAAGCAACTCCGTGGCGCCTCTCCCGAAATACACCATACCTTCTTGCACAACTTTAATCGCTTTCGTCGTTTCCGCTTCGACCTTTGCCAACATTTGCCTACGAATCACGTCTTCGTTCTGTCGATTTTCCAACGTCCTCCCTTCCGCCTCGGCGATTGCTTTTGCTCGCATGTTCTCCTGTTCCAATTTAGCTTTAAACTCCTCCGTCGCTCTTTTTTCCATTTGAATCTTCCTCTCCGTATCTCTTCTCAACGCCTCCGCTCGTTCCGCCGCTTGCTCTTGCATCTTCACCAACTCTGCGTTCCTCGCTCGAGCGGCTTCGTTTTCCCCTTGTTGCCGTTTCCTCGCCAGCTCGTCCTCGTACTGTTTCAACTGCGCGTTCTGTTCCGCTCTTTGCGTTTCCAACTTCCTCTGCTGTTCCCACATCACTTTTTCTCTCTCCGTCGCGTGCTGTGCGGCCACCGCGTTCATCCTCGCCTCTTCCGCCTTCGCCTCCGTTTGTTTCGTCACCTCTTGCTTCCCAGATAAGTCGATCACGTTCTTCGCGTACGGAGACTTGTTGATTTCTCTCAGCGCTTTCGCGCCTCGCTCTAACGCTTCCGGGTCAAACGCCGCGTTTTGAGATTTATTCGAACCTCCTTCGGACGAAGAAGTACTCCCTCCCCGAGCTCCTCCTCCTAAAAAAGGCATCCGTTTTGTTGTTTTCCCCGATGATGATGACGATTCATCAGCGCATTCCGCCGTGGAAAAAAGAACGTTGTACTTTCTCGCAAAATCTCTCATCTTCATCACAGAAGAAGACGATGATGAAGAAGAAGAATGAGCAGGTGTGTCAGTATTATCATCGCGACGACTGCCCATCGTGCTGTTTGTTGTTGTTAATTTAGATAGAGAAATGTGTTTGTGGGGATCGATTAAGAAAAGAAACACGGTGTGTTTTCTGGCGGCGGTTTGGCTTCAGAAGCTCAAAAAAGGAAAAAACTCTTCTGTGTCTCAAAATGGATTTTTGTCCTCTTTTTTGCATTGTCCCCCTCATTCATCATCACACTATATAACAAACACAAAACACTAATGGTTGCAAAAGGAGAAGAATTAGAAGCGGAGTGGATCTCCGGGGACGAGTTGGAGTTATTCGAAGGAAAATCAAATTGGGTGGATGCGTCGAAGCACGGATGTTTGTCGAAACTTTTAAGCGCCGCCGAGTTTGGCAACGCTGATTTTTGTTCGGAAGCCTTGAGAGATATCGAAGATGAATTTGTAAACGCGAAAGGGGACGATGGAGATACGAGTTTACATTTAGCGTGTTTGTACGGACACGTGGACGTGGTGAAGGTTTTGTTGAGCGATGAGAGAGTCGATGTGAACGCGAGGGATGACGACGATGGGACGAGTTTGGCGGATGCTTCGGCGAGTGGATTTCACGAAATCGTTGCATTGCTTCTCGCGAAGAAAGGGATAGAAGTGAATTTGAAAGACTCGGACGGAGAAACCGCGTTAGATTGCGCGATACGAGGGGAACACGAGAAGTGCGTGGAATTGTTGAAAGCAGCTGGAGGGAAGGAAGGCGAGTTGTGATGATGATGATGATGACATTATTAAAGTAGCGCGTTTTTAGTAAAAGTGTGTGTTGTTAGCCAAGCGAAACTATAAGTATGTATATTAGATTAAATTAAACGACGTCTATGACGTCTTCTATCGACTTTTCGTTCACGTCGTCCTCGCGAATATTATCTTCTTCTTCGCTCGCGTTCTCGTTGTTCTCGTCGCTCTCTTCATTATCACTATTTTCTCCGTCTTTTGGCGCGTCCATAGAGATTTCTAAAAGTTCCTCTCGCGCTTTCTCCACCTTCCCGGGTAACTCGACGACGGCGAGCTTAATGCCGGATTGCGTCACCGCGCGCCTACCACCGTGTCGAGTAACTGAATACGCAACGAGTAGCCGACACCCATCTTGCGCGATTGTCGGGTAATTAAAGTGTAAACCAGGACTAGAGTCTTCTAAGAGTTGTAACTTCGACCATTTGTGACCGTCCGAGGAGAGCGCGACGGAGAGTTTCCTTCGAACGCCACTCATGGCATCATTATATGCGAGCGCGAGAGAACCTCCTAAATTTGTCGGTGCGCCTTTCGAACTTTCCAATCGAATTAGATTAACTTTCGAGTTTGGATTCGGAACGCTCGTTCGCTCGGCGTTCGACCACGATTTACCTCCGTCTTTTGAAATTTGCTTGTATAAATATTTCTCGCCGGAACGATGGAGCAACAACAAATCTTTCGTGTCACCAACCTCAGCGACGGTACCTTCAATGAGCCAACGCACGCCTCTCGCTCTGTACGAACCAACGACTGACCAGGATTTGCCTTGATCTTTTGAGAGCAAAACGCCCGCGGACGTTCTCGTTCCTTTCGAGACGCTCGGTTTACACGTGTTGGAATGCGGTGATTCTCGCCACATCGGTAGTACCCAATACCCGGTAGGTTCGTGCACCGCGAGCTGATTAGAAACCAGTTTTGGAAGATGATTGGATTCTGCCGCTTGCATCAAGATGGTTTTTGGTGCGCTCCACTGAATGCCGTCTAAAGATTTAATGACTTGAATGTCCCCGCCCGGCGCGTATTTCACTTTACCGTGACCGGCATTTTTTCTGCAACTCGTCGACGCGGCGTAGAACAACCACGCGACGCCGGTGTTTGGATCGTTGTGCCAAACAGGGCCCCATACAGCCGCTGTAGATGGTGTCACGGGAATTGGAATCACCATCGGTGGCGTCCACGTCCCAGTCGGGTCGTCCGCGAAGGAAATAACAATCTTCTGCCCGAACGCACCTTCGAAGGAATTGGACGCTTGCCACGTCGCCGCCCATTTCCACGGTGAGTTTTTCGGCGCCTCGCCAATCATCACCATGTGGCCGTACTTGAAACTCCCTCCATTTCTGAATAAAAACGATTGTTTCAACACGATATTCTTCTTCGCCTCCTTCGAGCCGCATCCTTTCTTGTACCCGCCTTTGGCGATGTACGCTTCGGAGACGCCGATAGGATCGGGGATCTCCTTGGAGTGTCCGTCGACGTACACTTTACCTTTAAAATGCTTAATTAACGCCTTTTGCGTTTTCACTCGATCGTCGTCGACGATCAAGTCGTCTAGTATAACTTTTATCGGCGCGTTCGACGAGGATATCGCGTTGCTACTTATTGTGCTATTCTCAAACTCTCCTTCTTCGTGGTTATGGTACTCCGTATCCAGAATCTCGTTTGCCTTACCGTCACCTTCTCCCTCGTGGTTATTATCCTCGTCGTCGTCCCCGGGTTCGTCCTCGTCGTCCTGACGGAATCCTAAAATACTCTCCGCGTATTCGTGTCCAGGTATGTGTTCCCACACGTCGTGCATCGCGTGTCCAAACGCACTCATCATGCCCATATTATTAGCATTATCATCATCGTTATCATCGTTACGCTCTAATTCTATTTCGTTTCCTTTTGGTTTTCTGTGCGTCTCTTCCATGTTTGCAACTTCTTCGTTCGATAAGGAAGACGACGACGATGATGGATGTACCACTTTCTTTTGTTTGTGTTGAAGGCCGTGCGCTCGACTGTTTCGAGACTCGAGGAACTCGTTGGTATTCACGGGAGCGTGATGGGTGGAATACACGCGAGTCGAAGCCACGGTTAAGAGGTATAACGAAACGAGCAAGATGAAGAAGGTGGCGAAAGCGCGTCGCGCACTTTTCTTGCTCGCCGCAGACATCTTTTTTCGTGCGTGGGTGGAAACTGAGGAACTGAGGAAGGATTGGGTGATATCTTTCTTTAAAATACACACGCGCGTATCGCACTATCGATTAAAACTAAAAATGCATTTCAACTAATCTCATTCACTCTTCCTCTCGTTTTTCAACGGCAGATTTACTATTTGTTTTTATTTTCTCGCGCGTTTGGTAGCAGCGCTCGTGGGTGCCTTACTTGGTACGGCTCGCTTCTTCGTCGTCGCCGGTTTCTTCTTCTCCTCCGTCTTTGTTTTCTCCTTCTTTGGCTTTTTACCCACAGGCGCGGTCTCGTTGACCTCCACAAACGCGTCAACGTTCGCATCGTCGTCGTCTGCAAAAGCACCGTCCTCCTCTCCGCCGACGACGTCCGCTTTGTTTGCTCTTTCAAAGACGAGGTCGTCTTTGAAACCGTACCTGGCGTAGCCGTCCGTTTCCGCCGCGCGATCGATGGTCAATTTGTCTGGAGAGATGTCTTTATCCGTATCTTCAAAGACGTAATCGTCTTCGTACAATATCGATTTGAGCGAGCTTGCTGCATCATCGGTGTCATCTTCGGACCCACTTAAATCGCCGTCATGATATTGAGTGTAATTGGAGAAGAAGGATCGAAAATTTGCTCGAGTAGGAGCCTCGATCGTGCAGCCTCGTTTTCGAGCACTTTCAACGAGCGCACCCCAATTTGGATCCGTCATCATGGCTTTCGCGTTTCCTAGAACAAACATGGAGCATTTAGCGCGCGTTAAGCCAACATTTATGCGACGTTCGTCCGCGACGAAGCCTAATACATTTCGTCTGCTTTTGGTATTAGTATTCGAAGCTTTTTTCGAGATTTGAAACATATCGTTCAAGGGCGCGCGCACGAGCGAGAAAATGACGACGTCCTTCTCGCTCCCTTGAGAGTTATCGATGGATAACACCTCAACGATACGACCGTAGTTGTGCATTCCACCAAACTTTCTCTCAAGTTTACGACGAATCATCGAAACTTGCGCCCGATACGGAGAAATGATGGCAATTTTTGGACCTTCTCTTTTCAGTACTGGATTCGCTTTCAACAGCTGATGCGCAAGCTCGACGGCAAAAGTCGCTTCTTCTTCGTTTACCCAGGAAAAGCCACTCGACGAAGACTCTTCTTTTCCATGCTGCACGTCGTAAAATACAAAAGGCTTGTATAATTTACACTCGTGCCATTCTCGATAGTTTTGCGTTAAAAGTCCTGGTCCATCGCGCAACTCGCCGCCGTAGAATTGATCCGAGGGAAACTCTCTAATTTCTGGAAGCATTCTGTATTGCATCGACAACTTGTGCACCGGATATGCTGAATCCATGAGTCTTTTAAACAAGGATTGCTCGTAGTTGTTCTTGGCGCACTCTCGAGAAAGTACTGTGGCCGGTAACTGCGCCGGGTCTCCAACTAAGTAGACTTGTTTCGCCTTAATTTCCGTCAATGGAATCAATGTCGATGGCTCTACCGCTTGCGCGGCTTCATCTACGATGATGACGTCAAACTTTGTCTTCATCCTACGGAAAATTTCAGACCCGGCAGCGGACAACGTCGTGCACACGATTTTAGCCTCGTCTAATATGATTCGTCTGAAGCGTCTGTTATCCTGGAAGGAACCGAATTTCTTGAGACCTTTTTCATCTTTACCTCCGCCACCGCTGAAATACTCTTTTCCGTAGTCTTGTTTTATGCGCTCTTCAATGAGCCTTTCTAAACTTACATTCGCCACGTCTTTTCGGAAATTGCCGCCGACACGCACGATGCTAGGCTTATAAGACTTCCCGTGTTCATCGAGTAATTCCTTACGCAAAATTCTACGGACAATCTCATCAACGGCTGAATTTGAAGGCGCGCAAACTAAAATTTTCGATCGTCTGGATATGCTAGGTCCCATGAGTTCGATTGGAATAGTGCTCGAGGGAGCGGTGTGGCCCATTCTTTGGTTTTCAATATTGGCACTGTTCTTGTTTCCGTCGTTGGTTCCGTTGTTTTCTTCGTCTTCGTCCGAAGTGTCGCCTAAATCGATGTTCGGCAAGCAATCTCTTGGATTAGTTATTCCAAACAACCACGGTTGCGCCTTCATCCTCATCGCGAGCTTTTCTTCCTCGGTGATTGTACTTTTCTTTTTGTTGTTCCAATCATCTCCTCGGTTTGCGACGTGATTGCGATTTATCGGTTGCGCTGCTAAAATCACCGATAAAAGGGAAATAATCGTGGTGGTTTTCCCAGTCCCCGGTGGTCCTTGAATTAACACGAGCGGATTTTCTTTAGTGAGCGCCGTAGTCGTCGCAATTTTGAGCTGCGATTGATCTGACCTTCCTTTTGCTTTCATCGCGTCCGATAAATCTTTCGGGATTTCCCAGCTCGGTTGATATTGCCGTTGTTGCTTATGCTGCTGCTCTTTCCTCTGCTTTTTCGTTACATTCGCGTTACTAACGGTTGTGTTATCGTTATTATTGCTCGCATCCAGGATCAAATCAGCGAATGGAATAGAAGAAACTTCTTGCACGGCGAGCCACTCCCGCCGCGCCGTGCTCATATTGCACACGCGCGTCAAGTGCCACGAGTGGTTGTTACTCAATAACTTAGCTCGAATATTCGCGAGTCTCTCGTTATCTTCGTCCAACGCATCTTTAGTGCTATTCGTCTGTCGCTGTTGCTGTTGCCCAGATTTTTTCTTCTGTCCATTCGTCGCTATCGGTGGCGAAAACAAGCGCACTTTCACTTCCGTATCGCTCACTCTCCCTTGGCAAAACGCGAAGCAATAATCCACGCCTTTTTCAATCTTCTCGTCTTCGGAGACCGAGTTCAGCTTGGAGAGGAAGAGTAAATCGTTCTCGTTGAACTGTTCGCACTGTTGCTGCGTTTCGAACGACGCGACGGCGGTGTACAAACACATCTTCAAAGTCTTTTCCTTTTGCTCCTCGTCTTTTTTATTCTTCTCGATGGTGGTTGAGCTTTTCGTCGTCGTCGCCGCCGCCGCGGTGGTGGTGGTGGTGGCGGCATTTTTAGAGGACAGCACGTTCACGCGCACGGCGCACTTCTCGCACACGACCGTCGCGCTGCCGTTCCCGTCTCCTTTCAAAACGATCGCTTTCGCTTCCTCCAACAAGAACGAAGAGAAGCACTGGATGTATTCTTTCGCGTTGGAAAAGCGCAAAGGGATCGGTTTCAACGAAGAAGAGGGAGTTTTGGTGACAGTCTTTTTAGCGGTATTACTTTGTTGATACGCACTCATGCTCTCGGCGTAGATTTTATAGTAATCCCAGGTGAGGATTTGGGTGAGGAACGGGGCGAACGCGCCGAGGTTGTCGTCGCCGTCGTCGTCGTCGCCGACGCCGCCGCTCATTTTGAGATGAGGGCTGAACGCTTTTTTGACGAAAATAAAGAAAATTACAAAGAGGAGGAAAGAAGAAAACACGAGCGAGCGCGAACTATGGTATTACATCCGAGGCTGTGTAAACGCTCGCACACCCACGAGGGATGCGCCCAATCTCACTCTCTCTCTTTTGTTGTTCGTGTTTTTGTTCGTGTTGTTCTTGTTGTCGTACCTTTGGTTTAACCTTGGAAATGAAATCCGATCCGTCGGCGCGACACTCTTGTAACAGAACTCCTTTCTCTGGATGTACGGTTAACATCCAACAATCTTTGCTGACCTCTTGTTCTCCTTCGTCTTCTTCTCCATCATCTTTTTTTTCCGTTTCTTCTTCTTTTTCTTCTTTTGACTCTCCTCTTTCTTCGTCTTCTTTTTTCTCCACCGCTGCTTCTGCTTTGGCTTCGTGCCACTTAAAATACCCAGGCGGAAAGTCCTCCGAATTCAGTCTCACCCAATCGCCTCGTCTCGCATCGACGCGAATAATCTCGTCGCAATGTTTACCTCCTATCGTATGCGCGTCTAATTTTGGTTTTATTCGAACAGGAACCCACGATTTAGAGACGACTCGAAACGTTCTCGGCCGGCTGTAGTCGATGGTCACCATGTGCTCGTGATCCAGCAAATCGCTAGCTTCCTTCGTCGCCAAGACTTGATTGACTGCCGGTAGCGTGTGCGAACCTCTCATGAACTTTAACAGGTCACCAAATTCAGGGTGCGTGGTGAGCATCCAAGCGAGCGTTTTCAGATTGTCCTTCTTCTCTGCTTTCTTCTTGACTTTCACGTGATCTTCTTCTTCTTCTTCTTCTTGTTCGTCCAAAATTTCAAGCCAATCGCCGTGCTTTGAAACGGCAACGACCTTTTCACCTTTCTTTTTCACCCCACGAAGCGATGAATCGATGTGTGGTTGCATTCTCACCGGAACGCGAGCGTACGAAACCAACCACTCTTGTCTCAATTCACCGCGTTTTGCCCTTTTCGTCAGCAAATGCCACGACTCCTCATTCCCGTTTAACGCCGAATCGATTCGTCCAATGAAACTCGCATGCGTTGAATTTGTTCTGTCCCCGTGATTATTTTTTTCTTCAAACGCGTCTCGTTCAAACGCGGTCCCGCCAACTGCAAAACCTTGTAATCCTAAGAATTGGTGTTCCAACGGAGTCACTCGTTTCGAGTTCCTCTCCACGTGTTCGACTAAATCGTTCAAGTCCAACTTCATTAGTATTATAGTATTATTAACTTAATTACTTTTTATGATTTGTGAGCGTTTTTTTTTATCAACAAAGCTTTTGTTTCTCCTCCTGCTCTCTCTCTCTACAAAATCTGCTCGTCGTCCTAAATATGGGACGACGACCAACGAATAAGAAACAAAAGGCAAAGAAGAAGAAGAAGACGGATTCTTCTGTTTCTCCTCCTCCTCCTTCGACTCTTCTTCCCGTCGTACCGGATTTCGGCGGTCAAAAGAAGAAGACGAAGAAGAAGAGAAAAGAACGAGAAGAAGAAGAAGAAGAAGAAGAATTCGCGCCGGCGGTAAAAACGACCACAACAACTGTCCTCCCTTCCACCAAGAACAGAAAACAACGCAGAGCGGAAGCGAAGCTCGCGACGGAGAAGGGAGAGAAAGATGAAGGAGTAAAAGAAGATGATGAATCACAACAACAACACAAGAAGGAAGAGGAGGAGAAGAAGAAAGAAGATGAAAAGGAATTGACGCCTCCTCGAGAGGTGGACGTGGAACACGAGGGCGAAAATACCACCGTTCGCGAGATTTTACGTTTGCCGAGATATTTCGATAATGACTTTGAAGCGGCTGCCATGCGGTGTTTTCGGTGCGGTAAAGGTGGTCACCGCGAGTTTGAGTGCACGTTACCGGCAAAGCAAAAGCCGTGTCACTTGTGCGGTGATTTTGACCATCAAGCGAGAGACTGCCCGAAAGGTTTATGTTTCAACTGTTTGACTCCGGGACACAGGTCGAGAGATTGCGAGGAAAGGAGAGGTATTGGAAGAGACCAGCAGTCAATGTGTTGTTTGAGGTGCGGGAGATCTGGACACGTCGTAGAAAAGTGCATGTTTACGTTTTCAGAGGCTGATTTGAAGCGCATGCCGTGTTACGTGTGTGGAGAGTTCGGGCACTTGTGTTGCGCCCCACAAGATTCGCAACCTCCCGGAAAACTAAGTTGCGTGAAATGCGGCGGCGAAGGACACGTGGAGAGTACGTGTAGACATTCGAACTTCCGAAGGTCTCAAGGTGGTTTCGAGTGTTTTAATTGTGGTGGTCCACATTTAGCGAGAGAGTGTCCCAATTCGAGACTCTCGGGCGGAGCCGCATCGCGATATTCACCTTCGCATTTAGGCATCAAAGGAGGTGGTGGATGGGGCGGAACGGGTAGCAGTGGAAATAATAGCATGAGTAGATTAGGTAGTGGTGGTGGTGGTGGTGGTGGTGGAATGTACGGTGGAGGAGGAGGAGGAACGTTCTTTGGAGGAGGAGGAGGAGGAGGGCGATTTACGCCTAAAACGTTCCCGAATGTACCACCGAGATTCCAAGGGCGCATTGACACCTCCAACTCGGTGCCACCACCGTCCGGCAAGTACCATAAATTCGATTAGAACATATAGATAGTTGTCTGTAAATTATCTCTCTTATTAAAAAAGGATTAATAGTATGTGCTTGTGTCTCTCTATCTCACTCTTTAAAAATGTTTATCGATACCATCTCTCACACTCTCTCTCTCTTTCCCTTAAATGAACGAAAGAATCCCGCCGTATCTTTGTCTCTCTCTATTTCTCTGTCTCTCTCATTAATTCTCTGAATGAATAATACCTCCTATCGCTTTACGAACATTGATGAATTTACCCCGTAATACCATGTTCGGTTTCGAATTCACCAATCGCCTTCTTCGCGACGTCTGTCGACAAATCTTCCGGCTTCTCCCACGTCAATTCAGTGTCTTTAAAACCGGCCCAGCGGACCAAGTACTCTTTGCGTCCAGCTTCTGGATACGCAATACCGATGATGGTGTCAACTTCAGGCTCAGCCTTTGCTTCCGCCTTTGCCTTCTTTTTTGGGTGGTGCTCAGGTCCGATCGGGACGTGCTCCCACTGCCCGTTTTCCTTTTTAACGTAATCCTTGCACTTCTCAATTTTTCGTCGAGACATCGCGTTCACATTTATTTTCAAACGTATTCACCTGTTATAAGGACAACATCATCGAGAGCATTAACACAACTCGCTCCAATGACTGGCAAGAAAATTCGGCAGCTCGATGTGAAACAACAAGCGTTTCCCTCCGAGCCAAAATTGAAGAAGAGACGTTCACGTCAGAGATATAATAATAAATGTACAACTCGAAAAACATCGGAAAAGCGAACAAAAAACAACCAAAAAATTCCTTCATCTGTGCATTAAAAAACAAGCAATTTTTTCACAAAAAAGAAGTCCTTTTCCTGCAAAGAAGAGAACAAGCAACACAATTATTTTATCACACACACACATCACTCATAACAACACACACAAAGACAACAATAACGAGAGCGACTTTATAACAGAATAATAAAATGACGACGGCACACCGCGCCACCTGGTACACCGCTCGAGGGCACGAAGAACAAGGCGGCGCGAGAGTTTTTGCGCCGTCGAAAATGCGGTCGAAATTAGACGCCCCGGGGATGTTGACCATGAAGACGAGGTGGAAAACGAAAGAGGAAGAAGAGATGGAGAGTTTAACGAACAATAACGAAGATGAAAAGATGACGACGATGCGAATGAAGTTATTGGAGAAAGAGAGAGCGCACTTTCGGAAGAAGAAGATGGAACGGCAGATTATGGGGAGTGAAAAGGAGGAGGAAGAAGAAGGAGAAGATCAGCGAGGGAACAACAACAGATTAAGAATAGAGGCGGGAACGACGCGAAGCGCGTTTCAAGCCAACCCGGACGACGCGGACGACGACGATTCTGAGAACGAAGGAGATAACTCAGACGACGACGGTGAAAAGAATTCAGACGACGAGGAAAACGAGTCAGATTCCGACGACGACGAGTCAGATTCCGACGACGACGCGGCGGCGTTGATGGAAGAACTCGAACGCATCAAAGCGCAACGCGCTTTGGAAAACGAACGAAAAGAACGCGAGCGAGAACACCTCGAAGAGATGGAGCAAAGAGACGAGTTAAAAATGGGCAACCCTTTGTTAAGAGATGAAATGGCGGACGCGAACGACGGCGGCGCAGGGAAAAAGAAATCATCAGCCACTTTAAAGCGACGATGGGACGACGACACCGTCTTTCGAAACCAAGTGCGGGACGAGCCGAAACGGGAGAAGAGATTCGTCAACGATACCATACGAAGCGATTTCCACAAGAGGTTTTTGAACCGTTACATCAAATAATTCATAATATAGAGAAAAGAGAGGATTTGTAAGAGTGTATTATCGTAGTAAAACCCATCATTTACCATCATCATCTTCATCGCGATGACATCGTCCTATAATAACCATCGGGGAAAAGAGAATTCAATTCGCTTCGTCACAAAAACAACGCATCTCTTACATAAGAAAGAATACTACTACGAATAATAATGTTGTTCTCCGCGGCTGCCGTTCGCACGTCCTCGCATTTACTCTCGCGCGCAAGTTACGGGGCAAGGTCGTTTTTGCGTCATCAATCGTGTTCCTCTTCATCCTCTTCTTCTTTCTCTCGAGTTGCCGCCAAAATCCATCCTCGTCATCACAATCGTCATCGCGCTGCTTTCTCCGCGGCGGCGGCATCCGGAGGTGACAACAAAGAAGTCACGAAAGGCGACCGGGTTGAAATCCATTACGTCGGCACGCTCGAGTCCGACGGAACGCAGTTCGACTCTTCAAGAGAGAGAGGCACGCCGTTGCCGTTTACCGTCGGCCAAGGGCAGATGATAAAAGGGTTCGACGACGGCGTTTTAGGGATGAAAATCGGGGAAAACAAGACGCTGGTGTTACCACCGGAAATGGCGTACGGGGACGTCTCCCCCGAAAACGTGTTGAGAGTCCCGAAAAAAGACGTCGTGGACGCGATCGGGGAGGCGGAGTGCGTGATTGGCGCGAAGTTAATGGTTGGTCAAGGGATGCCGGCGACGATTACGGAAATCACGGAGGAGGAAATCGCGTTGGACGCGAACCATCCGTTAGCCGGGCAGACGTTGAAGTTTGAAGTGGAGTTGATGGATTTACAACGAACGGAAGTGAAACACAACGACAAGTTCAAGTGTTTTTTTGAGATTGATTTAGACGGTGAGCCGAGCGGGAGAATCGTGATGGAGTTGAGAGGGGACGTCGCGCCGAAGACGTGCGAGAACTTTCGAGCGTTGTGCACCGGCGAAGCTGGTTTTGGATACGAAGGATCTCCGTTCCACAGAGTTATTCCGGGGTTTATGTGCCAAGGCGGTGATTTTACCAACCAAAACGGGACTGGGGGTAAATCCATCTTCGGGAACAAGTTCGAAGACGAAAACTTTGTGTTGAAGCACGAAGGCGCGGGGACGTTGTCCATGGCCAACGCCGGGCCGAACACGAACGGTTCTCAATTTTTCTTGTGCACGGGAGAGACGCAATGGTTGGACGGTAAGCACGTCGTTTTCGGTAAAGTTGTCGAAGGCATGGACGTCGTGGCGGCGATTGAAGCCGTCGGTTCGCAAAGCGGGAAGACGAGCAAAAAAGTTACGGTGAGAGCGTCCGGGGAATGCTAAAGAATAATAAAAGGAGGAGGAGAGAGAGAAAAGGAAAGTGTTTACGTGTCTTTTGTAGTTGGTCATTATTTAATACAATATATATTTAAGCTCTATATACTCATAGTACAGTTGTTGTTGTTGTTGATATTGTCACTTGTTTGCAGCGGCGTTGGCGGCGAAGGCAACGGGGTTTCCTAATTCGACGTTGTCGCTACCGGTGTTGTTCGTCGCGTTCGCGTCCTCGTCTTCGTCCTCGTTTTGTAATCTCGAAAACGCCGCCCGTCCTACTCCTACTCCACCACCACCACTACCTACACCACCGCCGCCGCCACCGCCACTGCCACCAATTGGTCGCCCACCAAACGTCGGTCGCATAAAGCCGTATTCCACTTTATCCCACGTATCGAAGAAGAAATATTTCACTTTTGTAAAATTCCGCGACCAGTGGTTGAACCCGCCTCCCATCGCCGCTCTTTCAGCGTCTTGAATCGCACGCATTTCCGCTCTCATGACTGGGTCGTTCGCAATTTCCCCGTCGTTGTCGTCGTCGTCGTAATCCCCTCGATCGAATGCGTTCGAATGACTCACGTCGTCCGGGTCGTGCAACTTCCATTTTTGCATCAAAGGTAAACACGCGCCGCCGAGGCCCAACGTGGAAATCACGCAAATCACTAACGTCGCAGTTTCTATCGCCGGCGATCCTCTCACGTTCGCCGATGGGTTCGTCGAAGGCATCGCCAACGCTAAAGCATACGCTACCGCACCGCGTAAACCACACGCCGCGTGCATTTTTTGAATATTCTCCGGAATCTTCTCTGTGCGCACCTCGTTGGCGACTTTGGACAACGGGAAAATGTTCGCGAAGCGCGAGGCTAACGCCAACGGAAACCCGAATAAAATCATACCAACGTCAAAAACGTGAGGAGCAGTGGCGACTTGTAAACCTAAATACGCGAAAACGAACGTTTCCGATAAAAATGCAATCGCTTCGAACGATTTAAAAACCGCCACTTTCGCCTCCGCGCCGACGTTGTGGTACGAGTAATGCGCGTTGCCAATCCCGGTGAAAAAGATGCTCATAATCCCAGAACACCCGACATTTTCCGCGATGACGTAGGAGAAATATCCATCTAATAATAACAAAGCAAACGTATACGCGGTTCCGTTATACGACGCGGCGACGTGTACCCCCGGGTCGTTCAAACCCAACCGCTTCGTCGTAAACGCGCATACCAAGGCGCACAAAATCCCAATCGTCATCGACCCAATGCTCACGCCTATGAACTGAAATATCACCGTGAAGAACGTTTTAATGGTGAAATCTACGGAGTAAAACTTCTCCAGCGTCCTAAACAACACCACCGCCACGGCATCGTTCAACACCGACTCGCCAAATACCAAATTATACAACAGCGGAGGCGCCTTCACGTCCGCGAATACGCTCAACGTCGCCACCGGATCCGTCGCCGATATCAACGTCCCGTACATCAAACACTCTAAAAACCTGTTCGACCCCAAATGCTTCTTCGATATAATCCCTATTAAAGTCAAAAACCACGTCCCTAACCCGAACACGAACGCGCTAATCACCGTCCCTACAAACGCGAATAAAGATATCGTCCAAAAATCTTGAAAGAAATTTTTCCTTTGCAAGTTCAATCCCGCGGAGTAAATAATGATGGGTAAAAACCCGTAAAAGAACGCGTTCGGTGAGAACATGAACAGTCGATCGACTTTATCGTGCATGGTGGAATTGATTATCGCTCCAGAGATCATCCCGATGCATAAGGACGCTCCCGACGGTTGTAAATACGTCCAGTTGAATCTCTGAATCAGGAACGAGACGATGATGCACGCGCTGAACATAAACGTCGCCGCCTGTATTTTTTTAATATAAATATAACACACACGCAGAAAGAGAGAGAGAGCAAAGAAAGAGGTCAGAAAACTTTACTGAGAGCGTTTATACGCAAAGCGCTGCTCTTCCAAAAGTCAAACACAAAACATCATCATCATCATCATCATCATCATCATCACACCGAAGAAGAAGAAGTAAACGAAGAAGAAAAAAAACGGTTGCCTAATCCTCCTCTCCTCCCACTCATATGAGCACAACACATAAATAAATAAATATTCAATTCGTACCAGCATGGCAAACGAGGCGATCGCTTCATCGATGGATTTCTTTTCCACTCGATCCGCCGTCGCGCTATCATCCGACATCTCTTCTAAACTCTCTCTCAAAGTCTTTGTCTCCTTTGCGTTCTTATTCTTCTTTCAATGATGAATTTTTATTGAGAGAAGTGCAAAAAAAAAGAAGAGTGGTTTTTGTGTCTTTGA
>JACLAA010002574.1_pt1 | contig 17781 bp, 8 predicted proteins | sample 8027891 | NCBI WGS metagenome assembly JACLAA01 (sample SAMN15724900, study PRJNA655200) | protist metagenome | isolation source: fluorescence activated cell sorting (FACS) single amplified genomes of... | place: Spain: Blaines Bay Microbial Observatory, Mediterranean Sea | collected 2016-01-19 | reverse complement strand
TACGAGTTTGGTGGAAGATATGAGTGGATGGACTGGAAGTGTTTTTCAAGGCTTTGGCGATAAAAGTACATTCAACGGCGACATATCGAAGTGGAACACAGAGAAAGTGACTACTATGTATGATATGTTTTATCAAGCTTCTGCGTTCAACCAAGACATTGAGAGTTGGAACACAGCGCGAGTGACTAATATGCAAGCTATGTTTGTTCGCGCTTCTTCGTTCAACCAAGACATTGGGGAGTGGAACACGGCGCAAGTGACTGATATGAGAGATATGTTTTATTACGCTTCTGGGTTCAACCAAGACATTGGAAGTTGGACCACAGAGCAAGTGACTGATATGGGATATATGTTTTATTTCGCTTCTGCGTTCAACCACGACATTTCCTCGTGGACTGGAACCGCAGCGACGTCAGCGCAAACGAATATGTTTTCCGGCGCAACTGCGTTTCAAGCGAAATTCTCGTGCGACGACGCCATCATCGGACCAGCGAGTTCGTGTGCGATTCCAATCTACGATCAATATTATATCCTTGCTGAAAATACGTGCGAGTCGGAAGGTTACGTGACTATCCTAAATCTGAACCAGTGCCGCATCGCCGGACGCGCATTGTCCGGCGACGCTTCGAAAGGGTTTCGCTTTGATCAGCCTGCTGACGGATACGGTGATACCGACAGCGGCCGCACTGGTGGCTGCACTTTCCACAGTGGCAACGTGAACAACAATCTTCAGTTCTTTCCATTTGCTACTGGACCGTGTGGGACAGCAACTTTTCATTGCGTGTGCGGAGCGTTCGCACCAATTCCTGACGCGAGTTGGCATACGTTTGTGGAGGAGTGTTTATCCGAAGCTCCAGAAACAGGAGAGTGTATCAATTGGGCGTCTGGTAATAATTACGGCACGATGCCAAACTGGGATACGAGTTTGGTGACGGATATGAGTGGATGGGATGGAAATGCCTTCTCGGGCTTTGGCGATAGAAGTACATTCGACGGCGATATTTCGAAGTGGGACACAGGGAAAGTGACTAAGATGTCATGGATGTTTTGGCAAGCTTCTGCGTTCAACCAAGACATTGGGAATTGGAACACAGAAAAAGTGACTGATATGTATGCTATGTTTTCTTCCGCTTCTGCGTTCAACCAAGACATTGGGAGTTGGACCACAGCGGAAGTGACTAATATGCAAAATATGTTTCATTCCGCTTCTGCGTTTAACCAAGACATTGGGAGTTGGAACACAGAGAAAGTGACTGATATGGGAGCTATGTTTTATTACGCTTCTGCGTTCAACCACGACATTTCCTCGTGGACTGGAACCGCAGCGACGTCAGCGCAAACGAATATGTTTTCCGGCGCAACTGCGTTTCAAGCGAAATTTACGTGCGACGACGCCAACACCGGTCCGGCGAATTCGTGTGTATCTATGTCGGACTACACCTTTGAGATTTCTGTCAAGGCGAGTTCGACAATCGGCCTCCACATCAGCGAAGTGGAGTTTGTTGGGGCGCAAGTGAATCCATTCGTTGTTTCTGGGATTGTTCCGGACCGAGGAAACCCCCCAAAAGCTTTGTCAACGTTACTCGACGGAACGGATACTGGAATCGCGTATGACAATCCAGCTGAAGTTGGAACGGTGCCATTTGTCATCCGCGCTCCAACAGATATCACTACTATAAGGATAACGATTCCTCGACCTTTATACGGGCCTGGCTGGAGAATCCTTCGAGATGGCGTGGAAGTCCTGAAAGAAACTGCAAATAGAGGAGGGTCATCCACCCCAAACCCCGTTACGTATACGTATGAATTATAGTTAAAGAGAATATATATATATAACGAAGAAATTACTTATCCGCGTTTTATTGTCCGCTAGGTTCATGAGTGTATAATCACGTCTAAACTAAACTAATCTAGCGGTTGACAAAATCCTGGTCATCTTCGCGTTATCACTATCCCCTCTTCAACGTAAGCTTCGTCATCCGTCGTGTCTTCTTCTTCGTTCTCCTCTCCACTACTATTTCTCTTCATCCGATCCTTCAACTCTTACTCTACTTTTCTACCAGCTACTCAAAACGTCGCTACACGCTCTGTTTTCTGGACAATAATCCCCGACTAACCGAATCATGGCGTATATTTATTGGCACGTATTGGCGCATACTTAAACGTAGACTCGTCGTCAACTGAGGAGTTTCTGAGTATAGGATCTGGATATCACACTCAAGTCGGTGAGACTTTGCAAGGGTCAGGTAAAAAAGTGAGCGTGCACATTTGCGGAGAGAATACATAGCTACGTTGTGAAACGATGATGATTGTAGAAAATACGAATCGATGCCTTACTGAAATATATCATTGTGTGATTTTTTTTTTCTCTCTCTCTCTCTCTCTTCCGAAGCTTTTCGTCTTCGCATCAACGTCAAAAATCAAAATTGAGAAGAGCTTTTCGCCGGCCGTCTCGTCTTTGTACGCAGGACGAGTTCTTTATTCCACGCTAGCGCTATTTTAGTTCCCTTCTCGTGATGAAAATTCGGATAGCAGTAATATAGCAAAATATTATTAGATCTCCACGCCGTCATTCTCCGCAAGAGCGCCACTGGATTCGATCGCGTACTCCCTCCGCCGCCCAACCCGTCCTTGAACCCGGACGAATACAATCCCACGCCCAAGCCGTTTTTCCAAAGCCGTATTGAAAATTCGAAATCAAAACCAATTCCCATTTCGCCTGGACAGGAGAACATGGGATGAAATAATCCAACTCGTATGAAATCATCGGCGCGAACGATCAAAGGAGCGCTGTTGACTTTGTACGCCCACATGAAAGCCTCTTCTGTATTCGGATCTAGAAATTTGATCGGTAAAGCGCCGGCGGCGTTACCGTATTTCTCACCGGCGTTTTGCCAAGTTGGGCCTCCACGGTATCCTTTGGAGCGAGCACCCCATTGTCTTTTTACCTCCATATTTTTTGACGTGTCTAATCTACCCGCGTGCCCGCCGAGCATGGACATTTTCGGTTGAACCTTAAATAACTTCAGAGCCCGAGCTAGCCAATTTGGATCGTTGGGTCGATCGTCGTCCTGAATGAAAGCAACAAAAGGAGCGTTTGCAGCTCGACCTAGTCTATTATAAGCCCTAATTTCGTGCACATCTGGACTATGTACGAGCAAAGCGAACGGCACTGAAAATTTATTCCTCCTCGTCGATACTTTCTCGTCTGTGCTATTATTGGAGGCCAGAGTTAGCATAGAGTTGTGAAACCTGTGAAGGCTTTTCATCCAGGCTTCGTGACTGCTCCGGGAGTCGTTGTTCACCAGTAGTTCCGCGAGAACCGGAGATTTTTTGGAAAGTAACGCAGGAAGAGCTGATATAGATTTTGGGCGGTCGTAGAACTGCATAACGATTGATGCCATAACTTTCTTTTCACCTCGCGAGGCGTCTCCTTTGGCACCGATGGCGCGCCGCCCGTGATCACAAAACGCGGGTTCTACGTCTAGAAATTCTGGACCACAAATTACCTCGCCATCCCCACCGTCGCGCGATATCATTTCACTCGGCGCCACCTCGTGCGGCGATTCCGCGTGCATCGCGACGTACTTTCCGCCCACATTCTTTATTGCTTCTATGAGCAAATCGTCTGGATTTGGATTATTAACACCGCACGGTGCAGCTTTCTTCTCCGCGAGAAGCTGGTACCCTCCTCTCAAAAGAGCTTCTCGTTTTACCAATACAATCGAATTCGACGAAGGTAAAAACGGGCGAGCATCATTCCCATCCTTGCGTTCTTTTTCCCTTTCGCCTCTAACGCTTCCCTCGGCGACAAATACTGCCACTAATTTTGCATCTCTCGCTAACATCGCTTCCGCGTTTCGTATCCAATCCACAGATACATCCACCCCGGTTTTTATTTCTCTCAAAGAGCTGCTAGAGCTAGAGCTAAAACTAGATGACGAAGAAGATGAAGGATACATCAAAAGCACCGTCTCCGCGCTCGTCAATCTCAACAATCGCGAAACCACCCTCGCGTCCGTATCTCTCGAAGTCGCGTAAACTGCGTACCCTTTCCCATCTTTCGCTGCATTCGCCGCTTTTCTCGCAAACTCTCTCGACTTTCGTGTCGTCGCCGTAGCGGTTCTCCTTGTTCGCCTGCTCTCTTTCTCCCTTTCGCGCTTGCCGCTCTCATCAACTTCACCGTCGTCCTCTTTCTCATCCTCCTCGTCTTCGACGTCTCCCCCGTCTTCGTAAAAAATAATCTCCGCCTTCCATTGTTTCGGCAAGTTCGCGTGCACATTCTTCACTAAAACCTCCGCCCAACTCGTCGCCGGCCCTCTCGCGCTTCTCGTTGAAACCGCGATTGCCAAACGAACTCGTTCCATTCGGTCTCTCTTGCACTTGGGCGGCGCAAACTTCGGTAAGCTCTTCGGCGCTCCGGAAACGCCTCTTTTTAGCTTCGCGCTCACTTTCGGCGGTTCGCCTTCCACCCACAGTTGACGCGTTCGGTCGCATTTTGTGCTCATCATCTTTTCCGACTTTTCCGACTTTTCCTCCTCCTCCTCGGACGATGACGACGCAGACGCAGACGACGACGACGAGGGTGTTAAGGACGAAAGCGATGAAGATGATTCCCTAGAATAAAAGAAGACGACGAAGAAGAACAACGACGAAAAAGCAGCAGCGATGATGATACTTCTTCGCCTCCCTTTGACCAAACCGACGCCTCCTCCTGACGACGACGACGACGTAAAAGAAACGCCGTAATATCCCATGTTCCTCTCGAGAGGTGCTTCTTTGTCTTCCTCTTCGTCAAAAAATGTGAAGAAAAGCGCGTTACGTACGACGAGAGAATCATCGGATCGACGCGAGTAAACGTTTCTATTATCTCTACTCAAAAAAGCGTCTCTGTGACTACATGTGCGACTGGTCGCGCTACTGCGTGCTACTGTTATTACTTTTACTACTATTGCTCTCTACCGCTCGCACGAAAAGCCTCGTTGTTGTTGTTGTTGTTCTTGTAAATTGTTCTTCTTCTTCCGGGAAATGATTTTGGAGAAGGGTCCGTCTTTGACGTCGCAAAAGAGCGGGTATGGACAGTCGCACGAGCGAGGAGAGTTTTGTTTGCCACCAACGTTCTCTTCTCGTTCGTCGTCGTCGTTGTTGTTATTGTTTTCACTATCGTTAGTAGTATGAAGCGTTTGTCGAATGGTGAAACTGTATCTGGTTTCAGTTCGCGTTCGTCGCGTTCCGTCAATCATCGGATCTGACTTTCGTTTTGGAATATAATGCTGGCGATTGAACCGAGCAAAATCGGTGAGAATGAGGAGAGATCGCCGAGGCAACTCGAGCGCGCGGTGAGGAAATATCATCGTCTCGTTCCCGCTTCGCCGGGCGGCGGTAGCGCTCTCGGTAGGAGAGGTAGAATAGCCTTCTTCGTTTGGGTGGTTCGGGTGGCGAAATTCCATGACGCATCGATCTCCCAAGGAGAGAGAGAGGATGGTTCCCGTGAACGCGGAGTGCGTGTCCACGTGAGGGGCGATGCCGCATCCAGGCGGATATTCGTTGACGGTGACTTGATCAAACGCGATGACTTTTTGAATCGCCTCGGATATTTGTCTTCTTTCGTCCTCGGTCCACGCGTCGTCGTTCGCATTCTGACGCGTGAACGAGAAGTCGTTCGAGCTCTTCTCTTCTCCACCTTTCTCCTCCGTCGTCGTGCTCTCGGCGTCGGCGACGACCGAGACGAGCGCCTCGAGCCTTTTCCGAACGTCCACGTCGAGCAGTTCCGGAATTTTCTCCTCGGCGTCGTTCGCCGCGTCTCTCGTGTCGTAATCAAACTTCTTCCCGTAATGTCGCACGCGGCGTTTCGACAGCGATTTCCATCCGCTCTTAAAGTAATCCTTTTCGCCGTTTTCGCGCGAAGAAGTTTCTCCCTCTTCTTCTTCGTTCTTCTTCTTCTTCGTATTATTATCATTGTTGTTATTCGCCTCGATGAACTCTCGTTCTTCCTCTCTCGTGACAAAGTTTTCAATCAAAAACACGCCGGGGATTTCGTATTTCTCTCGCAGCTCTCGACTGCTGAAGGACGCGAGCGTTTGCTTATTATTATTATTATTATTATGTTGTTGATGTTGCTGCTGCATTATTCTTCGGTGTTTAGAGAGTAAGAGTTAACTTCGTTCTTTCGTCTCAGCGCGTAGAAAAATCTCTTCCACGAACGAGAGAAGAGTACTTTCCATTATATCACGAGACGAGAACGACGAGAACGATTCAGACGATTCGGTGTTCGCCTAAAACTCTCTCCGAGAAGGATGATGATCCTCGAAAAAGTTTGTAAAACGCGTCTCGATGTCCTCACGTAAAAAGAGAGAGAGAGAGAGTGAGAGAGTGAGAGAAGTGAAGTGAAGAATTCTTAAGCAAAATTTTGTACACGAAACACTTTCAAAACTACTACCAGTACTATGTACACACACGAACACGCAACAACGATACGATTAATAATAATAATTGTTTTTTACACGCTCATGGCATCGCCGGAACTCGTCGTCGCGAATTTCTCCTTTTGCAGAGTCTCCTGGAACTCTCTCTTTTCCTCCAAGAGCGTTCCGTCTTCTTCGCCTTCCTCCATGGGAAAATCTTCGTCTTCGTCTCGGTCTTCTAAATAAATCTCCTCCTCTTCCAACGTCCACGTTTGAATCCTCTCCGCGATTCCGTAAGATATCTTGTTGGTGCCGCCGTATTCCGGCGGCACTTGTTCTACCCGAAATTGAAACGGCTTCTCGAGCAAAATCGACGGATCTTGCGTCAAAATGTGAAATCTGGCGCGGATTTTTGGCGACGCAAAGGCGAAATACTTCAACGTCGGTAACAGAAATTTCGTAAACAACAACGGTCGAATAATCCCAGCTCTCTCCGCTCGAATCGGCATAAAATTCGAAATCGCGTATATGTTCACTCTGGAATAGTTCACGTTGAAGTGCTCGAAACTTAATCCGTGCATGTCGCACAAAAATATGAACCCTTTCCTTTGCGTCGTCGGGTAGTTTTTCAACGTTCGTAAAATCACATAATTGAGCATCTTCACCATCAACAGCGACGTCGCTCTCGGATTCACAGCCCTCTCGAAATTAACAATTCTGGCCAACGTTATAACAATCAACGCTCTCCCGTCCTCGTCCACGTTTTCGAACACTTGCAAAGCTCCAGTTTCAAACGCTCGTTTCAACTCTTCGTCCTCGCTCAACTTTTGGACGTTTCTCAACGAACCAAACACGTCTTCGTAGAAATCAAAATACTGCTGCGCGCGAAACAACGTCTTCGCGACGTCGCAGTTCGTGCATCTCAGCAAACTCTTCACCACCAACTCGACCAGCTCTGGATTCGCCAAGCGCACCTCCTTATCGATCGTGTTCAACACGAACGCGAACCGTCTCTGACCAACCCTACTCGTAAACTCTACGATTTCATCCGGATGTTCCGGGAACTCAAACTCGTGAAAAGACCAATCCGGCGCGAACTGGCCGTTTTTTGCCGGTTCAAACTGCTTCATCGGGTTCCATTTCTTCGCGCGAGCTTGCAAGCACTGCGAAAAGTTCGTTTGTTTCCCGAGATTGTTGTACGCGATGGTTGGAAACACTTCTCGTCCTTGTTGTTGTTGTTTTTGGTGTCCTTCTTTTTTTAACTGATTTCGATTAGTACAATGCGAGGACGAATTCGTATTCGTGGAGGTGGCGTTGGCGCCTCCGTGTCGTCGCTGCTGCAGCTGCACCTGCGACGAGTTGTTGTACTTCGCTCCCTCTTCCTCCATCCTTTCTTCTTCTTCTTCTTCTTCTTCTTCTTCTTCTTCTTCTTCGATGAAATCATCGTCGTCCTCCCATTCGTCGTCGTCATCGTCTTCATCTTCATCGTCCGAAAAATCCTCCTCCGTTTCGAACGCCTTAGAAACTCGTCCTCTCCCTGTTGTTGTTGTTCGAGTTGGTGTTGTTCGAGGGAGATGTTCTTTTCCCGAGCGTCCCGAATGCACCGACGACGACATCTCTTTGTCTTCTTTGTCTTCTTTGTCTTCGTCTCTGATCTCTTCTGCGGGTTTCCACTCTGGCAAGTTTAGCAAAGTGAAGGGATTGGTATTAGTTTAGGGTTTATTTATTATCAATTAGGGTTTAACAACAATTTCATTTTTCTTTACCATTCGCTCTCTTTGAAATCTTTGAGAAAGACGCCAGATTTTGGCGGCCAAACTCTTTTTCTTCCTCCTTCCCTTCTTTCTCCTCCTCCTCTTCTCCCTGCGAGAAAAGAAGACGAGGATGATTTCGCGCGACCACGGGTTTGTTCTTCTTCTTCTTTCTCTTCTTTTTCTTCTTCTTCTTCGTCGTCTTCGTCTTCGGCGACGCTTTCGAAAATCGGGCCGACGACTCTCGCCGCCGCGTCTTCTTCGTCGATGGGGGTTTGGAAGTTGTGTTCCTTAGCGATTCTCGAGGCGACTGGGAGAGGGTTTTCGTCGTTTATCCATCCGGTGTCCACGCAGGTCATGTATATGAAATCTTTTTTGTAATCCTTGGCGCACGTGGCGGTCATCATGTTCAACGCGGCTTTGGCCATGTTCGTGTGCGGGTGGTTGGCAGTTTTGTAGCGGTAGAATTTACCTTCCATGGCGGAAACGTTTACGATAAACGCGCATCGTTTTTCATCTTCCTGCATCGTCTTTATCGTCTTCGAGGGTACCGGAAGTTCCATCGCCGTGCGTTTCATGAGCGCGCGTAATTTGCCATTCAAAACGAACGGCGCCGCGGCGTTTACCGCGAGCACTTCGAGCAGTTCCGGCGTTTCGATCTCCCCGAGTTTCATCGTCCACGAATTCTGCGTTCGCAAATCGACCTGTTGTCCGTTGACGTCGAAGACGTTTTCCGGAAAGACGGCGTTTGTTTTCGTTTTTGCGGTCGTCGCAATCATCGCCGACGTCTCGTCGGCAGCGGCATACTCTTTATCTTTTTCGAGAACTTCGAGTTGCGATTGCAACACAGACGTAGGCACCGTCCATTCGTCGTCGTCGTCGTCATTATTGGTATCATCAGTAGTAGTGGTTGTTAAAAGTAAGTTGTCATTTTCTCCTTCTCCTCCCCCGTTTCCAATCATTCTTCGCTTTTCGCGACGTTCCTTCTTTTTTACCAACTCACCCTTCAGTAAATGTTTATAGTACGTCGGCGGTCTCCGAACGGTTTGACACGCGTTGTTTACGATGACGTCTAATCTTGGGAGCTCTTTATTTAGTTTCTCGCACAGTTTTTCGAGCGCCGGTAAGTCTCGCAAATCCATGGCGACGATTTTCAATCGACTCATGAACGATTCTTTCTGCTTTTGTTTTCTCAACAACTCCTCGTCTGTTCTCTTAAACCGCTCTCGAGCATCTTCCGGGAACCTCGTCGTCGCGACGACGAACGCTCCCGCTTTGAGCAATTTCAAAGCGACCCGGAATCCTATTTTAACTCTCGCTCCGGTGACTATGCAATATCTTCCTCTCATGTCGCACGTAAAATGTCGTCGAAAATAGTTTTCCTCCGCGCAGGATGGACACATGGAGGCGTAAAAATGGTGCACTTCGGTGAAACGTTTTTTGCAACAGTAACACGCGTTTGGATTGTGTAGCGTATTCTGCGCGGTCGCTCGTTTTTCGTCGTCGTCCGTGATGTTCTCCACGTCTTCCTCCTCGACGACGCCGTCGGGTACTAACATGCTGGATTTCAGCTGTTTTTGTTTCTTTTCCTTTTCCTCCTCTTCTATCGCGCAGGCGCCACCATCCTCGGTGCCGTTTCCTAAAGCGCGCTTCCCCGCGTCGTCCGTCTCTCTCTTCCACTCCAACACCTCCGCCTCTTCCGAGGCGTCGTTGTTAAAATTCGTCTCCTCCAACCGTCTCAATTTTCTCATCCGTTCTTCTCTCAGTTTTGTTTTCGCCACCGCGTCTCGATCCATCGCTCTCATTCTCTGGTTTCGATCGTTTTTCGCCCTCTTGGATTGCGTTCGCTCGCGATATTCCTTCGGGTCTTGACCTCGGTACAGTTTCGCGGTGAAATACTCCACGAGCGGTAAGAGCGACGTCCGCAAGCGCTTGTGTTGTTTCAGTTCCAGAACGGTTTTAAACGACTTTGACTTTAAAGACGACGACGTCTTCTCGGTAAAAGCAGCGCACTCACTTTCATCTCCTTCTCGCGGTTTCCTTTCTCCTTCTTCCTCTTCTTCTTCTTCCTTCTCCTCTTCTTCTAACGTCTTCTCGTCGTACTTCGCGGTATTCTTGGCCGGTGCGACGCGTTGTAAAACTTTCACGCACGCGTTCAATTCCTCCGTAGAAAAGCCTCGAATTTCGTTCAGCTTTTCCTCGAACCGCATCGTCGCGCTTTGTTCTTCTTCTTCTTCTTCTTCGTCTTCTTCTTCTTTCTGGTGGTGCTCTTCTTCCCGATGATGGTTTTGTTTCTTTTCCTTCTTCTTCATCTTTCTTTCTCACTCCCTCGCGGAGGACTGTGACGACGACGCGGAGAATTGCGACGATGGAAGAAAAAGAAGCCTTTTCCCTTCCGCTCTTCTGATTAAGAAGAATGTAGAACAACTTTTATCGCTCAAAACGGATGAGCAGTTTGACGCGTCGTCGTCGTCGTTTTTTCATCGCAGAAAAGAGAGAGAGAGAGACTAAACTTCTTCGGTCTTTTGTCAGAGTAAAAAAAAACAAAAGAGTTATTTAGGGTGTAGGGTTTAGAATTTGGCAAAATTTGCCTCCTAAGAAAGAAGAACAAAACTCTCTCTTGGAGACGACAGACAGACAGACAGACAGAGAGAGAAGGACGGGTGAACGACGATGGAGAAGAAGAAGCGGAAAAGGAGAGAAGAAGAGCGCGCTCTCGTAAATAATACCACCGATGATACCATTATTACTACTACTACGAATAATAATCGTTGTTGTCTCGAGTGGCGCTCTTCTCGTCTGGAGAAAGAAGAATCATCATCTCAACGTGAATGCGAGACCCGGGAAACCGTCGAACGGTATTCGCGTCAGATGCGATTGCCGTTCTTCCAACACGACGAACGCTCGAAAGGAGGGCAATCTCGTCTCTTCAAAGCGCACGTGTTCATTGCAGGCGCTGGAGGGTTAGGGTGCCCATCTGTTTTGTATTTAGCCGGCGCTGGGGTCGGGAAAATAACCGTCTGCGACGCAGATGCAGTGGAAAAGAGCAACTTGCACAGACAGATATGCCACAGAAACGAAGACTGTTGTTCTGAGAATAAAACGAAAACGAACAAAGCGGTATCGGCGATTCGAGCCGCGAAAAGTTTGAACCCGACGTGTTCATATCGAGCGGTCGAAGAAAGTGTGAACGAACAGAACGCGATGGAGTTGTTGAGAGATGCGGACGTTGTTTTGGATTGTACGGATAATCAGAGAGCGAGGTACGTGTTGTCGGACGCGTGCGCAAAGTTGAGGACGCCGCTGGTGAGCGGAGCGAGCGTTGGGGTGGAAGGGCAGTTGGTGGTGTATAACGAGAGCGGGGAAGAAGAAGCAGGTGACGGGAGCGGCGATATGGAGAGAGGACCGTGTTTGAGGTGCGCGTATCCTTCGCCACCTCCGGCGGACGAGTGCGGGTCGTGCGCCGAGCAAGGCGTGTTGAACGTGGCGCCGGGGATTGTCGGGACGTTTCAAGCATTGGAGTGCATTCGAATATTGTTGTCCGGTCGGTGCCGATATCGCGGGAAAGAAGGAGAAAAGAAAGAGAAAGCAGCGTCGAAGTCGTCGTTGGCGACGTCTTCGACGTTCCCTCACCGGCCGCTCGGGTTGATGACGCTTTTTGACTTTGTGCAAAATCCTTCGCGACCGACGACGTGCGTGAAAATCAAGAGGAGAAAAGATTGTTTGGTGTGCGCCACGAGCGAAACGAGAGATGCGTTTGCGATTGAATCTTACGATTACGACGCGTTCTTGAATAGCGGCATTGCTGCTCAGCGGTGTAAAAATAACGGAACAGATAACAAAATAGAAGAAAGCATTGGCGAGGACGGGACGCAAAGGAGAATAACGTGCGAAGAACTCGCGCAGTTGCTCGTCGAAAATAGCGACAAAAAGAAGAACAATAGCAATACTAGCGTCGCTTCGCACGAAGAAAAACACCACGAGAAGACGAAAAGCGTTGTGCTCTTTGACGTGCGAAACGAGATCGAGTTCTCGATAGCGGCTTTGAAAGATGCCATCAACTACCCGTTCGTAGACGAAGAGAACGAAAAGAAGAACGCGATGGAGACGATGACAACAACGAACGTTGTTGTCGCCACTGCTGTCGACGAGGACGGAGGCGAAGAAGACGAGAAAGCAGTAACTGAAGTAGAAGTAGACGTGATCGCGTTCATCTGTCGGAGAGGCAACGACAGTCAACTGGCGAGGGAAAGATTTAAACAAAAACTCTTAGACCGCGACGAGAGTGCCGAGAACAAAAGACGAACGCTGACGATAGAAGATGGAAGCGACACCACTCAAACGAAAAAGAAGTTTTGCTTTGATGCGGAGAAATGCCAAATCGTCGACGTGATTGGTGGATTGCGACAGTGGAAACGCGCGATAGACTCGACGTTCCCAAACTTAGATTGATTAATAAGTTGTTTAGTCATTTATTATGTTGTGATGTGGTAATTTTTGTTGTTTGTGATATTACATAGTACACCAGGATAGCTCGTAAGGTAAGAAGATTTCATCTTCCCAAAACTGCTCTGTCCTTGTCGCTGTTACTTATTATTATTCCCCCTCTCTCTCTCTCTTTCTCTCTCTCTTTTCTATTTGATGTGGCGCGCGCGAGCGCCAAGCGCAAAAAGCGTGCAATTAAAACGAGCCGCACAAAAAAGATTTCCTTTTCTCTTTCTACTCCTCAGAGTGAGTTTACTACTTTTTCCCTTCGGCTTCCTTCTTCTTCTTCTTCTCCTCTTCTTCGATTTCGTCTTCCTTTCTTAATTCGAACATGAGCTCCAAAGCGTGCATGTTGACCAAAGTCTGCGCTACCGCCGCTCTGTCGCTTCCGTCCGATCGCAAAGCTTGCATCGGTCCATGCAAAAGCTTGTTCACGATACCTCGCGATAACTCTTCGAAAACTTTCTTATCTTTATTGGACAATTCGCCTTTGATTTTACTCAAAGCCTTCTCCAACTCTTGCGATCGAATGCGTTCGGCTTTCGATCTCAATCGTTTGATCGTCGGCACAGTTTCTAAGGAATCTCTCCAAGCTTCAAACGCGTTCAATTCTTCCTCCAACAGCTGTCTCGCGTCTTCCGCGGCTTGGTTCCTCTTCGCTTTATTGGCCTCGGCGAGCTCCTTGAGATCGTCCACGTTGTAGCAAATCGTCTCCGCGTGCTCCGAGCAACTCGCGCAGACGTTTCTCGGCACGGCGATGTCGACCAATCGTCTCTTCCCGTCAACCTTAGCAGTTGCCATCGGCATGGCGTCCAAGTGCTCCTTCGTGATGATCGGTTCCATGGAACTACTCGCGGTAAAAATAATATCGTGCTCAGCTGCCAACGGGATGAAATCATCCATCAAGTGAATTTTCATGTTGACGTTGGGAAACTCCTCAGCCAACGCCTCCGCTCTCGGTTTTGTTCGGTTCAAAATCGTCATTTCTGTGCACCTCTTCGACTCCAAGTGCTTCACCAACAACTTACTCATCGTCCCAGCGCCAACAATCATCACTCTGGTACCTTCGTAAGACTCACCCGGTAATTTCATTTGCAACAACTCCGCCGCCGCCGAGGAGACGGAAACCGCCCCGGATGCAATCGTCGTCTCGTTTCTCACGCGTTTACCAGCCACAATCGCAGCTTTGAACAATCCAGTCAAATGTCTCCCAAACCCTTTAACGTTCTCACCCATTTGAAACACCGATTTCACTTGCGCTAAAATTTGACCCTCGCCCAAAACGACCGAATCCAAACCGCCCGAAACCGCCAACAAGTGCGTACACGCGTCTCGATCCTTCAACAAGAAAAAGTGCTCTCTTAACTCCGTCAATTCTACCCCGGACCATTTACTCATCCAGTTTTCCAACTCTGCCACCGCTCGATCGTACGATAACCCGACAATAGTCACCTCCATGCGATTACACGTGGACAAAATAGCCGCCTCTTCCACGTGCGGGTTCTCGTCCACCAAAGACGTCACCGCCTCTTCGAATCGATCCGCCGGTACCGCCATCTTCTCTCGAATCTCAACCGGACACGTGTGAATAGAGAGACCTAAGGTGATGATGGATGATTTGCGCTCGGATTGATAGACTGTTGTTTATATTTTCCGTAACATAAAAAAGGAGGAGAGAAGACGAAGTCAGTTTTTTTGTCTCACTTTATAAAAATCATTGAAAAAAAGCAGAAAAGAAGATAAAGATCGACAACGAAGGAAGGAAAAGAGAAGATTTTAAAATCTTCTTTCTTTCGTTTTCCTCCTGTTTTCCCCCTGTTTTCTCCTCCCTTTTTGCGCATCAGTAGGGACTCTTTCGTAGGGAGAAAACGCTCTCTCGTCTCGGTCCCTTAACGCGACGCACATCTCTCTATCCCCGGGAAAGAAGAGAGACTACTACTTGATGATGTTGATATAAAAACGAAACAAAGACGCACCGTTAGCACCTCCCGCGGCTCTTAAGTTCGCCAACGCGGCGTCGCTGTTCACCGCGGCTTCCGAAACCGGGCGGTTCAGCGTCGACGGTCGAGGCGCTCGTTTGATGGATTCGCCTCCTTTTTCGCCATCATCGTCTGAGGAGGAAGAGGGAGATTCCTTTACGTCGGAAATCTTCTCCGTGACATCGGACGGCTCCTTGATCGCTCGATTCTTACGCACAGATCTGCTGGAAATTCTATGTCGAGTAAACGTCGGCGCTTTCTGGGCGGATTTTTTCGTCGCGGAATGCATCGCGCGCGCGTTGTTCGAGGCTAATAATGCTAATGACGCCGACGATGACGCACGAGGAGAAGTTGCTATCATCTCTCTAAAATTGTCCGTGTTTTTCGTATATACAAAAGTACTCTCTCTCTCGCTCTCGGAGAACGCGCAAAGGACGAATTATATGAATTCAAACTCGAACAAAGCGGTGGTATGCAAATGCGCACAATCTCGCTTTTTTACACGTTCGCGAAGTGACGCACGGCTCGACAACTCGGAGGAATGGAGAAGTCGTTCGCGTCTTTTTCTTGGTGGTGTTTCACCCACGAAAAAAGCGAAGAGATTTATTCTTTTTAATAAGATCTTCTTGGATTGGCAAAGAGTAGTTACAAAAAGCAAAAAACATGCGAGAAAAAGGAAGAAACGTGAGCGAATATTCTTCTAAGTAAACGCGCTTTACGCGATGTTCTCTCTCTCTTTCTCTTTCTCTTTCTCTCTCTACGTGTATTTTATTTTTATAACAAAGAAGCGCGAGCTAGTAAAAACGATGATGATTTAATAATAGCGTTGTTGTTGTTGTTGTTGTTGTTGTTGTTGTCGTTATCAGAAGAAATCCGTCGGCGCGAGATCGCTGGGCGTTAAACTCGCTCCGGGGAGCAAAATCAAGAAAGCGACGGCGATGCACGCGAAAGCTAACGTTGCTCTGGACTCGTCGACCTCTGTGACGTCATCTTTTGGAGCGTAATCCGGGGTGCGTTGGCAAATGAGGATGAAAATAAGCCACGGGAGGCTCAAGGTGGAACCCAAGATGCCGAAAGTGAGACCCACGTAGGTACCGAGGGAAGTGGCGGAGAGCACGCGGCGTCCAAAAGCCGCTTGGGAGACGCGACCACCGTCGAGTTGACCGACCGGGAGGAGGTTGAGAGCAGTCGTGGTTAACCCGCACCTGTGGTTAAGAAGAGAAGGGAGGTGAGTATTTTTTCAATCTCGCTGATTAAAAATAGCTCCGGCTATTTCAGAGAAGAAACAGAAAAGAAGAAGAAGAAGAAAACTTTTGAAAAATTGGGAAGAAAATTCTCAGAGTCATGGAAGTTTTTGCTTCTGCAGCCGACAAAACGCGTAAAGCGCAAAGCCGCTTAGTGGGAAGTCGGTAAAAACGTTTGTCTTCATAGAATATTTCTTTCGCTGTTCATCTTTTTCTTCTTTCTTCGCGCCAAAACGCGGGCGGCGAAAACGACGCGCGCGACCAACAAAATTTTCAAACAAAAAAACAAACACTTACCATCCGGCTATGAAATACGGGTGCACGACAATCGCGCTCGTGGCCGCCGCAGCTCCAGTAGCTGTTGCATCGCCGTCACCCATCGTCAATAAAAGTTCGCTCACGCCACCTAATAACAAGGAACTCCCGAACAAGTTCCCGGGTATGGGCACGCACGCCGGGTCGTGGCCAATGGATAAAACTAAACCGTACGAAAATAACGCCAAAGCGGTGACACCACCACAAAGAGGCCCCGCGATGGCCACGTCGAAGAAATCTGATCGGTTCTCTGGTATGGATTTTATTTGCGTGATTGTACCAAACGTCCCTAATTGTCCGTTGGGAATCAAATATGGGATGGACAATTTCACGTTTCGCATGGCGCCGACAACTCGGTGTCCAACTTCGTGCGCCAGGGAGGACAAAAGAACACCCGCGGTGACTGGTAAAGCAGCCTCGACGTACGCGACGGTATCAAAGTTTTCTAATCCTGGCGGAGGCGCGCTCGGATCGATGCTCGGGTCTATACCAGCCGCGCCGCCACCTTCCGCTAACCATCGCATGGTCTCCTCAGGCAGTCGCGAGACTTCCGCGACTAAACCCAATTGGACGGCAGATCCGACGGTAAAACCAATCAAAGCTAACGCGATGAGGTACTGCCAAAACCCAGTCTCTTCAGACGGACCAGCTCTGTCCGCGGGAACGACTAAGAACGAAACCCTCGGTCCTCTGGTGTTTGAGACTGATTCACCCGGTCCGGGCGAGTTCGGCGACAACGCGTCCGGTTCTTCGAGCATGAAAATTTCGTACTTGTTGTCAAACATGTCGTAAAGTTTCGCGCGAACTTCGTCCCAAACTTCCTGACGATCCTTTCGCAAATTGCCTCTGAACAACGCACCAGTACCACCTTGACCCATGGAGGAGTTTCTTCTTCTGCCGCCTGAAGAGGTTGCCGCTGCGGCGTTGTCTCCCGGACCCGCTTCCATGTCGTCCAAGTCGCCGCCGATCGTCTCCACCGATGTCACGAAAAACGTTTGCATACCAAAAATTTCGTTCTTGATCACGTCCACGTCTTCTTTCGATACCGGTGGAATCCCAGGTTCTTCTAAAATATCCAACAACGCATCGAATTGCTTCTGAAGTTCTCTTTCCTCCCTTTGTAACTCGGCCTCGTCGTCTTCGTCCGACGACACCATCTTCCCTTCCTCTTTCATTTTCTTCCTCTGCGCGATCTTACCGAGATCGGCTAAAACTTTCTCCAACTTTTCGTCTCTGCTGCTGACGACGTTGTTATTGCTACTATCGATGCTCTTACTACCGCCCTCCTCTTTTCCTTTTTCTTCGCTCTTTACCTCGTCGTCGTCGTCCGACGGTGGTTTCAACAAATCGACCAACCCGTCTCCACCGGACGACTCCTTGCTCAAATCCACCCGAAACTTCTTCCTGTTCTCCTCTCTAATTCTCCTCGTCCTTTCGTCTAAGCTCATATCATCGTCTGAGCTGCTCTCGTCCATCGATTTCTGTTTCATCTCTCTCGTTTCTTTCAACTTTAAATATTTCGCCTCCTCTTCCTTCTCTTTGCGTTCCTCCTCCAATTTTTTTTCGTCCGGTCCCAACAAGAGCTCCAAATCCGCCAACGTCG
>JACLAA010001317.1_pt1 | contig 17782 bp, 17 predicted proteins | sample 8027891 | NCBI WGS metagenome assembly JACLAA01 (sample SAMN15724900, study PRJNA655200) | protist metagenome | isolation source: fluorescence activated cell sorting (FACS) single amplified genomes of... | place: Spain: Blaines Bay Microbial Observatory, Mediterranean Sea | collected 2016-01-19 | reverse complement strand
ATGATGATGATGATGATGATGACGACGAGAAAGCACCGGACAAGGATGGGAAAGTCTTGACGGAAGCGGAGCGGTTGGTCCGACAGACGACACAAAACGACGCGCACGGGGAGAATCGAGACAAGGATGGAAATTCTTTGAGTTTACCGCTCTCGCGAGTGAAACGGATCATGAAACTGGACAAGAGCGTGAAAGTAGCCTCGGGTGACGCGACCAAACTCATCACCAAAGCCACCGAACTGTTTTGCGAAGTGCTCACGCAAAGCGCCTTGGGAAGCATGAAACTCGGGAAGAGGAAAACGATAAAATATCTAGACGTGGAACGCGCGGTGTTGAAGAAACAAAAGTTTGACTTCTTACACGACCACGTGAGCGCGATGAAACCGAAAGAAGGAGAGCCGAAGAAGATGACGGAGAAAGACGCGGCGGAGGCGAAGGAAAAGGAAGAAGACGACGGGGAAAATACGCGCGGGAGTAAGAAGATTTCAGACTTTTTCGCCAAGACCGCGGAGGCGCCGGCGAAGGAGAAGGAAAACGAAGAAGTCGCCGCGGCGTAGAACTGTATTGAAACTATATGTACACACATACGACACGCGGCGATATCCTTTTTGCTCTCATGTTGTTCGTGTTATTATTAAAAATTATTCTCTTTTTTCTTTCTTCGTCGCGCGACTTCAAACTATATAGCCGCCAACTCGCTTTGTCATCGCGCTCTCCCTCTACTAAAAACATACTTTATATATATATATATATATATATGTAACAAGCTACGTATCTAAACTGATGATTCGTAAGACAGATTTCAAGGCAACTCGTCGTATACGCCTTCTATTCTTCTCGCGCCAGCGTTTCGCGCCACGTGCGCCCAATATCTCGCCTCCTTCGGGTCCGCGTTACACCCGTATCCTTCCAACATCATCTGCGACACCAACGCCGCTTGATTCGGATCGCCTCTCTTCGCTTGCTTCAACGCATCCATAAACCAGCGACAACACGCGTCTTCCGCCACCGCCGACAACTTCCCCGAGTGCAACGGTTCCATCGTTTCGGTCACCGCGTACGCTCGCATCGAGTGCGAGTCCCTGTGCACGTCATTCTCTTCGTCCTCCTCGTCTTCCGAGTCCGTGTCCTCTTCCGAGTCGCTCGTCAGCATCGCTTTTTCGCCGTCTCTCTCTTTCATCTTCTTATTCGTCGTTTTTTTCAGCAGTCGTTCTTTTTGCGTTTGGTGGCAGTTGTCGCACACGTCGTAATCTTCGCACACGTCGCAGCACCATCTCTTGCGCAAGATTGGAATTTCTCCGCACACGTCGCACGAGTATTGGAGCGATTTCCGCCGAATCGACGGTTCATACATCTCTTCTCTTCTTTCCTTCTTTTCCTTCTTCTTTCTTTCCCTCGAAACACGCGAAGGTGTACTCACGAAGGCGACAAACGCTCGGACGTCAAAGTCGTTTCACACGAGCGCGTTCTTTTTCTCCCTCTCGAGATTAGCGTTTTCTCTCTCTCTCTCTCTCTTTCGAGAAAAAAAGGGAGCGAGACACAAAAAAGAGACCCCTTCGCGCGAGACGTCGTCTTCCTCGTCCTCCTCGTCCTCCTCCTCCCGAACGACTTTGGCGGGCTTTTTTTGGTACAGTCCGTTGCAAAGGACGACGACGATGACGGTCCTTTTTTCTACCGAACTTTTTTTCCTTTTTTTTCCAAAAGTCCTGTCCAAACAGCACATTCACATTTAGGGTTTTTCATTTAGGGTTTCCATAACGCTTTTTTTTTTCTTGACGACATCTCTCTCTCTCGTGTTGACCTTTCTTTTGCAGCACAATACTACTACGTGGTGCTTCTCTCTCTCTCTCTTTCTCTCTTTCTCTTTCTTTCTTTTGCACTTTGAGTAGAGAGAAAGGAGGAAGAAGAAAGGGATGATGATGATGACGACGACGATGATGTGCGACACCAGGGACGCGCTCGTCGCGCTCGCGCGGTCGGTGGAGAAAACGGTGCGCGTGGTGCGAGAGATTTGGAAACACGGGTACGTTCACTTTTCGTTCTGATCCCATTTTTGGAAAGAAGAAAGACGACTGATGATGATGGTGATGATGATGATGATGATAATGGTTCCTCGCTGGAGAGGGAACGAGACGGTCGCGAGGATGGCGATGCGCGTCGCGGCGCTACTCTTCTTCTGCTGGAAGAAACGAGGCGTCGAGGCGAACGACGGATCTTCTTTCGTCGTGTGCGAGTACGGGTTTTCGAGAGACGAGTGCGAACGAAACGCTTTTGCGAACGACGCAGCGGACGTCGAGACTCGAACGCCGGCGTCGTCGTCGTCGTTTGGAACGCTCGGTCGGGTTTGGCCTGAACTCAACAACGAGAATAAAAGTTCGACGTATCACGAACGGTGGTGCTCGAAAGGCACGTCGGGTGTGACATTCTCATCGAAAACGAAAGATTACGTTACGTCGATACCATCGAACGTTACGACGGCGGATGTAGCGTTCGACGCGCAATCGCGCGCGAGCGAGGCAAAAGCGTTTAGCGTCGAGTTTTGGATCACCCCTCGCTTATCAAAACGAGACGGGTTTACTGGTCGACACTTTACTCCGTTCTTTTCACTCGAAACCGCGAAAAGAAACGAGACGTTTAGCGCGTATACTCGGACGAGCATATTCGATTGCGCGGACGAGTTTGATTTTGCGCTGTATATATGGACCGGTTTTAGCGTCGGGTTTCGATCGCGCGAACCAATTGCAATACATCCAACGTTGATGGCGGAGACATGCGCTTCAATGGTGACAGAATCAAACGCGCTCATAGACGACTCTTTAAATCACTTTGTTTTGATGGCATCGTTTTCAGACGAGGCAAACGTGCTCGGCGAGAATCGAATCTCTTGTTACGTGAACGGGACGAAAATCGTAGACGATGTTATCGGAGACGTGCTAGTTAACGATACCGGTAAGAGAAAGTTGCCATTCGCAAATGCGTGGCGAGATACATCCGCGCCGTATTTCGGAAGTACGAGCGCGAATAACAAGTACGACGCGAGTGATGATGCGTGGGAATGGACGAACACCGTACACGCGTTTGCCATGTACGACAAAAAATTGAGCGACGAAGAGATTTTACTCAATTTTCGCGCTGGACTACCGAACGCCGCACCACTGGTAGTGGATATAAACGTGACGATAGATGAAGACGTGAAAGAGACGAAAATTTTGCTTCAATATACGGACAATGATTATTACAATGCAACATCGACGAGTAACGCGTTGAATACTACTACAATCTCGACGATAAAGTATTCCTTTTCGATACTCTCTTTACCCGAGAAGGGCGTTCTGAAAGCCGTGCCGATTGAAGATAAAACTATTTCGAACGAAAGCGGCGATGTTGATAATGTCATGCAAACCGAGACGGCAGCGATAATTGTCACACACGTCCCATTCCAATGTTTCGGCAACGCCGTATTTTACACTCCAGAACCGAACGACCATTCGACCATAAACAACAACAACAACAACAACAACAACAACAACAACAACAACAACAACAATAATAACGTGATAATAATGATAACACGCTAGAAGTGTACGCGAACTTTACGTTCAAAGCGACAGAAACATCCTTAACGAATGCCTTCGAGACCATCGACTCTTTAAACCAAGGGTTGGTTTCGATTTTCGTTTCGCCGGTGAATGACGCGCCGTTGGGCACATCTCAAGTCGTCGAGTATTTCGGACGCGAAGAAGATAAAACGTTTCAAATCGAGTTTCGTGACGATGTCGACGAAGCACAGTACGTCTCAAAAATCGAGGTGTCAAAACTTCCAACGATTGGAAAGGTTAGCTTGTCGAGCGTCTCTTCGGAGAGTAGTAAAGCGTTAAATGTTGGAGATGTCATCAATGTTGCATCAGAAGTCGAAACGTTCACCTATCGATTACATGACGATGGCGACGGCTTCGGTGAAAAAGCAAACTTCGATCCCGCGGTCGTTGGAAGCAAAGGATACTTGACCGATTTTTTCTATTATTACGCGTACGACAAATACGACGAAAAATCTGTAAATGAAACCAAAGTGGAGTTTCGCATACAGTCGCCCGTTCGATTGGTGCTTCCTTCTTACTACTCTTCGGTAAAGGAAACGAGAGAAAATATGCCACTTGAATTTACCATCGACGTTTTACGATTGGACTGTCGAGAAAATACAACAGAGGCTATTGTTGAGCGTTTACCTGCACACGGGACGGTGTATTTGACACAATCACTCTCAGTCTCGACTTCATCATCGTCTTCCGTCGTTGCGGAGGAAGATCGAAAAACGCATCTGAAAGAAAACGACGTCGTTCGTCTCGAACACATGCGAAGAGCTACGATAACAGAAGAAGAGTGGCAAGAAGGCGTGGAACGATGCATTGCGTTTGCAAAGGTAATGTTCGTTCCGGACGACTACTATTTTAACGCGCCAAATGTTGATATTTTCGGCGACGCGGCAACTTTGAGCACGACAAAATACGTAGCTTCGCCTCGTTCTCCGCTACTCTCGTTGAGTGCGAGAGATATTTTGGACGGATGGATGGTTTCATCGCTGTCATCGCCGTCTTCTTTATCATCGTTGTTATTGAACGTTTCGTTCACAGTCACAGCTGACATCCCGCACGCACCTGCAAAATTTGGGAACGTTTCTGTCGATGCGAGAGCGCCTCCTCCTTCGTACTTACTACGCGTTGATTCGAACGAAACAAATGTCAATGATTCGTCGTCAACGTTTCTTTTGCCCAATGGAGGGTACTTGAAATTTTACGAAGCGTTAGAATACGACGCACGTCCAGATTACGACACCACTTTTGGTGTTGCCGTGACGATAAAGTCAATAAATCCCAGCGGTGCTGCCTTTTTTGCCAACGTTAGCATAGCGTTACCGAGCGAAAAAGAAGTCGTGCCATTTAACACCTCTTCGATTGTTGTCACGAAATGGTTTCGAAATCAGGTCAAAATTGCCGGCCCACCAAGCATAGTCCGCGAAGTTCTCTTCCATTATGTCATGTACGATGCGAAAACGATATAAAACACACCCAGAATCGTGAACGACACACTCGAACTCACTCTCGAGTACGGTTTCATCAAACTTTACAACGCGAAGAAAGTGAACGAAACGATGAATGCAAAGTACGATTGGAAACACGATTCATGCAGAAACCAACGAACTGCTTCTGGCGATACCAAATCGTGCACGCGTATCGTGCACGTGGACATTGAAGCTATCGCGTACCCGTCCACAATTGAGTATCTTACAAAAGACAAAACCACCGACGCTTCAAACGTCGTCTCGCAAAAATCCTGGTTCATCTCTGGCCTCTTCCAAGGCGCACTCGCCGGCGCCGTTTTAATCGGCCTCTGGAAATGCGTTTTCAAAAAGCTTTTTGTTGCGCTCAATCGTTTGTTTTGTTGTTTGTTTTGTTGTCGTTTACGCGCACCACCATCTGCTTTCGAACGACGACGACGCCGCGCGCGAAAACAAGAAGATGAAGACGAAGATGATGAAGATGAAGAAGAAGACTACGACGAAGAGAGTCCCCAAAACTGAGCACCAATCTTTGCAACTGGCGGGCGAGACGACGGGATTTCGTTTTTACCGTCGGATGAGAAGAAGGAAGAAGAAGATTGAAATGATAGTATTTATTTACACATGCGTTCGTACATATGTAGAGTACTACATGTTCGTTCTTATCGTCACTCTTTTTGTGGTCGCATATTTTTTTTTGCGAAAGAGACGGAAAAAAATCTAAAAATTTATCCACCTCCAAAAGGGAAGAGACAAAAATCATCTCCATCGAAAAAGGACAACAAATCTCTCCAGTTCGAAGAAGGCGCGCACACGAGCACGCGCGTTCAGTAATTCAAACGGAATCAAAAAAAGTCTTCCACCATGGTTAAGGTAGGATTCGATTCGAGCTCGCGGGGACGCTCGGGACGTTCGCATCTGGGAGCGTCGACGTGTTGTTCGTGTACATTTTTTTTTCTCCCCCGCGATGACGCACAAATTGGGATTCCCCGAAAAAATGTATGCGGGGCGTCGAAATCCACGCCGAAACTGACCAACGCGACCTCTCCGTCTCAACAGTTTACCATCGACGACATGCGTCGTCAAATGGACAAAGTCAAAAACATTCGTAACATGTCTGTTATTGCCCACGTCGATCACGTAAGTCGATAGAATTTTGCGATGTCTTTTTTTTTTCTTCGTTTACCCAATCGCCGCCGCACCCTTTTTCTCCTCCATTAGGGAGAGAAATGGTTCTCGCGTTTTTTCTTTCTCTTTCTCTCTCTCTCTCTTAGAAGCTCACGGTCTGTGTCTCTGTCCCGTAATGCGAACACCAACAGGGCAAATCCACTCTCACGGATTCGTTGGTCGCGGCTGCGGGTATCATCGCGCAAGAAAACGCCGGTGATGCGCGTCTGACGGATACTCGTCAAGACGAGCAAGATCGGTGCATCACGATCAAATCTACGGGCATCTCCTTGTTTTATAAAGTTTCCGACGAAGATTTGGCGCGCATCCCGAAGGATGTCCCGAGAGATGGCAACGACTACTTGATCAACTTGATTGATTCCCCGGGCCACGTTGATTTTTCTTCCGAAGTTACCGCCGCTTTGCGTATTACCGATGGCGCCTTGGTCGTCGTCGATTGCGTCGAAGGCGTTTGCGTGCAAACGGAAACCGTGTTGAGACAAGCGTTGGGTGAGCGTATCAAACCGGTAATGACGGTGAATAAGCTCGACAGGTGCTTTTTGGAACTCATGTTGGATGGCGAAGAAGCGTACCAAAACTATTGCAGAGTTATCGAAAACGCGAACATCGTCATGGCGACATACACCGACGAAGCCTTGGGTGATGTCACCGTCTCCCCGGAGAAGGGTACCGTTTGCTTTTCCGCTGGCTTGCACAACTGGGCGTTTACGTTGACCGTCTTCGCCAAGATGTACGCCGCGAAGTTTGGCATCGAGCAAGATCGCATGATGGGTAAGCTTTGGGGCGACAACTTCTTTGACCCGAAGGAAAAGAAGTGGACGAACAAGCACACGGGTGCTAAGACTTGCATGAGAGCCTTCGTTCAGTTTTGCTACGAGCCGATTAGACGTGTCATTGATGCAGCCATGAACGACAACAAGGACGCGTTGTTCCCGATGCTTGAAAAGTTGCAAGTCAAGGACAAGTTGAAGCCGGCAGATTTGGAATTGATGGGCAAACCTCTCATGAAGAGAGTCATGCAAACGTGGTTGCCGGCCGACGTTGCGTTGCTTGAGATGATTATCTACTACTTGCCGTCGCCGCAAACCGCGCAAAAGTACCGTGCGGACACTTTGTACGAAGGTCCGCTTGATGACAAGTATTGTGAAGGTATCCGCGCGTGCGACTCCAAGGGTCCGCTCATGTTGTACATCTCCAAGATGATCCCGACCGCAGATAAGGGTCGATTCTTGGCGTTTGGTCGTGTCTTCTCCGGTACCGTCAGAACTGGTCAAAAGGTCCGAATCTTGGGCCCGAACTACGTTCCGGGTGAAAAGAAAGATTTGTACATCAAGTCTATCCAAAGAACCGTTTTGTGCATGGGCCGTCGCCAAGATTCTATTGATGATGTTCCGGCTGGTAACACCGTCGCGTGCGTCGGTTTGGATCAATTCATCCAAAAGAACGCCACGATTACGGATGAATCCGATGTGGATGCGCACACCATCAAGGCTATGAAGTTCTCCGTCTCGCCGGTTGTCCGCGTTGCGGTCGAGTGCAAGAACTCTCAAGATTTACCAAAGTTGGTTGAAGGCTTGAAGAGATTGTCCAAGTCTGATCCGATGGTTCAGTGCTCGATCGAAGAGTCGGGCGAACACATTGTTGCTGGGGCCGGTGAATTGCACTTGGAAATTTGCTTGAAGGATTTGCAAGAAGATTTTATGGGCGGCGCGGAGATTCGCATCTCCGATCCAGTTGTTTCCTTCAGAGAAACTGTTTTGGGCACCTCCGACCACATGGTCATGTCCAAGTCCCCGAACAAGCACAACCGCTTGTACTTCCAAGCCACGCCTTTGGAAGACGGCTTATCCGAGGCTATTGACAACGGCGACGTGACGCCGAGAGATGAAGTCAAGGCGAGAGGTCGCCTCTTAGCAGAGAAGTGGAACTGGGATAAAGATTTATCCAAGAAGATCTGGTGCTTTGGTCCGGACACCACTGGTCCGAACTTGATCGTCGATATGTGTAAAGGGGTTCAATACGTCAACGAAATCAAGGATTCGTGCGTCGCCGCCTTCCAATGGGCGACGAAAGAAGGTGTCATGGCTGAAGAAAACATGCGCGGTATCAAGTTTGAAATTCACGACGTTGTCTTGCACGCGGATGCCATCCACAGAGGTGGTGGCCAAATCATCCCGACTTGCCGTAGAGTCTTATACGCCGCGTGCCTTACCGCGCAACCGCGCTTGTACGAGCCGGTCTATTTGGTTGAAATCCAAGCACCAGAACAAGCGTTGGGTGGCATTTACTCCACCGTTACGCAAAAGAGAGGTATGGTTGTTGAAGAAACGCAGCGCCCGGGTACGCCGATTTACAACATCAAGGCGTACTTGCCAGTCATGGAATCCTTCGGTTTCACCGGTACCTTGCGTGCCGCGACTGGTGGCCAAGCCTTCCCGCAGTGCGTGTTTGATCACTGGGACATGTTGGGTTCCGATCCGCTCGACCCGACCACACAAGCTGGTAAGATTATCTGCGACATCCGTAAGAGAAAGGGTCTCAAGGATGCCATCCCACCGTTGGGTGACTACGAAGACAGACTCTAAACGACGACGTCTTCTGGTAAAATAGTATCACAATAGAGAGGAAAAGTATACTAAAACAGAGAGGGGGAGAGAGAGAGAGAGAAAGAAAGAAAGAGAGAGAGAGAGAGAGGGAGAGAATCCAAACTACTACGAAGATAATTATAATTATAAATAATACACTTTATTCAACGACGACTTCGAGCGACACGAGCGCAGCTTTCCCCGTTAGCTATACAACCGATATTTTTCATCTTTTCTTCGTATAGTTGTCGCCGCACGATGGCTAATTTCACGCTTAACTCCTCCTCATGCCGCTCAATTTCTCGCAAGTGCTTTATGAGCGTGTGTATTTTATCCACTTTGTTATTATCCGTACTCCTCTTTGCTGTTCTTTGTGTGTTTAAAGAAAAGGAAAACAATACTTTCGCGGCGACGCGGAAGGTTACGCGAACCACGAATATAACCAACGATTCCAGGCGCTCGAAGAAGGTTGTGCTGCTCATACTACCACCACCACCACCACTACTACTACTACTACTACTACTATTACTACTACTATTCGCGGTACGGATAGTCTCCGCGTATGTTTGGTTATAATTTTACACGCGGTACGCTTTGATAATGTCTATTACATTCAAATAAATACGCATTTCTTAAATCTTTGACCTAGGCTTTCTTATCACAGGTCAAGTTACTCTAGAAACAAAGCTTAGATTCTGAAAGCTGCTAAAATTCTTTGCAGTTTAGTCAGTTTATTTTTAAGTTTCTATTGACAGTTTACGCGTAATCAGCGCGTCGATATTGCTTTATTTATTATTGCTTAGACTGGCTCTAGCTATTTTATTTATTTTTAGTCTTTTTCTGAGTTTTGGAACTTTGACCAGTTTGACCTGGAAACTAGTAGAAGTCGCAAATCGCATTTTTGGCTTCTAAAACAACAGTTATAACTGTTGTTTTAGAAGGACTTTGACTTCACTGCAAATATTTCTGCAAACTCGCAAACAAGTTAAACTTTTGAAAACCGAAATAGCCTCCGAAAACCAAAGCGTCGCGCATTAACACTTCGTCCGCTTCGCACGCGTGATGATCTCTCCAAAGCTCTAAAACTAAGCACGCTTCGTAGTGCACTAAAGCGCCAGCGATGACCATGATGTGAAAAATATTATGGCCGCACCCGAACACATCGAATAACCCAGGCCAATATTTCTCCGGAATTTTCATCGCGTAACAGTACGCTCCAGAGACGTAACAGAATCCCATGAGTAACTCTAACAAAAACCCGTGCCAAATTGGCGTTGGTACGACTTTCCAAACGAAGAAAACGTTGTGTATCCAAGGAAAGAAACCAAACGACGCCAACGCAGTGAACAACGCCGCTCGAATCGGTGTCCACGAAGGCTTTTGAAATCTCGGCGTAACCGTCGGTATTAAGGCCGCGACGCCTAAACACGTCACGCACAATAAATAAAAGTCTCTCAACCCCGGTAAGCAATAGAAAGAATAATAAACGACCGGGTAAAACGAAGCAACAATTAAAGACGCGATACCTAAATAATCCACTTTCCACATAGTTCGAGACGCTTCTTGCGAAATGTTGCAACACGTGTGACAACACGTGGAACATCCCAAGCATAATATAGCGCCCAATAAATAGACGCGCATGGGCCAGCGAGGGACTCTATTCAACCTCTCGACGTCTTTTGGGATTTCATCCAGAACGTTTTGTACCTCTCTTAAAGCTTCCGTGACTTTTTCGAATGCCGGATCGTCGTCTTTTTCGCCGTTTTCCTCTTGTTGTTCGGTGGCGGCTTGATTTTGCTTCTTCATCATCTTTTTCTTTTGGTTGCTATACGATTTGTGTTTGTGCAACGACCTCTTTGCTTCTTGTATAAACATCGCCGTTTCTGTCTTTAATTCTTTAAACGGTCTATCTTCTTCGTGTCGCAAATGAACGCGTAAATTTTTCGACGCGCGTAATATCGAGTCAATCGAGCGTTCCATCTCTTTCGTTTCGATATCGTCCTTTGGTAACTGCGCGCTCATTTTCTCTCTCACGAAACTCTTCCTCGCCTCTAACAACCCTTCGTCTACCATTTTGACTTTCTCTCGCCATCTTTGCGTCATTTGCAGACCCAGCACTCTTTCCGCGCTCCCTCCTGTCACCCACGTCTCCGGTATCGTTTGCACTTTCTCCGGTTCTTTCACGTTGACTAAAAACGCAAAGAAAAAAATCATCCCGATTAAGTGCGTCCAAATGTTTGTCGTTTCGTTGTGTTTCTTGAACACCGATCGAATCGCGTCTCCAAACGTGTTCTTCGTTCGATACCCGCTCAGAATGTACTTGTTGTGCACGGCATACAGCGGTGCCTCCGTCTTTTTGCACGTCGGGCAGTCCACGCACAGCCATTTTTTATACCGGTCGTCCGGGCACGGCACGCAATAGGGACCTAAAAACGGGTCGTACTCTTCGGGAAACCGTTCGTCGTGGTCGCGTTGCAACGACTCTCGCCTTTGGAGGCGTTGTTGGTCGCTCATGTTTTTTCTTCTTCTTCTTCCTTTGTCGTCGTCGTTTTCTTCTTCTTCTTCTTCTTCTTCCGAGTCGTCGCTCGTCGTCGTCGTCGTCGTCTTCCGACGTCGACGAGGGTGTCGTCGCGTCAAGAGAGAAGACGTCGTTGGACGAAGACCATTCAACGCATTAGTAGTCTCGTTGGAAACAGAGGAGGTCATCTTCTTTGTCGAAGACTTTTTTTGTGCCTTTGGGACTTTTTGTGCTCCTCTTTTTCGCCCCGTCGTCGTCGTCGTCTTCTCGACCACCATGACGACGTCGGGCTTTATTTTCGAGAGAGAGAGAGAGAGAGAGAGAGAGAGAGAGAAGACGGTCGTTGGTCTCCAAGTCGCCCCTTACTTCTTTCTTCTTTTGACGACAACGCGCAACGATTTGCGAGAGAGACAAAAAAAGAGAAGGAAGAGGAATAAAAATTCCAAACAAAAAAAAGGACAAAAAATGTCTCAAAAACAGCATTATTTAGGGTTTCAAAACGACACATCTAAACCCTAAACTGGACACAGGCAAAAGTTTGGTGTCGTCTGTCTCCTCTCTCTTGGATTTGTTTTGTGTTTGTCTTTAGAGGCGAGACGACTTTCGGAGCGACGACGACGACGACGACGAGAAGAAAAAGGACGACTTTTCTTTTGTTTCCCCACGAGAGAGAGAGAGACAGGAGGAGGTCAAACGACCACGCTTCTTGAGGACGAGAAGTGAGGAGAGAGGCTTTTGATTTGGATGTGGAGATATGATGGAACATCATCGTAATCATCATCATCGTCGTCGAAAAGATGATGATGATAATGGTCGTCGTCCGCGCGGCGCGACAGAAGATGAGGCCGAGAAAAAGGACGGCGCGACTTTGACGACTTTGACGACGACGGCGTTGAAGAAGAAGAAGACGCCCCCGGCGGCGCGGCGAGCGTACACGCGAAGAGAAGTCTTCGCGATATCCAACAGCACGATGATGATGCCTTCCAAAACGAAACCGTCAGTCTTTTTGATTATCGTCGACGGCGTCGTTCTGAACGTGCAAGATTTTTCGCACCCGGGAGGACAGGACGCGTTGGAAAAGTACAGAGGGAAAGACGCGACGCGCGCGTTTCGGAAAGAATCCGCGCACGGGAGAAACGCGGCGAAGATGTTGAATAAATACGTCGTCGGCTGGATAGTCGAGGACGCGAAAGACGCTTTGAATAACAACAACGCTAGAAGAATAGAGGAAGAAGACGTCGTTTCGAACGCGTCGACGTCGTCGACGTCGTCGTCGGCGGCGTCTTGGACCTACCGTCGGCGAAACCGAAGCAACTCGGAGAGTAGCGAAGAGGTCGTGCCGCGAATGGTGTATTTAGAAGGAGGAGAAAATGTGAGAAGAGAATCATCTTCGGAAGATTTGGAACGGTTGAGCGACGGCGACGGGTCGGAGACGAATGCCGCGGTTGGATTGAACGCGTGCGCGTCCTTCGAGTACGTTACCGGTGTACCTTTACTCGCGGCACGACGCAACGACGCGGCCGACGACGACGAGTTAGACGATTACGATAACGAGAACAAAATCGACGAGTATGGGATTAATTTCAACAAGCCTTTGTTACGACAAGTGCCTTTTTTGAAAGAAAAATATTTCGAGTGGACGCACATACCGGAACCGTCGAGAGCGGACGGGACGCAGCAGAGGTTTTTCCAAGCGGATTGGATGGAGGCTTTATCTGTGACGGCGTGGTACGTCGTGCTTTTGATTTGGTTGCCGGTGATTATCGCGAGCGCGTTTAAGGGCGTTGAGGAGAGCGCGGAAAATTCGTTTTCGCGCGTCTCGCAACTCGTCGCGTTTTGTTTTGGCCTCTTCGCTTGGGGGTTCAAAGAGTACGCCATGCACAGATTCCTTTTCCACAAAGAACCTCCGGCTGATTCGCCGTTCTTCATCACCCTCCACTTTTTATTCCACGGCTGTCATCACAAACATCCGATGGATGCTTTGCGATTAGTCTTTCCTCCAGTTTTAGCCATACCCATCGCGTTTGGGTTTTACAGTTTCTATAGTCTCTTGTGCGGCCAGGCGCTGGCAAAAATCGTCATGGCGGGAACTTTGACCGGGTACGTCTCGTACGACATGACGCACTACGCCTGTCACCACTTAGCATCAGCAACGTCATCGGGAGCGGCGCCATATTCTTCTTCGAAAGAGAAAGAAGGTGAAGGAGAAAACATCTTCACTCGCTACGCTCGAGGCGTCAAACGCAGACACATGATGCACCACTACGAGTCTCCGGATTTAGTCTTTGGCATCTCGCAAAGCATATGGGACGATGTCTTTGGCACTTCACTCGTCGCGTCCGCGTCCGCCGCTCGCCTTCGACGGAAGAAAGGTAGATGAGTGCGGCGACCCCGCCGCGCGACGACAATGAAAAATGGTATAGTATTTATTTTAATTATAAATTTGAAGAAGAAGAAGAAGAAGAAAAAATAACACTAAAAAAAACGACAAACTTTGGACCACCCACCCAACGACTTCTTCACTCCCAAACTTTTGACGACGGTCTTTTCCCAGCACACTCCTCGGAATAAAGAAAAACAATGGACGAAGACGCGTATTCGAGTACGATAAACGCTTTTCTGTCATCCGTTCTCGACAGAGGCTTGACGGCGGAGCAGCTTTTGAGATCAACGACGGATGCAGAATTCGATGGTTTGGATAAGGCTCGTTTCTTTGACGTTTGCGAGAATCAACTTCGGTTAAAGAACTACGATCGCGAAGAGTTATGGCGAGTGTTCGACCAGATCGATGAAAATCACGACGGCATGATTGACGCACTCGAGATGAAGCGAATATTGAAAACTGGCGTGAATAAACTACTCAAAATGACGTCGAAGAAGAATTTCTTACCTAGAGTAGAAAGCATGCAAGAAAAGAACACCAGGCTCGTCGCGTTGGTCGCGCATAATCACATGAAAGCTCCCTTGTTGCATTTTGTGACTAAGCACATCGACTTCTTCAAAACCGTTAATATAGTCACGACGGGTAGCACGGGATCGGTTCTCGAGAAAAATTTAGGATTGAAAATCAAGCATAAAGTTGCGAGCGGACCGCTCGGAGGGGACCAAGAAATCGGTAGTCTCGTTACAAACGACGAAGTTGCGGCGGCATTCTTCTTTATCGATCCACTATCGGCACACCCCCACGATGCAGACATAAAAGCACTGGTTCGTATAATGGATGTACACAATATAGCGTGCGCCACGAATCCAATCACGGGAAGTGCGTTAATTGCTGCTTTTCAAAGTAATATCGGGAACTTTCGTAACTGCCTATTCCCTCACCATTCGAGAGACGAAAGCGAAGTCGTGCTCACGTACAAGATGAATCAACAGGCTGTGATTCAAGAGACGAAATAGTAATACGACTCGTCGTATAGAAGTAGACTATATTCACCGAGCAGTACTACGGATGTCACACGAGTGCAGCTCTTTTTGTCTCTCCTTCTATTCTTCTTCTACTTTGTTTGCGTCTCCTTCTCCTTCTTCTTCTTCTTCTGCTCGCGTCGTTGCTCTCCCCTTTTGCGCGACGACGACTTTCTCCGCGCGCGCTTTTTGAATCTTCCGAATGGACTCTTGGTCGATATCCGCGCAATCCCCGACGCCGAGCTTCGACTGTCTCAGACAATACTTCGTTTCCAGCTGCAGTTTCCGGAGCTCTTTATTCTCTTCCGTCCGTTTCAAAAGCGTTTCCACGAGCGGAGAAGATGACGATGAAGACGACGATTCAGCGCGCGCGCTCGACGCGCTCTTTGTCGATCCCGCCGAAAAAAAAGCCACCGACGTCACCGCCGCCGCCGCAGCGAGCGCGTCTCGTCGTCCTCCTCCTCCTCCTCCTTTTCGTCTCTTCCCCCTCGTCGTCGTCGTCGTCTCTTCTTTGTCCTCCTCGTTCTGTTTTTGTCTGGCCGTAGAAAAGACTCGCACGCCGCTTCTTCGGTGCGTCGTCGTCGTCGTCGCCATCGTCGCCATCGTCGCCGCCATCGTCGTCGTCGCCATCGTCGTCGTCGTTTTTCGCTCTCCTCGAAGTTCCCCTTCCCGCGAAAACAAAAGCGAACTGAGAGGAGACGCGCAGACAGACAGACAGACTTCAGACACCACGAGAGAGTCGCGTCTTCAAACCTCTCTCTCTCTCTCTCTCTCTCTGTGTTCTTTTTTTCGATGCGCGCTTTCTTTCAATAAGTAACCAGTTCTTTAACTTTACCTAAATATGAAACCCTATACTAGTCTTTTAGGGGTGTTGTATAATTTAGGGTATCATATTTGTTAGGTAAATTTTAAGAACTGGTCCGAGTGAGAGAGGGAGAGAAAAAAATACATCCACATTATTATTTTTTATTGTTATTATTATTCTCCTTTTGAGACTTTTTTTCTCCCCGCTCCGCGATGATGATGATGATGATAAAAGACGTTACATATCGATTTTATCGCTTGTGGTCTCCCGAGCGACTTTGTGTGCACGCGCGCGTTTTTAAAAAGCAAATCCAGCACCACGGAAGAAGAAGAAGAAGAAGAAGAAGAAGAAGCATCGATAAAAGAGGGGAACAACGACGCGTCCCCGCGCGCGCGCGCGCGTTTTTTTTTTTGCGGAAGCAGACGAGAAAAAAAAAGAAGGTGCACACATTGTATCCCCTCCTTCAAAAATGTGGGTGGTCGACACTACGAAATGCCTCACTGAACACGACGTCATAGAAAAAGAAGACGACGACGACGAAGAAGGAACTCTCTCGTCCCCTCCCGTGCGATCGCCTTTTGAAGTCGCGATACCACTCCCTTTTTCGACGCGGAGGAGGAGGAGGATTAGGAGGAGGGCATACTCCTTTTGAAATAGTCAAAACTACCGTGCCACGATGCGCGCGCTCCTCGTGTCGTCTCGAGCGATGTGTCCCCCCAAAGACGTCATCGTCATCGGCATCCGATGCGAAAACACAAAACAGCCGTCGTCGTCGAAACGCCGCCCCGCGAAGGATATCATCGATTTTGGTGGTGGTGGCAAAAAAAAGAGCGGAGGACAAAACGTCGACGTCGTCGTCGAGCGAGGAGGAGGAGGAGGAGGAGGAGAGAAAAATGTTTTAACACAAGGCAGAAGAAGGAGTACTTTTATTATGGTCGCCGCCAGTTGTGCTTTCTTCGCACAAGGCTTTTTGCCCAACGTCCCGCCGTTCAAAGGTGGGACGTTGAACAACGCGAAAGCAGCGGGAGGATGGGGGGATTGTGCACCGGTGTGCGACGCCTTGAAAGACGGGTTCTCGGCGCAGCAAAAGATGCAGGAGGAGATGCTGCGACAATCTCTCGCGACGATGAATAAGAGCAGCGACGAGAGTGGTTTTGGGGATGATGGTTCGGAGAAGGAAGGTGCGAAGAAGAAGAGCGACAAAGTTGATTTTGCACAAAAATCCGAAAGAGAAAAGAGGAAGAAGAACTCCACGACGCGGAGACAATAATAATAATAACAACGCGACGACGAACGCGTAAAATCGATGATCGCGGGATTTTTCCATCTCTTCTTACGATGATGCCCAGATTGAGGAATACCCATTCTCCTTTTAAGTTTGTTGACCAACGAAACCGTTCCCGTTCCCGTTCCCGTGTGAATGTTTTGACGATGTCTATAGAATTCTAGGCAAATTTTGGACTGATTTGGGCATTTTGTCCTTTTGGAGGTGTGTATCCACCGCGCCGCCGCGCGCCGCGCACTCTACGTCGTCTACAGTGGTTTCGCCGCGAAAAGATCGTTCGCACACAAAGTGTCGACGGTGTCGGTAGTAAAATACGACGATGCTCGAATGTTCTTGTTTTCATCGTTACAGAGTTTTGATGCGATTTTCATCCATAGAAAAGTATATCATCAGAACACTTTCATCGTACTTGTGTTGGTGAAACCCACAACGCCGCCTTCGTAGTATCGCGCCGCCGCCGCGCTCAAAATCGAACGTTTTTGAGTCTTCGTGTCCTTTTCAAAATACACCACATTTCGCCACAACAGAGAGAGAGACACACACACCATCACAGAGGTCGTCGTCGTCGTCAAAAGCGCTCTCATCAGGTATCCTCCTCCTCGCGCAGAATACTACTACTACTCATAATGGGGGGCATCGGCGACCACCGCACCGCGTCGTCGGACCACCAAAAAGGGAAGGAGGAGGAGGACGTCGTAGAAGTGAAGATGCGGAATTACGTCCCGAGAGGAGGAGGAGGAGGAGGAGGAGGAGGAGGGAATGATGTCGTGGCGGGGTTGTCGTCGGGGTCGATGAAGACGCGCATTCTCCCGAACGCGAAGGCACCGCCGCTTTTTTTGTCCGCAAAAAGAGGAGGAAAAGACGACGACGACGATGATGATGATGATTTTGGAGGAAAAGGGGAGGCGAAGAAACGGAATTGGGACCTCAAACGAGACGT
>JACLAA010007441.1_pt1 | contig 17803 bp, 4 predicted proteins | sample 8027891 | NCBI WGS metagenome assembly JACLAA01 (sample SAMN15724900, study PRJNA655200) | protist metagenome | isolation source: fluorescence activated cell sorting (FACS) single amplified genomes of... | place: Spain: Blaines Bay Microbial Observatory, Mediterranean Sea | collected 2016-01-19 | reverse complement strand
CAGAAGTTCTCTGATACTGCGAAGTTTAGAGAGATGACGACGACGAGAACGCTTTACGCGCACGCTCACGCTACACGCATCGAGAAAAACAACACCAACACCTTTAACAGACGATTTGAACGAAGATATTTTCGAACGCGAGACCGAATGAGAACGGAGACGTTTCACCGGAGTTTCGTCTCCCTAGGGGTTGAAGATGATGATGATGGAAGGAGGAGGAGGAACGCGAGGACTGCGGCGTCATCTTCTTTTTCGAACGCTCCATTCGACGCGAACGATTCAGAGGACTTGTACGAGATTCTCAACCTTTCTCAACCGTACGAATCATTGACCAAGAGAGATATCAAAACCGCCTTTCGAAAGAGAGCGTTGGAAACGCACCCGGATAGGAACAAGAAACCAAACGCTTCGGAGGAGTTTAACAAGTGCAAGCGAGCGTACAACACGCTCTCGGACGATCGTTTGAGAAAGGAGTACGATAGGAAACGACTTTTTTGGAAGAAGAATGGCGGCGGCAATGGGAGTAGTAGTAGACCGTGGACGACGACGACGAGCGCTTCTTCTTCGTCGTCTTCGTCGTACGCGCGACCACCCAAACAACGACAACGGCAGAAAGCGGAGGAAGAAGAAACGTTTTACGGCTTTTCAGATTTCTTCCGCGACGTGGAGAAAGAGTTCGAAGAGCGCGAAAGACGCAAAGGAAGGGACCCGTCCAAGCCGAAGAGCATATGGGAAGAGTTGGAGACGCTCGGCGAGGAGTTTGTGGAGTTTTTAGAGGAGAACGAGAGGAAAGATTTCCAAAAATACGACGACGCCAGAGAAGAAGAGGCGAAGAAAACGAGGAACGACGACAGTACGAACGGCGGCAGGAATTCGAGCGCGAGTCGCGAAAGCAGCAGTTATAGTAAAAGTAGTAGTAGTGCAAGTAGTAAAGCGACGATACCGCCGAAGAGTGATGATGATAAAGCGAATAAGAAAGTGGCCGCGAAAGATGAATCCGTCGAGGACATGTTGCGAGCGCTCAAGAAGCAAATGGGGAAGTCTTGACAAAGAAACGACGACGTTTTAAGAAGGAAAACCTTACATCACACCAAAGTAATCCGCGCATAAATACGAACACACACATCATCACATCATCATCATCATGTCTTCTTCAGTGGTAGACTTTCACTCCTTGTCGCGCGAGGAACTTTGCCGTCTTTTTTCTCAGTGTTGCTCCTCGACCGAGTTCGCGTCTCGACTCGCCGACTGCTGTTGTGCGTCGTCGGATTCGTCGTCGTCGAATTCTCACGTCAAAGCGAAACAGATGATGCAAAAATCTATGCCGGCGTTGGTGCACGCGGCGCGAGAAATATGGTACGACTTGAACCCTTCGAGAGATTGGGAAGAAGCGTTTCGAGGGCATCCGAGAATCGGGGACGATCCGGTGAAGTTGAAGGAGAAGTTTCCATCCTCGAGTGGGGATTGGGCCATGGGAGAACAATCGAACGCGATGGCGACGGCGACGGAAGAGACGTTGCGTGAGTTGGGGGAGATGAATGTGAAATACGAACAAAAATTTGGACGGATTTTTATCATATGCGCGACGGGAGTGTCGGCGGAGTTTGTGTTGGCGAACGTGAAGGACAGGATGGAGAACAGTCCGTGGGCGGAGATGATGGTCGCGGCGAGAGAGCAGATGAAGATTACGGAGCTGAGGTTGAAGAAGCTAAACTTGAGCTTCGGCGACGGGAACGGAAAAGCGTCGTCTTCGATGAAGAAGAGGGTGAAGGTATTGAACGAGCAAACGATAATTAGCAGTAGCGCTGCGAATAGCGAGAAGAAAAAATCGCCAATCACGACGCACGTGTTGGATACGGCGTTGGGGAAACCGGCGGAAGGTATTAAAGTTACTCTGAATAACCGGAGTTCGGCGGCGCCTTGGATTTCGAAGGAAGGGTACACCGACGCCGACGGGAGGGTGACAGATTTAATGGGAGGGGATGATGCGTTGTTTGCTGGAGATTACGAGCTTGTTTTTCACGTGCAAGAGTACGTGCGAATGACGACTGGGCAGAAGAGTTTCTATCCGGAGTGTCCTATACGATTTACGGTGTTTTCGGGAAGAACGAAAGAGCATTATCACGTTCCTTTACTTTTGAATCCGTTTGGGTACGGAACCTACCGCGGCTCTTAAGATCTACCTGAATGAATGCTGTTGTAAAATATGATGATTTGCTCCTATTTACGATACTCTAATACCTCTCGCATCCTTTTCTAAGAGTTCTTTCAGGCGAACGGCGACTTTATTTCGACCGTTTTCACCTTCGTCTCGACCAATAACAACGTCGTCCCACTTCTCGATCGGTACGCATTGAACGACGCTACCTATCATCATGCACTCTTTCGCGCGTCTCTCTAAAACTAATTCTCGGAAGCTACAATCTCTTCGTTCGCATTCGACGACGCCGACGTCCGCCAACAACCCTTTCTCGATGAATTCAAAACATCTTCTCATCGTTACTCGCGCCAGCGAATCCAAACTCTCCAATCCTTTCCGAAGCAGAGAAAGAAAAGAATTCCCCTAGTAGACGGAGTAGACCCCTTTAATTACGCAGAAGTCTCTGATATAACTACTACTACTACTACTACTACTGTACACTACTATTGCTCTCCACGACAACTTCTGAAGAAGCAGAGAAAATACGGATTTCCCCTAATAGACCCCTAAAAAATATCTCAAATTGGACTGTTTTTTCTCTGCATGCAGAATTAATTAAGCAAAGAACACGCCACACTTTGCTCGAAGAAGAAGTCTCTGATACTACCGATACTACTGCTACTATTATTATTGCTTAAACACCACTCGAAGAAGCATTTATCAAAGATGTTCGAAACGCAAGTGGCGGATTTGCTGCAGCGCGCCGCTGGGGAGTACATACGAGGCATAGATAAAACGGCTTTGAAAATCAGCGTACTTTCCGGCGACGTGATTTTACGTCGGTTACAACTGAAACCGGAAGCGTTCGAGCGGTTGAACTTACCGCTTGATCTCACAAGAGGCGTCGTCGGGAGTTTGAGGGTAAAAATCCCGTGGGCAAAGTTAGGAAAGGAACCCGTGGTGGTGACGATATCGGAGGTGTTCGCGTCGGCGAGACGGTTGAGCGCGGAGGAAGTCGCGAAGCGGGCGAAGGAGAGGAGAGAAGAGCATAAAAAGAAAGACGACGCGGCGGCGGTTGAGAAAGAAGGAGAAGAAGAAGATGAAGATGGGAAGAAGAGGAACGATGAGAAAGTTGAGAGATTAGATAACGCTGAGAGATTATGGCTCGTGAAACGTTTGTTCGATCCAACGCACCGCGAGGAGGAGGGAGGCGGCGGCGAATTTAGGGGAGGGGAGCACGGCGGAGGAGACGACGGAGGATTCGTGCAAAAGTATGCGAAAATTATACTCGCAAACTTACAAATTTCGATAGAGAATATACACATTCGATACGAAGATGAAGTGACAACTCCAAACCACGCGTTCGCCGCCGGGTTGACGATTCGTAACGTCAGCGCGCACACGGTTGATAAAAATGGGAATCCGGATTTCGTAAAATCGGCGTCGTTTGCAGAATTTCGTAAAAAGTTAACGTTGGATGGATTCTCGATTTACTTTGATAGCGAAGAGGAAGAGAAGAACACTAACAATACGACTACTAGCAATGATAATAATAGGAAGCAGCGCGTGCCAAATGTGTTTTTTGCGAAAAATCCAGATCCGAATGCAAAGGATATGCAGCAATGGTTAAATGTGTTCATGCCGGCTTTCCGAGACGACGAAGACGACGAAAAGGAGAAGGACGTTCTTAGATATAATCGAATTTTGCAACCGATTTCTGGCTCGTTCATCTATACGAAACGCGCAGACGAGAGATTTGACGATGGCGAAACACCTCGTCAACTCATGGAGTGTTACGTTGATACTGCTGGCGTACGTCTTAAACGTGCACAATATCACAATATAGCTCGAGTTTTGGAAGCGTTCAAAGTCCATCAGTTGAGAAGTGAAACGGAGCATTTGCGGCCGAATCTCTTTGAAGGGGAGTCACCACGGACACATCCTCAACTGTGGTGGAAGTATGCTATTTTAGCCGCGCAAATGAAAATTCGAAAGCGGCGGCAGCGCGCTTTCGCTAGCGCCCTGAAATGGGAAGATATCATCGACTTGTCTCGAAAGAGAAGACGGTTTTTGACGATTTATAATCAACCGGGCGGCGCAGACAATGACGATCTTCTCGATGAAGTATACGAAATAGACTCAAAAATATCTTATCACGCAGCGATGACCTTCCGATGCATCGCACATCTCGAGAGAGAGCGCATGAATGATACCAATTCAAATTCTATCGCTCTCGCAGCCGTCCATGACGCGAAGAGATACTACGCGAAGGAAGTTCTTCCTCATAAAAAGAAGGGAAAGATTTCAGCGTGGTTTGGTAGTTACTTTAGTAGTGGTAGTGGTACTAGTGGTAATAGCAGTAGAAGTAGCGCTCTCAAGGACGATGACGAAAAGGAGGAGAGAAACGAACAAGTGGGCTCATTGTTTAGCGACGATGATTTCACAAAACTCGAAGAAGTGTTTGACGTGAAGACGATCGAGTCTCAACAAAAATCTGCTGAAAGTTCCTGGAAAGGAAAAGATCTATCAGTTTCTCTTAACGTATCGAAAATGTTCATCGCGATAACGGAAAATGACAATCGCGATATTGTCAGTTCAGTCGCGCTAGATCTCAGAGCTTCTAGGGGTGTTTACAAGAATGGAAATGCGACGAGTTTTCTTAATATTTTAGGTTGGGTGGTTGATGCGAATGGAACAAAAATATTACAATCCGGCATTGACAGGAAAGCCGAAGGCACTATTACATCCTCCACAGTTTCTTCAAATGGAGCACTTTCCGTGTCTTACGAAGAGTATCCACCATTCGATGTGGAATTTTACGATTCGAAAGCTGTCGTGATCGCCGCGCCGACATTCTTAGTCGTTGAAAAGCGCTTCATCGACTCAATCACTGGATTCTTTGAAAAACCAGCGTCTGACGAACTTACCTCAGAAGTCCTCGGAGATTTTGCGGAAGAAATTGCGAATGCAACTAGTAATGTCGCCAAGCGTACTGCTTCTGGTTTGTCTAGTGTATTGAATCGAATGAAGTTTGAAATTTCTATCGATGCTCCTAAAATTGCGCTTGTACCATCGTCGGCTGAGGGGAATACGACGATTAGTTGTGATAAAAAAATTGTCTTGGATTTAGGTAAATTTATAGTTTCCAACGATCCAGAATGCGATCAAGGTAGCGCAAACAGTGGGGTTCGCGGTGATCCAAAGTATAACGCGTTCACGGTGAAGGCAGAGAATCTCGCGGCTTACATCGCCTCTGGTACATTCGACGTCCAAGAGAGACATGAAATTTTACTGCAGGGCGCAAAAGAGAATCGTTCGCGAAATGATTTCGAAGCTTATTTCATCCTCAAACCCCTAAAAATCAGTCTCGATTTACAGATTACCGGGAGTGGATTCGAAGTATTCGATGAATTGAAAAGTAATACAGCGTCGTCTGATGAACAAAATCCGGGAATGATTGCGAAAGCAGACATCCCAGATCTAGCGTTCACACTCTCACCATGTCGGCTAGCGATGATATATAACATAGTGAACTCTTTTAAAAAGAGTCAACAATATGATGAACAGGATAGAACGCATGATACAGAACGTGTTGCAATTAACTCTCGCACAGATGATGGTACTTCGACAGAGGTAGCGACAAGTTCGAAAAGAAGCGAAGGAAGCAAAATAAGTAGAATAATTTCGTCGCGTGTATCTGTTGATGTTTCGCGAGCCTCGGTTGCTTTATGGGGACAAAAAATGGGGTGCAAAGACAACAATACCGTTGTGGATGGCGTATTGTTTGGTGGAGTCGAAAGGTTATCCGAATTTGAGTGCGCAAGATCGGAGCATGCGATTGTTGAAATTGTAGCCACGAGTGCAAAAACAATAAAAACATCGACAAATATGGACGAAAGTTACGTCATCGAAGCGGGCAAATTAGAAATTTACGACGTGCTTTCGGGAGGATATTTCATTCAGCTCTCAAATTTACCGGGAAATGGCGAAAGCAAGGGTGTTAAAATGCGATACGATAGCTGGACAAGTACAGATTCACCGACCTTTACGAATTGCTACGGCCAGCTCGAAGTTACTTCAGATATTTGTTTTCTGGGCGTTCGCCGACCAACGATAGCATCCGTTTCTCGATTTTACGATGAGCTATCGCTTGTAATGTCCTCTAATAAGACTTCCCCGTCAGAATCTGAAGTAGAAAATACCAATACGAGCGATTGCGATAACGATGATGATGATGAAAAGGAAGAGGAAGATGTTCCCATAAAATTTCGTCTGGCAGTTAGATTCAAAGAATTATCATTGAGAACATTTGTTGAACCCGCAGATATCGCAAAAAACGGCAATAATCCAGCAGTAGCTTCGATTGGAATCCATGACGCAGATATCGCAATATTAACACAAACAGGGTTGAATCCTATGAAAGTGTTTGGTACCCTTGGTAGCTTGAGCGTAATGAATGAAACGTTACCCGAGTCGCATCCGCACAGATACTTTGTCTCGGTTAAAAAAGAAGAAAATCTAGAGCTTGATCGTGCTGGACAAGAGAAGTCATACTTCGAATATCGCACCTTCAATCGTTCGCACAGGAATTTTCCAGGTCACGAGCAACATCTGCTTCTGAACTTGAAGAAGTCAAAAGTTACTTTTCTGATGCATTTCTTTTCGCAGCTATTAAGTAGCGTTGGTGGATTACTTGCCGATGCAATTCCAATCGATAAGCTTCCTGAAAATGAGAGAAGCGCAGAGATCGTGCGGCGAGGGGTGACGCGACCTTCTACGTTTAAGTACGATGTAGCGCTATCCCAAGCCAAGATTGTTGTTCCAAAATCTACTTCATCTCAGGAAGCACTAAGTCTTGATGCAAAACATGTTTCTGTATGCAACAGTTTGCAATGGAAATACGGCGATAGTCATCTAACTCGAGGTGCTGTATTGATGGATACAATGTCAATTCAGTTAAAAGACTTTGAGTTGTTTATGGTGAACGGGAAAGGTGAGCGCGGCTCCTACCCGGCGTTATTTTGCGCAAAAGGCGAAAGCAATGATCCTGCTCAAGTTTTCAGTCTCGATTTGATATCTCCATCTTGGGATCCCACGGAAAAAATGTGCGCAAAAGAAATGCGTCTCTGCGCGGATGGCGCGATAACCGTAGAACTTGATGACGTCGAATACAATATATTACTTGCCGTTTTGACTGGAAATTTCTCCGAGACGGGTTTCGTCCAGGAACCACTTTTTGAGTACGCGGAAATTGAAGTTCCGAAAGAGAACGGTACAGCAGAAGGCGAAATTGATACTGCGCCTTCTCTCAGTAGCGTGATTACGGTGAATCTACCGGAGGTGTGCTTGTCCATGTTCAATTCACCACGCCTCAACGCGAGAGCATCGCCGTTGGCGAGGCTAATACTCAGTCGCCTCTGGGTTTCCTACGAAACGTCACGAAATGACGCAGACGCGTACAGTGTTCACTTGACTTTGCCTGTTCTGAGTGTCCGAGATGTACGGGACGGAACCGAACCAGCTGTCGCAGAAGTAATCGACCACGCTGATAGGTCGTTGATGCTTTTAACGCTGGATTTACTATCCAGAGCCGATAAATTTGATCTTGGAGTAAATCTACAGTCTTGCCGTCTAAAAGTTGATCCTCAATTTCTGAGAGAGGTTTTGTACTTTTTTAATCTTAGAGATGACGAGTTGAGACGACAAATACTCGAGCGGCGTTTGAAGAACGATATCAGTCTCTCGAACAAGGATTTAATATCCCTGGCTCCAAGAAAAGAAGGTGATGTTGACGATGCTGAGATTATAACCCTCTCTCCAGCAAAACGAATTTTGTGTGACGGATTACACACACCTCTGTGGTGTACCTTGGATGGGAACGGGAGAAAAATAGTTTTACCGCATTCTGTGACGAAGCATTCGTCATCACTAATTTGTGTAGGTAACTTTCGAACGCTTACGATTAGGAATGCTGTTATTGAAGGCGACGTGGAAAGATTTATCAGTCTTGGTACGCGTTCGAATATAATCTATGATAATGTAACCTTTGCGAAACGCAAGGACAACGAACCCAGAGACTTTATGAAAGTACCAACAAAGAAGGAGTTGAAAACAACAAGTGCTACAGAGTGTGTTACAACGTGTTCCATCCTAGCAAGAAACGTTGAGCTCTTGGTTCTCGACTCTGATACCACGATGAACCGCGGGAAAACAGCGAAAACTACCAATGCCGGTAGAAATGCATTGTCCGTACAACTGTACGCATCGGTTGACTATAAGTCAATGCCAAGTGAGATTGCGAGATCAAGCACCAGATCAGAATTGAACGCCTTTGTGAACGGCGTCACCGTAAATCTCTGCCGCAGCACCAATGATCCCACTAAAACAAAGTTTTTGCCTAAAACGAGCTTCTTGGAACCAACCGATTTCGATGTAAAATTTATAAAGGATGCGCACGGGTATCAAGTGCGGCTGGTATCTTCTGATGTGCGTTCAAGTTTTGATTCTATGAGTCTTCGTGTGGCGAGAAATTGTATATCGCAACTTAGTGACGTCGTCAAAAAGAAAGTGGCATTGTCTACTTTGGTCGCAGCGTGCAATTCCTATCTGCCAATAAGCGCCTCTCGGCATACGAACTTGAAATTCTGGCGCCCAGTGCCACCGAAAGGATTTTCTTTTCTCGGTGACGTGTGCTTTTCCATAGATGCAGATGCACCCGCAACTCCAGTACACTCAATCAGTGACACAGCTGATGTCACCTCTTTACCAATTGGATTCAATTTAGCTTGGCGTTCGCCCTCGAACGATTGTTTTATATGGTCTCCAATACCTCCCAGTGAAGAATACGTAAGTCTTGGATGCATCGCAACAGAAACTGAGAGCATGCCTGACGTTGTGACGATTGGGTGCAAAGTTGTCAGACGAGAAGTACTGAAAGAGTGCGAGATATTAGATTGCGCGTATGACGGTGGTGATGATCAAATTAAATTCTGGAGATTAGAGAACAGCTGCGGGACTTTTATCCTTACGGAAAAGAAAGAGTATGCGAGATCGAGATTTGCTGCACAACTTCGCACTCCCTTAATTCCTGAGGAATTCATCGAAGAGAATTACGAAAATGTCTCGCACGAAGCTGTAATCGTGAGCGATTCAAGTAATGGTGATATACCCATCAAATCTAGCGACGAAACTTCGATCCAAGTTTCTTTGCCGAGAATCGCGCTCACCTTGTGCGAACCCGGTAAGCGCGACCCTTTTATTGCTCTTGGCATAAATGACGTTGCGGTCGTAGTTCGTGGAGTTGAAGGCAGCGATGAGAATGGTATTGCAAGAGACGGTTCTGCCAGTACAAAGATAGATGTAGCGTTCTTCAATCCTCGCGTTGCATCTTGGGAACCCATAATTGAAGCATTCGATGTGTGCGCTCGTTTCAATCGCGCGCCGATGATGACGGACAATACTTGTTTAGAGGACAGCTTAAAGATTTCGATTGCAAATGCGATCGGTGTAAATTTCTCGAGCTCACTCGGTGATGCGATTGTTAAATATCAGCGAGAAGATCATAAACTTTTGTCTTCCGAAATAAGTCCGTCTTCTGAGGCAGCGCCACCATTGTCATCACGGAGGCAGCAGACTCTTCAGAACATATCGAATTCAGACGATGATTGTAATTTCTCCGATTCAATCGCTCCAATACTGAAGAATGAGCTTCGAAGATCGATATATGTTCGATATCAACGCTCCACCAAAGATGATGTAGTTGAAGTAATGCCACAGAAATGTATCGCATTGGACTCATTAACGGCTTTCGGCAATAAAATTTTACCTATTCTAGAAAAAAGTCTCGAGCCACCGGATTCAAGGTTCGGAAGTGAAACCACTGATGGATACTTAAATCCAAATATCTCGTCATCTTCACAAATGCGAATGAAAACGCTTCAATTACAGTCAACATTCGTTCTAACGTTTGCAAAGTGTCGCATTAGAATTGGAGCAAATAATCGCAATTTGGTGGACATAGGAGAATCTGAATTGTATGCTCGAATAAATTTTGCTGAGAATTTAATGAGAACACGCGCTTCTAGGTTGATCAAAGCCTCCTCCTCATCGTCGTCGAAGGAAGATTCGCATGTCGAATGCATCTGGTCGGATAAGTTCATCGCGAGAGTTCCTTCGGATGCGATCGATACTTGCTCTGTGCGCATTTCAATAATAGATGCTCGCGGGAATGGTGGCCACGGTAAGATAATTTCATTTTTGAGCGATGTGACTCTGTCCGATTTAATTAATATGGACGACGAGCCCTCTCGGTCGAGTACCATGAAGTTGCCGAATGATGTTGAAATTCAAGTTGCTTTCGAAGGATACGGTGCAGATAGAACTTCCGGAGGGGAAAGTAATGTGCAAAAATCACTACTATCTTCAAGGACTAGGCAAACTCACATCGGCGATTCAAAAGGTGGCTCGGCAACAAATGCTCTCTCGAGGAAAATTTCTGTGGAATCATCATCTTCTGTGCCATCGTATTATTTGAGTTTGCATCCTAAGGGACCCTGGACGCGACTCATATGTGAAGAGCTGACGCTTTCAGAATCGTCAGATGCGATTGATTTGAGCGAGTTCCTTGATTACAATGATGCAGTAAAATCGAAGGAAAAGAATGTTCTTAAAGCTGTTGTAGCGCGTACAATTGATCCGATAACGCAGAGGATTGAACGAACTATACGGGAACCTTCCCGATTCCGGAACGAAACGGATCGGTCGATTGAAATTTTTGTCGTTCCGGCGAGGATGACACCGGAAAAAACTGAATCTTTGGAAATGAAGGCAAACAATGGGAATGGAACAAGTTTGGGATACGAATCTCTGAAAAGCAGAAGTAGCGATCAAACGCAGTCTGAGAGAGTACGACGTGTCGTTGAAGAAGCTTTCGAAAACGAGCGCTTTCTTCCTTTCCGAGGATGGCGTTCTACGCATCTTTTACTCACGGAGCGCAAAGCGTGGTGCACCCGCACTGGTTCTAATTCCATGTCTTTGAAAGAAGACTTTTTGTCCGCTATAGAATCAAATAAGCCGGCTGACTGGACGTGGGAGGAAGATGAATGGGAAGTTGATACAACACATCCTCATTGCGATGAGGACGGTTTTGCGTACGCGGGAAGCTTTCCAGAATTAAAATATCCTTTTCGCTCTGGACAGGAGACGAAAAGCGCTCTAAGCTTTGTGAGGATGCGAAGATGGACACGAACCCGTAGATATGTCGTCCCCTTTGGTGCATCTTCAGAAAGTACTGACCGCATGTCTTCGAGTAATAGAGAAAGTTTCGTAGACGTCGAGAACCATCACGTCACGTACCGGACCATCATTGAGGCAGGATGCGAAAAATCGCTTCCAAGCGCTGTTATTGGACCCGATGCATCCTCGCACGTGTATTTTCGTGTCCTAGGTACAGATAAGGAGAGTAATAGCGAATTATTTTCTTCGTGGGCTAAGCCGGTAAAATCCGGCTTTTTCGACAGAAACTTCGATGACCGGTTGAATAGTGAATCGTCTGCGATAGAAGACGCTATGATAAAACGCGCGAATAAACGTGGGGGATTGGCGCTTGCAGACGGAGTGGAAGAATCTGCAGTGCACGTTTGCGAAGACGCTGATGGTTTAAAAGGAAAGAACTGGTTCGTATCCGTTCGATGTGAACGCTTTCCACTCGAAAATGCTACATTAGCGAGCAGAAAACCTTCAGATAAAACAAATGTCGATTTTCAACGAGCGGCGGCGCTGAATAGCGAATGGATTGTCACATTATCTGCGCCTTGGTGTGTGAAGAACGCCTTGCCGGTGTCAGCCGAAATTTCGCTCAACTCATACGAACAAAAACGCGAAAATGAAATGTATTGCTTTAAAAAGAAGTATTCGAAAATTCTTGGTCCGGGTGAAATTGCGAAGACACACTACGTGGATCCAGGAGCAAAGTGCGTAGCTCGCGTAGAGTCAATTACTGGTGGATGGGAACCGAGTCAGCTCATAGACTGCGCGACACCGCTCGATAAGAATTTTGATTATTTTAATTACGGAGTTCCCGTTTCGCCGGCAAGTTGTAAAGATGCGGCAAAGAATGATAATGATGCGCCGATTTTAAATTCCGGTGGTTCCTTCACATTTGGAACTGAGTTTACAGACTCTCTAAGCGGTGGATCTTCGGCTAAAAACGGTATTAAATCTCGGGACGTCTTCGAGGTGGTGAAAGTGAGCCACTCCAGCAAGTCAGCTTCTGGAAATAAGATTGCCATGAAATCTTCAGTTAAAATTGTATGTTCAAAATGGGACGAAACTGACGTCGCTTCAACGAGGGTGCTTATTTTATGTTCTCCCATAGTTTTAATCAATCGAACCGGTGATGATATCGTATTTCGCTCATCCGCGATATCTGATGGTGGGAAGCAAAATAAGAAAAGAGAAACTTCGAGTAATCCTTCGATGTCTGATGTAGCGATGTCTCTAATAGATGATACATCTGAAATGCGAATCAGCGATGAGAGCCATGTCGACGACTCGTCTGCCCGACTATCGGCGCAGACGGCTTATCTTTCGAAGACGCTACCAACGAACGGGTCAGATTTGAGCGAAGTGTACGTGCTAAAAGGAGGGACTACGGGACGTCCCGAGGACAGAATAACATTCATCGGTGCCGAAAGTGCGAGCGAGCGTCAAGAACAGGCAGCAGCTAGATTAATATCCAAGAATGAGCGTTTAGAGATAGGATGCTCTAAGAAATCTTTATCTGAACCGTTACCAATCGCGGAGCGAGATTTCATATCAGAACGAATCGTTGTTGTAGAGTGTTTAACGAAAGATGGTCAAACGAGCTATCCAATCAGTATCCGCTCAGAGGAACAGCATTATCTTGCAAACATTGGAGATGGGTTGGAGCACACGCGAGGCATGTTCACAGAATGTCTCGCTATCATTCTCGAACCTGCATTTAGCCTCATCAACGATACCGGTGAAAACATTCATCTTACCCAAGTCGATCCAAATAAAGAACATGTGTTTAATGAGAAAAAGGATGTCATTATTTTGCACTCTAAACGCGAGAATAAGCGCGGTGTTCCTTTGAGATGGACTGATACAAATTTGCCGAGAGTACTGTACGCCAAGCGAGAACGTGACGAAGAGTGGGTGATGCCTTTTGTGCTTAAATCGACGCACACTGGAGATACGTTACTTCCCATACATAAAAGAGACGCTGAAGCGTTAGAGGATTTAGATGATTTTTTACACGTCCACGTCGCGAAAACTGAGTTGACGCACGGTTCTTCGCGAGTGCATTTTTCTTTGAGAGTAGGAAATTGTGTTTTAGAAGAGCAGATACTCGGTTCGCCGCCGAGTAAAGAAATGGCGTTGAAGAAGAAGATGCAACAAGATGCCGCCCTCGATCGCGCGGCGAGTAAAAGAGAGAAATCGGTTCCTTCTGCTCAGAACGATGTCGTTGTCTCGAGAAGAGTTACTCTTTCTATACCAGAATTTGTTTTATCGACGATTGATTCGAATGTTGAAGAAATTTTTGTCGTGACATTGAAAGGAATGGATTTAGAACACCAACAATCAATTGTTGGTGCGTCCGCCTCGTCCATCAGATTTGTATTACACTCGCTGCAAATTGATGATATGAGTCCTACGACGCAGTATCCAGTTTTGCTTCGCGTCATGCACGATGCAAAAGAACTTGTAGTACCGCCAATGTTGAATTTTGGTATGCGATCGTATCTCGAGGCGGACGGTAAAACGAATGCATACGAAGAAATATTGATAAATTTCTCGAATGCTCCATTGCATATTGCCGCGTATGAACCTTCGTTATGGCGCGCGCTTGAGTTTTCCGATCATTTCGTTGATGGATCGAAACAGAGCGCGGTATCTCCAGTTGCGAAAGGAAAAGAAAGCCATCAAGCGGATCCTCAGATATTCATAGAAATGATGAAAATCTCGAAAGTAAGAATCGCCATATCATTTCGCGCGTCGGAACAAAAACGCCCGAAACGTATTAGAAAAGTTTTCCCCGGTATCGTCACCGTTGTCAACTTGGATGAAGCCACGCTTGACTTACGTCCTATGAGACTCGAAAACCAATGCGCGAAAAAATCAACATTTCAGGATACTTTGACAAAGGCGTACGTCAAACAAGTCAAATTACAGATTATTCGATTGTTGACTGGCTTTGATGCGTTAGATTCAGTGGCTTTGGCACTGAATCGTGCATCGATGGGGCTGTCAAAATTGTCCGGCGGGCGCGCGTTGGAAGATCTTTTTGGTGTTTCGCAAGCAGGAGGGAAGAAGCCTACAATGCTCTCATCCGCACTTCGCGAGAAGTTTGCTATCGGTTCGAAAGACAGTCGCGATGACGACGACTCCAATAAATCAGCCGTGAAAACTGGCGCTGCGGTCGTTGGACTGATGGATGGAACTGAAACTTTAGCCAGAGGCGTTTTAAGTGGCGTCACCGGTGTCTTTATGCAACCAGTCAAAGGTGCGATGAAATCTGGCGCCAAAGGATTCGTCAAAGGCTTTGGCAAAGGTCTGGTTGGGGCGGTGGCGCAGCCAGTTTCGGGTGCTGTTGGAATGATGAGTCACATGGCTGCTGGAGCATCGGGCAGTGTTCGTGAGGCGAAAGAACTCGTTGGCTTATCTCACGGCGCTCAATTCGCGAAAAGAGTCAGACCGGCGAGAGCTCCTTCAGCTGATGGAATATTGCGACCTTTCAGTAAAGAACTATTGAGTTGTGAAAAATTATGGAGAGCCATATCGAGTTCGAAGAACATCTCGAGAAGAGCGTTTGCAAACGAGCACTTTGCGTGGCAAATTAATGTTGGAAAGAATATGGACATTACTCAAATTTTAATGCGTGACGAGAAGAGCAAAGTTTTACCGGCGAATGCGAATTTCACCCTTTTCGCTACGAATTACCGATTATTGCTCGCGATGACGAGTTCAAATTCAACGCGGTCGCCGGTTAATACTCCGAGCTCCTATCGGATTCGTTGGGATATATCATGGTGCAACATTGAAATGGCGTATGTTAGAAGTGCTCTAGAAAATAGAAGCGTGGGAGATGCGATTTGTATCAAACTGAAGCGTCCAAGTCTTTTAGAACGAACGATAAAAAACAAGGCAAAAAAAGCGGCGCGCGAGAAGAAAATAAAGCAAAAGCGACCAGAAAAATTTCTGTTCCGTGAAGATGAATTGACCAGAATAGTTCCCTTGGGTAAACAAAGCGCGCGAGATGGTGATGATGAAAGTTTTCATCGGTGGGTGTGCGACCAGATCTCACATCACTCTCGAACGTTCGGAAAGGTGTATATCGTTTCACAGGCTTTATCTAGAGGAAAGGAAGGTTCAGATGCCGTAAAAAAACAACCCCGTTTGGATGAAATCAGTGAAGAGAGTTCCGAAGACGAAGGAGACTTGGTTTTATTTTCCGATAGCGATAGCCTGAGCGCAGAACGAATTCTTCGAGATGAAGGCGGCGAGTTCACTTCCGAGAGCGAGGATCTGGATGGCGACTTTGATGAGGACGATTTCGACGACAACGACGACGGAGAAGAAGATAAGAAACACGGTTTAGACTGGGAATTAGAAGAGGATAGAGATTTAAAGAGATGAGTTATTCCGTCGCTTTACCGATAAAGTGCATGAGCATTAATTTTACTTTTTATTACTGCTAACCAATCGTGCGGATAGTAAAGCGAGCGAGCACACCGACGCCACTCCGAGCATGGCGATTTCTGCTCTGGTCCAATCGTTGAAGAAATAGTGCGTGAAGCTGCTCGTCTCTGATGATTTTATCGTCTCAATTTTTCTTGTTGTCGTCTTTGTCGTCGTCGTCGTTGTTTTAGTCTTATTACTCTTTGTAGTAGCGCTCACTAAATCTTGTCCCAGCATCTCTTCAATGTCTCGAATGCCCGGGATGCTTCCTTCGCCGCCATCGCCTTCGTCCTCGTCCTCGTTCGTCCTCTTCTTCTCCTTCGACGAAAGTTTCTTCCCGTTTACAGAAATTGCCAACTGTCCACACGCACCGGCAATATCCGAACCCATCTCTTGTCTCACCGTCGTCGTCATCCCGTACTCTTCCCTTAATATCGTGTTCATCGCCTGTATGTCCTCCATCTCCGGCCTTTCGTGTCCAGCGATGACGTCTGTGGGATTATACGGAATGAAATTCAACACAACCTTCTTCCCACCCAACAACTCCCCGAGCAACCTCGCGCACTCTTTAGTATCATTTATACCTTTCAAAACGCAATATTCCACCAGCATAGAATTCTTCTCACTTTTCGCTAAATAATCGTCCAAACATCGCATGAGCTCGTCCAAAGGATACGCCGTCGCCGTGGGGACAATTTTCTTCCGAATCTCCTGCGTTGGCGCGTGTAAACTCAGCGCCATCGACACCGTCGGACAATCTTCGCTAAACCTATAAATGTTTGGAATCACCCCGACAGTACTCACGCAAATCTTCGGACACGGAATGTTAAATCCCATCTGATTTTCGCTTTGTGACATGCACCGAATGGCGTCCACGACGGCGTCGTAATTGTTCAGCGGTTCACCCATCCCCATAAACACGATATTCCTCACCCTCGGCTCGATCCTTCTCGCGTGCGCGACTTGCTCCACAATCTCCCCGGTCGTTAAATTCCCGAGTTCTCCCATCGTCCCCGTCGCGCAAAAAGTACACCCCATCTTACACCCAACCTGGCTTGATATGCACAACGTCGCCCCCAAACCTTTCTTCCCTTCCGCTCGCCGCCCTTTCAAATGCCGAATAATCACCGCTTCCACTCTGTGCCCGTCTTGTAACTCCACGATTAACTTCGTCGTCGACGCGTCTCCGGACGTTTCCGCGACCGCAATTCGCGTCGTGAGTAAACTAAACGTCTCTGGCGCTCGATTCCTTGCCCAAAGCGGAATCTCTTCGCACCGTCGTAAATCCAGCTCCACGAGGCATTTTCTTCCTCGCTTTCGTTCGTCTTCCTCTTTCAACTCCTCGCACACGAGTCTCTGCGCTTCTTTCAGCATCACCTGGTAAAACCGCTCGGCTTTTTTCCGCTCTTTCGCTTTCATCGTCGTCATCGAAACGTTTTGTTCCTTTGCACTCTTCTTCTTCGTCTTTGACGTCTCGTTTTCCTTCTCGGAATACTCCTCCTCGTCTTCTTCTCCTCCTCTTCTAAAACCGCCGTCATCTTCCTCATCTTCCTCCTCCTCCTCGGAGGACGAAAATAATAAATCCTTTCCTTTCTTCCCGTGCGGGCCTCGGAGAAGAAACTCTATAACTTTCTCTCGGTCAAACACGGAAAAGAAGAGCTGCTCGTTTTCGTCGTCGTCGTCGTTTCCTTCTCTCGCGCCTCGTCGTCGCATGTTGTATTGTGTTTCAAAAACGTAACGTAAGTTCTCGTGCTCTTTTGACAAGTGGAGGAAAAGAGCAGCCGAAAACTCGTCAGAAATCGACGAAAGACTTTACTCTTTTTTTAACGCGCGAAACGAGAGAAAATGCGCGCCTCGTCAAATCCTCCTCCTCCTCCAGAAGGAGGAGGGGTGAAAACGCGAGGGCAGAAAAGACGAAGAGGGGAGAGAGACGTGTGGGATTTAATCGTGAATAACGACGAT
>JACLAA010007307.1_pt1 | contig 17805 bp, 17 predicted proteins | sample 8027891 | NCBI WGS metagenome assembly JACLAA01 (sample SAMN15724900, study PRJNA655200) | protist metagenome | isolation source: fluorescence activated cell sorting (FACS) single amplified genomes of... | place: Spain: Blaines Bay Microbial Observatory, Mediterranean Sea | collected 2016-01-19 | reverse complement strand
GAAGAAGCCAGAGAAACAGTGTTTCGCGAAAACTCTGTCCTGAAGAAAGAGCTGACGAAGAAAGGTGTGGACGTCAACGCGATGCTCGTGACAAGCATGCGTGAAAGTGCAAGCGCAGAGAACTTAGCAAACAATTCGGCTGGAAACGCCGCCGCTATTGCTGCCACCGTAGCCGCCGGGGCGAACACGTTCATGCCAAAACAAAGTTCCGGTAGTATTAGCAACTTCCTCATGTCCGCTGGGCCGAGTAACGTGAACTTAGCCGACGTAGGCGATGGCATGCTTCGCGTTCCGTCCATGCCGAGAATTTCATCTGTCGGTGACTTAGTCAAACGAACGATATCTTCCGAGGCGTTGGCGAATTTCGAGCAACAACAAGCTGCCATCGCCGCGCAGATGGCTTCCAACGCCGCCGGTCTCATGGCTGGCGGCGGCGTGCCGCAAAACGGAGCGAGCAAAGACGGCGCCAGTCCTCGCGGCTTCGTGCCTTTCCGACCGACGTCGAGTTATCAAAACCTACTCGACGCCGCGAAGCTTGCCGAAAGTAACGAACGAGCAGAAAAGGAGAAGAAGAAGACCAACGGCGCCAAGAAGGGTGCTTCGAAGAAGTAAAGTATTCAAGGAGAAGCCTTATTATTAGTTTATATACATAGTAGTTTCTCTTCTCTGTATCTTCTCCCGAGAGGGATAGAAAGAGAATAGAGAGAGAGATGAATGTATTTTATGTACAACAAATGAATGTAAAAGCGCTTAACTGGTTTCTCACTCAAAACGTAATATTCGTCTTTCGCGCGAGGAGCATTTTCGGTATATCCTGTTCCGCATCAACCGCGCGGCGGCGCTTCGTGTAATAATATATATATGCCGATAAGGAATGTCGTGATGAGTAGACTTTTAGATACTCAAAATCTATCTCGTTTTTCTCGAGCTTCTTCTTCTTCCGTCGCTTTTAAACGCCAAGTACGTTAAACTGACCAATTGCAAAGCGATAATAATCACGAACCCAGTCATATCGCCCCCGGCTTTTTTCATCCCAGCATTACCCGCGGCCAGGAAATACAGGGTCGGCACGACCGTACACAGGAGCATTTTCATCAGTCTCTGATTGTTTTCACGAACCGCGATGACTTTCAAAATCGACACGAACACGTGGTTGATCCCCCACAATCCCCACATCATAGTTTGCGCATCTTTCCCTTGCGGGTTCATCAATTGTAACATCTTTCCGTCGTCTAAAAGAGGTAAACCGTATAAAGGTGCAACAATATCTCTCCCGGCGGGTACGACGATAAACGCGGAGGAGAAGATGGCGATGTTTTTCATCAGTTTATCCATTTTGTTCGTAGGTAAATGAATTGGAATTGCGTGTGTTCAAATGAGGTTTTAGGGGCGAATGTGACTTCACTTTCTCTCCATATCTTTCTCTCTCGTCGATCAAATAAATGCCTTTAATGGCAACTTCTTTGAAGGCTCCTTCTCCTCCTCTTCCTCCTCCTCCGATTAGGGTTCGTTTTTTGTCGTCGTCGTGTTGTTCTTGTCCTCGTTCTTTCCCGTCGTCGTCGTCGAGAAGTAATATCTTCTTTGGTCGAACTTTAACGGGGAAAACGAATGGAGAACGAGGACGAAGAGCGAAGAGTCGAGGTGGTGATGATGAGTTGAACGCGCTGGATATGCTTTTGCGAGGACGAGGAGAGGAAGCGACTATGTCTACTTCTTCGTCTGACGAGAACGAGGACGAGCAAAGCGCAGAGAAGAAGAAACCGATGACGACGAAACCGGTGGTGGTGGTTAGGGATATTACGGTCGATTTGGACGAAGAGACGGCGATAAACGTGTCCGTCCGAGTGGACTCGGCATCCTCTCGAGTCGTGCATTACTCTCAATATCCTCCGCTGGGAGTGATTGTAGAACCGACTCGAGACGGGGTGAAAATAACCGAAGTGACGGACGCGTCGTCGCCGTTTCGAGCGAACGACATAATCAGAGCAGTCTCAGGGATGATACCGACGATGAAGTATGGGCAAGGGAACTTATTATTAGGCGGTAATGGCAGACCTGGGTTTAAAAGAGTCATGTGTACCGTGCGCTCGGCGTTGGAGATTCGCGAAGAAGAAGAAGAGGAAGACGAAGAAAGGCTGTTACGGTTAATAGATGTGGAATTCGAGACGTGTTTGAAAGCTATACAGAGTAACAGTAAAGCCGGTGACTACGAGGTTGTTTTAGTCGTCGAGAGACGCCAAGCGGCGGCGGAATGAAACGGATGAGGAGTAGTCGCGAAGAACTTAAGTAGTTGCATCATTTCTCGTTTTTGTGCGAGTGCTCGTGTAAGAATAAAAATTAGAAACCAACCATGCTCGCTAAACGCAGCTCGTTAATGTTCGCTTCATCCATACCACTTCCGCCGTATTTCGGTCGCATGTTTCGAAATTTTGCCAACTTTTCCCAAAAGTCGCTCTTACCCAGGCCGGCGACCGTGGCGTCGAACACTTCGCGGTTGTCCACCAACGCCAACAACATGCGAGTCGACCCAAACGCCTCCGAATTCAATTCAAACTTTTCCTTTTCCGCGTTGTCTAATCCCGCGACGTCTTTCTCTAAAGAACGCATGATATCGTCTATTAAATCTGGCGAGCATCGCAAACCGAGCATTCGTAACGCGATGGCTAATCTTAAACCTGGACTATCTACAGAGGACACGTCTTTACATTCCAACAGTTCCGGCACTTTCGCTTCCACCTCGCTCGCACCAAACACGTCTTTATAACACTTTTTAATCCCTTCGAAATGATCCGCACCGACCACGACAACCACAGAATTCGCGCTCTGTCCGTCCTCACTAGACACGCACTTACGAATGCACGAGGTCATGATTTGATCGCGTTCGTCGATGATGTACTTTTGGAACGCGTCGTTCTCGGTTATAATCGAATCGCACTCCTGTCTCAGCTTATCACTTTCCGGCAACAACAACCTATAATTTCTCTCCGACTGTTTGCTAAACGCCTCGTCCAACTCCTCTAACGTTGGTTCAGTGACTAACCTCCCGTACGTGCTTCTTTTCGGTCTATCCGCAAAGACAATCTTCGCGTCCACGTACATCGCCGCGGCGTATACCAGCGGTTCCGCCGGCAACTGTTCTCGCATGGACATCCAAAAATCTCCCACCAACGCGTCCTTATCCACTTCTGATTTCATCTCCCCGACCAATCGAGTCACAAACGTTAACGCTTCGTCCAACGTCGGATCTATCATCATCTGTTGCACGCCTTGCTCGAACGTGACCATGTTCCCGTGTTGCTCGCCGTGGCCCGCCGAGACGGCGGTTTCGCACACCACGAACTTCGGTTTCGATTTCATGATATATTCCGCCGCTTCGTACTCCTTTTGCGTGTGCGTGATGCCGAACAAGGACACTTTTTCGTCCAATCTCTCGCCAGTTTGGAAATTCTTTTCATTGTTATTCTCTTGTTGCTCAGCGGCGACACCGACTCCGCGACGACGACGACGATGGTGATGACTTTGTTGACGATGGGTTTTTTCCCGGTGGAAATTCGCAACGAGATGATTCTTCTTCTTCTCACTCGCTCTGACGATGAACCCTCCTCTCGAACGAGAGGAAAAGGACTCAGAAGAAGCACTGCTGAAAGACGTGCTCGTCGAGTTGTTTTGAAGCGAAGGAAACGCGCGGAGACAATTGTTTAGTAAGAGCGTCATAATTTCTGATTTTTTTATGCGGTTTTATCCAAAACTCCTACTCCTAAACTATAAACTATGTTAAAGTCCCCGATGAGCGTTGTTGTTATCTCGTCGGGTTTCGGCTTTTCTTCGCCATGTGTCGATCCTCCTCCTCCTCGGCGGCCACGATGCCTTCTCTTCTTCCTCTTTATCTCATCACATGTCCTTCTTACCGGTCCTGTCGCGATGTTCTGCGTACCAAACAGGAACTTTCACGTGACTCGTCGTCGTGAACGTCTTCCCGGCTTCGCCGCCCATCATGTCGTTACTTTTTGGTACCTGGTTTCCTCCTCCTTTGGAAGAACTTTTCTTCGCCTGCTCTATGTCTCGTTTCAACTGTTCTGCTTTCTGTTCTTTCTTCGCCTTGGACGCGTCGCGTCTCGCTTTCGATTTTTTGTTCGATTGTTGCTTGTTTCGAGGTAACACATTCGTCGAATTCTTCGTTGATGAATTCACGGAGGATCCTCTCTTAGTAATGTTCTCTACGTTGAACGCGGGTCCACCTTTCTTCTTCGTCGGTTTCTTCTTTTCCTTCCCTGTTCCTTCTTTCTTCTTTTTCAGCACCCACCACGCCGCGCCGGCAACAACCAAAGCGAGCGCTGTTAGGGAAAAGCTTTCATTTTCATCGGCGGAAATCTTCTTCTTTAACTTCTTCTTTGTCGTCGTCGTCGCCATCTTTTCGCGCACAAAAAAAGAACGAGCGTCGTATATCAGAGAGCAGCGAGAGAGCAGCGAGAGCCTATCTATCTCGTCTTCTTCTTCTTCTTCTTCTTAACCGAGAGAGAGGCAAACAAAGTCTCTCAAGAGTTGTTGTTTGTCTCGCGTTTTTTATCCAATGAGGGAAAATCAATATCAATATTTAGGGTTTTAAATTTGGAGTAAGAATTACGTACTTATAAGTCCGTAATCCTTACTCAAATTTGACTCTGTAAGTGCTTTTTTCTTACTCGTTAGTCTGTATGCCTTACTCACGGTTTGCTCCATTTTTTACCTCATTGTTTTAACGAAAACAAGAGAGAGAGAGACACAAATTGAGAACAGGTGATGATGAAGAAAAAAGGAGGAGTAGGTTTAAAAGCGGTGTCCTTGAACGACTCTTTCGAAGAGGAGGAGGATTTAGAAGAAGAAGCGTCTCCTTTTCCTCCTCCTCCGACCAACAAAAGTAATAACGACGACGAAAAAGAAGAAGAAGAAGAAGAAACATTCGCGACGCCGATGACGACGTTTAAAATAAAAACGGGATCTGATGATGCGACTGCTACAATCGACGTAAACGGCTTAACTTCGGAAGAACAAGGAGGAGTTTCGGCAAAAACAAACGCCGCGAGTGGTGGTAATGGTGGTAATGGTGGTTTTGGCAGCAACGACTCGTCGCCGACGACTTTAATCGCGAACGAATCGAGAGATACGATTTCAGAGTTGAGAAACAACAACAACAACATCAATGCGTCGTCTCCGACGAAGAAGAACAATACTAATTTCTTGTACAACAATAATCATCAGCAGCAGTATAATCATCATCAAAACAGAAACGAAAAAGACAATAACGAGAGCGACGTGTACCACGTGCACAACCGGTCGATAAGCGCGACGAGTATGGATGGGTTAATTTCCCGGTTAGACGAGGAAAGAGGGAACGGAGGAGTCGGCGAGAGGACGAACGATTCGCGATTCAACGAATTCTCGGACGGCGGCGGACGACGGAGAGAAGACGGTAGCAGTAGTAGTAGCAACGCGATTGTTCGAGCGTGTTCGAAAGCGTTAGATATTCCGTGGTGTTTCGGAGAGTCGAGGAAAACGAGGAAAAACGTGGTATCGATATCGATTGTATTGTTGTTGATTTTGTTCGCCGCGATTCCGTTGCGACATTGGCAGCACATGTCGTGATGAAGAAAGAGTTTTACGCCGCGTTTTAGAGATAGTATATGTAGTGGTTTTTAGGAATATGTCAGCGCTTAATTACAGGTACAAGGTACAACAGCTTTTTTGATATACACTGCGAAAGCGTTTTCTTTCGCGCTTTAAAGTCTTTCTCTCTCTTTCTCTCAAATCTATTCGCGCTGCTCAAAAGTTTCTTCCGAAATCCGGAATATCTGGCGGCCCGATGTAATCGATCCTCGGTCCCATCCCCGGATGTAACGGCTGCCTCGGAAACGACGGCGGCCCTCTGCTGCTAAACGGATCGTTTCTGTCCGGATACCCTCCTCCGAGTATTTCGTTTTGTCGTTGTTGTTCTTGAAGTCGTCGTCGTTCGAGGTCCAAGCGTTCCCACTCCTTGCACTTCAAACACTCCTTCTCTTTCGCAGGCTCGACCATCCCGCGGTGGTTTAATATCTTCTCCTTTATCATTTGATTCACGATATCCTCCCCGAGCTTTCGAACGGATTCTTCTTTGATGGTCACCAACAGCGTCTTTATCTCGTCTTCTTCTTCTTCTTTGTCTTCGATATCTCTTTCTGTTTCAAACGCAAACGTAACACTCAAAGTGTGTTTACCCACTCTCGTCGAGCGCACGTCGACGAAAGTGCTCAGTTTTCCATCATCTGAATCGAATTGGTACGTAGCGCTGCTCTCACTGCTAATATCACCGCTTTTGCTGCTCAACCACGGCGGCACCACAACGTCCCCGTCGTCGTCCACATTCTGATTCGTTTCCCTAACGAGAACCCATCCGTTGCTCAAAAGGAACGAGTGCACGAAAACCATGGCCAAAAGATCATTTTTCGTTTGACTTAAACTCCCTCGTCCCAAAAGTGCAACAGTCATTCGCGCGAGGGCGAACGTTGACGCTCGCGCGGGGACTACCGGAGGAGGACAATCGTCTCTCATGATGATGTGTTTGTGTGTCAATTTGTGATGTTATCTCTCGATATAGAAAAATGTGAGATGTTGGTTAAGCGATATACATAGAACACTTGAGACAAAAAGAGGCAAAACAAACTTTGAATACTCTCTTATTCTTATTCTTGTCTCTGTCTTCTCACTTTTTGTGTTGTTGTTGTTGTGTGATGATGGTACACAGACAGTAGCCGTGCATCGTTTCGTATGCGTAAATATAGCAAAATCGTAATCGAACAATTAATTCTCTCTCTCTTAAAGGTCTTCTAAATCGGTCGGCTGCTCTCTCTCTTCTCTCTCTCCCAAAACGTTTCCTAATAATCGGAGCGAATAATTGAACGTCTTCGATCTTCGTTGCCGAATAATCAGATTGATGACATTATTCGCTCTAATTCCAAATCTTAGTACAGTGGTGATAACAAGAGTCTCTCTTATTATTTCCGGAACCCCATCAACCTCCCCGCGCTATTCTCCACCGCTAAGAACATCCCGCACATCCCTCCACAAATCATCGCCGTGATCGCGGTTGGTTTTTTCAGGCAATATTGACTGGTGTTGATTGTTTTCGCCCCTGCCCACATGCCGAACGGGTACGACGCTATTGGAAACGCGATCGCGGTCGCCCAATCTTGCGTGTTGAAGTTTGCGATGCATTTCGAGACGGATGGATGTTTGTCCGTCACCGGGTACTCGGGTTGGTCCGTTATCACGCCCATTATTTTGTCGTATCTATTTTTCACTAGTAAGTATTCCTCTTAAACTCTTAAATTCTCTCTCTCTCTCTGCTAAAGTAGTATGAAGAGTCGCGCTCTTTGTGTTGTTGTTGTTGTTATTCTTGCGCTCCAAAGAGTGAAGTTTCGAATCCAATTTCCTGCAGAAAAACGTAGAAGAACGCGAAGAAGAAAAGATGCCGCAAGGTATGGGTCAAGACGCGTCCTCGCCGCCGAGGTTCGTGGAGGAGTTGGACGAAAGCGCGAAGAAAGAGAAGAGACATCATCGAGGAGGACGAGAACAACTTAAAGCGACGGGGAAAAGGAGTCGGAGATACACTTGGTGGAATGGAAACGATGATGGTTCCCCGGGGAAACATGATTCAAAAATCACCAATAAAGAGGACGACGATTTGATGTTGAAAGAGATAAAGACGAAAGAAGACGAAGAAATAGACGAAACGATGAAGACGAGGACGACGTCGGATACGACGAAAATGCTCGTTTCCGGCGGCGTCGCCGGCGCGTTTAGTAAATCGTGCACGGCACCTCTCGCTCGGTTAACCATTTTAAGACAGTTGCAAGGCACGAACGCGGTGCCCGGGTGGTCGAACAGCGTCGTCGCCAAGCAAGATTTAGGAATCGTGAAGAGTCTCAGGCACATCGTGAACACGGAAGGCGTTCGGGCGTTGTGGAAAGGGAACGGAGTGACGATTGCGCACAGATTACCGTATTCCGCGATTAATTTTTACACGTACGAAAACACGCTCGACTTTATCGAAAACGAAGTCGAGGGGAGGTGGAACGTGAAAGAGTATCAGGCGTGGGAGGTGACGAAAAGGTTGGCGGCCGGGGCGTTTGCCGGGTGTTTTTCGTGCACGATGACGTATCCTTTAGATTTGGTGAGGACGAGGTTAGCCGCCCAAGTGACGCCGACGATGGCGGAGACGAGCGCGAGCGGAGGAGGAGTCGCGTCGACGACAACAATAAACGGTGGGCAACAACATCCACACTATAAAGGGATTTTAAGGAGCATGAGAACGATTGTCAGCGAAGAAGGCGCGAGAGGTTTGTATCGCGGCTTACCGCCGACATTAGTCGGCGTCGGGCCGAACTTGGCGATAAACTTTGCCGCGTACGAAACTTTGCGGAACTATTTCGGCAACAACACCGGCGAGTTTGGAAAAGAAAATCCGATGTTTATCAGTTTAGCGTGCGGGTCAGCCTCGGCGGTCGTTTCGGCGTCGGCAACGTTCCCTTTAGATTTAGTGCGTAGACGCATGCAAATGCGCGATGCGACGAGAGGAGACACTTTCTTAGCCGTCTTCAAAAGAGTCATCCGGAAAGAAGGTTTTGTCGGTTTGTATCGCGGCATCTACCCGGAGTTTGCGAAAGTAGTACCGGGCGTTTCGATCACGTACGCGACGTACGAGTTGTTGAAACGATTAGCAGGAGTGGACACGGGTAGAATGTAAAATTAGAACGATTAGATATACCATCTTGAGCTGCTTAATAGTGTGTTAATGATATATGTTTTATTATTTAAAATATAGATAGTACTCGCTGTGTCTTTCTTTCTCAGTGTTTGTGTGTTTTTATGTGTGTGTGTCTCTCTCTCTTGCTTTAATATTGGTGGTGGTACAAAATATTTCCTCACGTGCACAGCATTAAGTTATAATACGGCGGTTCTGGCGCGAAACGACGAATGATTTCGTTAACCAACACGTCTTTTGGAATATCACTCAAGGTTGTGATACGAGTAGTAACACTCGCGGAAGCTGGCGGCGACGAATACATCGATGCCTCCGTTTGTTGTTCGTTCGTTGCTTTTTTGTCTTCTTCTTCCTCTTTTTCTTCCTCTTCTTCTCGTTTGGCGTGCGCGAAAGTCCACACGCGCAGAGCTTCCCTAACAGCCGACTGGAACGCGTTGCTCTGGTAACATTTCAAAGTTTTGTTCGTTCTCGGACTCCAATTCGTCACAGTCTTCGGGTACGTGATTGAAAACACCTCCGCGCTCGATCTTCCTCCAGACGAAGGCGCCATGTCCCCTTCGTCGTCGCCAGAATCTTCTTCCGAATCCATCGTTTCCGGTGGTGGATAAAACACCGGACTATCCCGAATCACCAACCTTTCCGGCAGCTCTCTTCCTTCTCCTCCCTCTTCTTCTTCTTCTCTTCCTCTTCCTCCTACCTCCTCGTCCTCCCCGTCGTCCGAATGTTCTTCTTCTCTCGAAGACGCCGTTTTAAACGTCCAAGGGTGCGTCAAATACGTCTGCTGCCGATGTCTTTGCCCAGGTTTTAACAGCTTATACGGTTGGTGGTTGCCATCGTAATCAATCCACAGCATTCGAACGTTCTCGTTCGTCCTGTTTTTATGTGATGAGATATAAAAAAGCAAACGTATATGCGCGTGAGTCGTATTTTAAACCACCAGACAAGACAGAGAAAAGACAACTGGATAAAACGCCTAAAGAGACAAAAAGACGAAAAACAATTTCTCTCTGTGATCATGAATATCATCTGCATCAAACGTACCCGTTCTCGAACCAGACGTGACAGCTTCGCTCCGATCGACCCGACCTTACGTTGGTAGTGTTTTCTTCTTCGTCGTCTTCAAACATCGGATCTATTCGGTGCGGAAACAACCACATCGTTTCGTCTTTGCTCAGACGATGACATTGACGCGACGGTGGAGTTGTTTCAGTTTCGCGAGAAAAAGATGCGCGGAGAAAACGACGACGTCGAAATCCCCGACGAGAATCGTTGGTGGTGGTGTTGCTGGTCGTTTTCGTAAACAACACTTTCAACGGGTGCAAAAGGAAAGAGAGAACGACGAGGAACGCCGCGCGCATTAGTAGGATTGCTTTATGATGTTGCGCGAAGAATCTTATTAAAAAAAAAGAGGTCGTCCAAAACGCGTTCTCGCACGAGAATGAAAGTTGAGAATTTGAGACCCTAAACATAAAACCAACTTTTCATGAGCTGTGAGATTCAATTTTTACTTTTTACTTTTTAAACAAATTTGACTAATCGTATATTATTTTAAAATAAAATCAAATCTGCTCTTCGAGCGCGTAAATGAGATCCTTTGGATGTATTTTGTTCTCCTCTCTCGAGCAACCCGTGTAACTGCATTCATCCTTGTGTTTCATTTCTTTCGCCTTTGCTTTTTGAAGACGCGAAAGGTAAACGCAATAGGAGCCTTTTGCACATTTTTAAGGCAAATTCACGCCGGCGACGTTGGTCAAAATGCACGTGTTTTTGCGAACTTCGTAACCGAATTTGCAATACGACGTCTCTAAAAGGAAACACTCGAAATCATAAAACGGCTTCGTCCAGTTGAACAAGCTCGCGAAATCGTTTCCGGAAGGATTTTCCAGCCAAAATGGACACACGAAATAAACCACCAAATCGATGATAGAGCGAACGGGAATCAACGCTCGATCGACGAGTTCTCGCTTCAAAGCGGTTCCAATCTGTTTGCCCCACGTCTCGTTAAGATCCGCATAGAACGGGTTGCGTTGGACGCTGAATGCCGTGCACTCGGGCGCGGCGAAAATCTTTGAAATTATTCCAGCGGGAGGTAAAACGCACGGCATGAACGACTCAATCTTCGCACAAACAAACACGACGTTTTTCAACCTCCACGCTTTCTCTTCTGCGGTATATAAAATCAAAGGATCGACGCAAATGTATATTTTCTTTTGAGACGTTGCTCTCTCGTGCGCGTGTACGCTCGACAAACACGAACCGGCGCCAATGTCCAAGACGAATCTGCTCTTTTCCTTCCTCATCCACTTCGCTTCCTCGCTCAACGACTCCCAAGACACGTCACCAACGAGTAAGCATTGGAGTTGACCGGAGGTGAACCAGCTCGCGACGCCCGTCCTCAAATTCAAAACTTTCCACGGGATGAGCGCGGCGCACTCGTCGCCTTCCCGTCGAACGGTATCGTTCAAACCTCTGTCAAAAGCGACGACGGCGATGTGCTTCTCATTTTGTATCTCCGCGGCTTTGGCGAAGAACAAATCCAAATTGCTATCCTCGTCGTTCACGCACCTCGTCTGTTCCTCTCCTTCGCGCGTTGTTCGTTGGAAACAAGCGTTGGAAGTTACCGAGAGACGCGCTCGCAAGCTCAACTCTGCGCGCAAACGCTGTTCTTTTGGCACCCACTTTCTCAAACCTTGGGGGAGGCTTTTCAAATCTGGAGAAACAAACGACTCAATGGAGACCACGACCCGACGAAATTTGCCTCTATTTCGTCGGGTTGTTGGATAATCTATCACGATGCTCGACGTCAAAATAGTTTCTCCGCGAATGACGTGCACAGCTGCACCAACGATGCGCGCGAGACGTCGTTTTGGTCCTCTCTTCGTTTTCGTTTTCTTCTTCTCGATGGTGACACCCGAAGTTGTGAGACGCGCAGTCGACGACGACGACGACGACGCGGCGATTCGCGACGAAACGAAGATTGGTATTTCGTCACCGTCGAGGAACATGTACCGTTGACTTCTAATCTTTTCCGGAGAGCGAAGGAAAAAAGAAGAGCTGTCCGCTTCTGACTTCCACAGCTCTTTTTCTTCGTCGTTCAGGTGCGCTTTCACGGCGGCGTCGACGCTCGAGAAGTATTCTCGAGCAGGATATTTCCGCTCCATCGCTTCTTTATGCGCTCGGCGTTTCGCTTTGTACCTCTTCTCCTTGTCTTCCTCTTTGCCCAACACATCCTCTCTCGCTTTCTCGAACTTCTCGTTTCCTCGAACCACCTCTGAAGCTCCGCAAAGATGATGACGGCGGCGGCGGGAGCTCGTTGTCTTCGTCTTTCTCTTCATCATCATCAATTCTTTAATTCTTCTCACTCACTCTTTCACTCTTCGTATTATCTTTCGTCGCAAAATATTAAACGCCGCTCTTCCTCTCTCTCTCTCTTTCTTCCTCTCTCTCTTTCTTCCTCTCTCTCTTTCTTCCTCTCTTTACTTTCTCCGTTCCAGAAGGAGAGAGAAGAATTTGTGGTGGTTTTTTCTTTTTTTCACTCGTACTTTTGAGAGAACTTTGGAGAAGATTTCAAAAACGAAACGAGAGGGAGAGCGACGACGCGCGTTTTTTCTCCGGCTCGTTTGCCGTCATTACTGCACGGTTTAAACTTTGCACGCCTTACTTTAATCGCGACACCTATCGAGTCGCGAAGAAAAAGAAAGGATCGAGTTGTCATGCGTACCAAAATTCATTTTCGCGGTCGTAGTCGGTCATTGTCATCGCCTCTCGCGAACCACACGGAACCTCTTCGTGGCTTCTTTGCACGTTTATGAGATGTTCGAGCGATGCATTCTTCAAATCCAATCGCTCATTTCACGTGCACGGCGAGAATCGCGCGATGTGTGCGGGAAAGTATATGCGCATTCATTTAATTATCCTCGCTCGTGACCCACAGGGTGTGAATTTTTTGAAAAAAAGAAAAGACGATTCTTTTCTTTCGAATATAATCGAAACTTTTTCGAAAGGTTTGGAAATTCCAAGAAAATGTCTCGCATGTCTCGTCAAAAAAAGAATCACGTCCACAAAGAAAGACGGCGGGTTCGTGCGAGCGACTTTGCGGTTGCGTTGATCTGATATCGCGTCATGGCGTCCTCTTCTATATTGAACTTGCTTTCTTCATGTGCGGATTTAAAGGTTTTGTTTAATACAGCTGCGAAGGTTAAGCACACATCAGAAATTCAATTCCTAGAAACCGTTGGACAAAAAGGAAGGCAATCTCTTGAAGAAAGCTTTACAATCTTGAAAGTCTCTAGTATTGAAGACTCAAAAGATTCGAAGAGACGTATCATCAATAACGTATCTGTGGAGGAGTACGCGATTGGTGAGATAGATATAGCCACGCGGGCCCACGACTTTGTCCTCCCCATGGCCATCTATCAATTTGCTGCTCTTAATAAATTGGGATGTCTCCTCAATAACCGAAACGGGTTCTCCACCACCGGTCGAGTCTTGGTTGTTGTTTTGTCGTTTGTGTTGATTCAGTTGTGGAAACAAGGATACACCGACATAACGAGCATCTCTATCGTCGTCGGAAACGTGTTAGAAAACCGACAAGACGGGGAGGGTGGTTTGTTGGAGGAAAATCATGTGGACTTTTGGCCGTTTTCGTTTTCAAAGAAGGCGAACTATAAATTGGGAGAACTGCCAAACGATAGAGAGCACTCGGATGCTTTCTTTTCCTTAGCTTGTCGAAACATCATTGGCCAATTTCGAAATAACGACGCCTCTGTTACTTTTCTCACAGCTAAAGCCACGTCTGCCGCTAGAGCAAATGGTGTCATACAACCGCTCAAAGATCAAACGACACCATCAGAAGCGCACGTTTACGGGCACCTTTCGAATAGAAGAAGTCCCGGTAGAGACAACACTCAAAGCTTCTCGAGTACTATACTTTCTTTCATGGGGGCTAAAAAGCCCTCACGTTGTCAGGGCTTAAACTACTGGCACTTCGACAAGGCATCGGCGTTGCAATCGTTTAGTTCAACGATTACGATAACGGTTTCACCGCTTCGCGGCGCCACGACGTTCACGTGGCAGATAGGAAGTTTGAACCTTCTCGGAAGTTACGAAGAAACCGGCGGTGGCGCAGAATCGCAGAAGCGAATGAATCAGCGAATAGCAACGGCGCGAGCGAAGCGAGAGAAACAAGAGAGGGAGGCGCGAGAAAGGGCAGAAAAGCGCCGACTCGAAAAGGAGAAGAAAGAGGAAAAGCGACGACTCGAAAAGGAGAAGAAAGAGGAAAAGCGACGACTCGAAAAGGAGAAGAAAGAGGAAAAGCGACGACTCGAAGAGGAGACGAAAAGGCTCGAAGAAATCGAAGAAGAAGCAATCAAAGCTGCCAAGTTAGAATTCAGAATCGATACTGAAAAGTTCTCCGATACACATGATCCCGAGATCATCGAAGCGTTGGAGGAAGCGAGTGGAGATTTGGACACCATCGATCAAGAATTAGCCACGTTGGTCGCGAACACAGAAGGACTAAATCACAAAGAGAATTCGGAGAAATGCGAGAAATTAGAAACGGTACGACGGAAAATATTATACCGCTTCTCCGAACTCCTCACAGTAGTGGACGAAAACACACGTCAAGAGCTTGGTAAGATGAATAAGAAACGAGCTCGCGAGAGAGAGGAAGAGAGAAAGAAAAAGAAGACCTCTTCCTTGTTCGATTTACTGTGAGAAACAAGGCGCTGCGCGTAAGGTTCGAGAGGTTGAAATATACAATTGAATACATACTATACATCGCATTTAAACCCACACATTTGAACGCGCGTCTTTCTTTCACAATTTTAAACTTCGCGACGGTATTCAAAGACGTAGAGCCACAGAAGCGCTTCGAGGCGTTTGAATACAGAGTGACTTTCTATTCTCTTCAAATCGATGATGGAAACTAAACAAGCGCACCGTTTGTGGAATGGAGTTCCAATTACTAACAGAACTAAGCCGCGATGATAAGCTTGTAACGGGATTCACATCCGGATCATCTCGGACATAGTGCGCTCTCGTTCGTTCGCTTCGCTTATCCCTTTCTTGTGTTTTGAAGCTGCGTTTGATTTTTATACCATCGAACTTATAACATCCAACCCGAGAAGGTTTCAATCGTAACAATATTTCGGTGCCATTTCATGGTGCTGCACTTTCGCGAAAGATATCGAGAAGGTCATCGAATCATATCCACACATTCGTTTGGTTTCCTTCACGCGTCCATCAAAACTACGAGAAGATGGATGAAGCGCTTGCGACGAGCTAATCGTCGAAATCCACGCAGAGGTGATGAAAACTGAACCTCACGGAAGACATGTGCGCACTAAACTGCAACGACGAGCGCGTGAATAAAAAAGTTGGTGAGGTTTGATGGTACTATGCGCGCGATAAAGCGTGCGTTTTCGAGTAAAGCAACGGAACGCGGTTGGAAGTTTTAACACAAAGCCAAGAGAGAGGGACTCTTTTTTTTTGACGCCCTTCTTTGGCCACAAGGGAGTGTCGGTGTGAATCGTTTCGATTTTTACATTTTTTTCCTCTTTTTCGTTCTTCTTCGAGAGTCTTCGAAAGTGTTCGAAACAGCGAGCAAGTTGGGTGAGAACTTGTTTCTTCCGAGAAAAAAAAATCTTCTTGGATCGAAAACCTCATAATAATAATAGAGAGAGGGAAGCATGGTTAAGCCAACACGGTTAGGTTACCCGACAAGAAGAACTGTGCAACCAATAGTAAATGAGTTAGCAGGGTACGAGGCGCGTTGCAAAAAAATGACGCGCGCGATATCGCAAGACTGTAACGGCCATTCGGGAGAAGTTCTCGACGTCGAAAAAATCGCACGCGCAATTTCTAAAGAGATGGGTCTTCGGGAGGGGTCAGTTATCGACGAGGCCACCAAATCGTTTCTGGACGGGATGACAGTGTTGTGCACATTGCCGACGACGGACTTACAAAAGAAGATTTTGAGTCGTCTGGAATTCAGCGTCCCGGAACCGTCATTCCGAACAGTCCGCGAACTCCCACGAGACGACGACGGAAACCTCGAGCTTCCACTCTTTCTCACGTTGTGTGTTGTCTCTCCCACATTCCGAAAGTCGTGTTTTCAACAACTCATCGATTCCTGGGAGTTGCCTTTGACGAAATACACGGATGGCTCCGTCGAGATTGACTATCAGGAGTGTGGAAATATTAACCGAATGTCGCGGATGATGTCAGTGTACCATTTTGGTAATAAGCACGACCACTGGTGGTGCGAAGCGTGGAGGAACGATACGAATCTTGAGTGCAAATCAACAAATGACGGATCGTCGTTCTTGGGATACAACGTCGGCGGGCATACGGCCTACTCGGCTTACACTCTCACGGATGGCGGCCGCAGACATCACATCGCATCGTGTCGTAAATGTTCCTTGTATGATCAGGACGGGAACTTAGTTGGTTTACAAGGTCACGATAGTCGAGTAAACGCTTTGAAGCGCGCGATTACGCACACAGAGACGAACACCGAGGAGAGCGAAGAAGACAAGAAACGCGTCAAGACAATTCTAGAAAAGACCTTGGAAGATACGAGAGAATGGAGGAATCGCATGCAGGAAAATCGAAAAGGTGACTGCGTTTTCTCTGGCACTCTTCCCGACGGCATCGACATCGAGAAGTGGCCGGTGGAGTGCCCTGGTTCACAGCACACCCAACTCGTTTCTCTCAAATATGTGGTGGAGAAAGATATGTCCGAAGACAGCAAGCACTTTGCCATCGTCAAGAAGGTGGTGGATAAAGTTCCGGACGCGAGGTGTTGTCAAAAGTGCAGACTCGTTCTCTCTGAGCAAGTGGCAGCGGGGAAAACGTGCGGGGAATGTGGCGTAACGAAAAGTCCCCAGTGGATCAAATCGAAGAAGGATCGGTCTAAAGATCTTTGCAAAAGGTGCTACTGGAAAGAGTATCGTTCGCGAAGAGGAAACGAAAAAACGCGACGAAGCCATTTCGAAACTGAAAGATAGCGGCGAAAAGCTCGGCATCCCGTCCGAGGACATCGATGCGTTTCTTCGCAATCGAGGAGGAAAGCGTTCCGACAACGGTTATTTGACGTCGCCGTCGCCGCCGAGGAAGAAGCAGAAGGATTCGCCAGAGACGCCGGCGAATACCATTCCGCTCGAGCGAGTTCGCGTGAACCACTCGAGATCGCTCCAGGATTTTGTCGCGAATTACCAGTGCGACCGCGCGGAAGGAGAAGAGAATTGGGGATACGCTAAGCTACAGTATCTTTCGGGAAAAGAAAAGAAGGATCACCAAAATAACGTGCGACAAAAGAGAATTCAGGCGAAGAAGAATTTCGAACACTTGCGCGAGGCGTTGCGCGGGATCGACGTGGACGAGTTGAATACACGCATGTTAAATAAAGTGGCTCGGGAAGCAACGAACGCTGAAGGAGTAAAAACGCACGTGCAAAAGGAAATTCAACGCGTCGCTGCACTGATGAAGAAGAACCGCGTCGAGTTGGGAGAGACCGCATCGGGCGATGATATCTCGCGCGTGTACGCAAAGACGATCGAAGAGGAGTGGCCAGCGTTATCCACAACGACGGCAAGTAAAGACGATGAGATGGATGAGGAGGATTAGATATACACACATAGATTAAATAGTTGTAATAACAGCGCAGAGAGACGCCGCACGCACGCAAATGGCGAGCATTCATCAGCCGTTTTGATTATACCACCAAGTTGGGCGAACTTATACAACGGGAAAACTCACGCGACTTATTTTGAAAAGTAAGTTTTGCATAATATCGATGATATAACGGATAAGAGACGAGCTCCGGCTTTGGGACCATGTAGGAAACGCAGTAACTGAGTAATCCAAACCAATAATAGGCGAATCAACGATGTCGCGCGCTCTTGAGCGTACGCGATAGAGGCGATGGAAGTAAGAAGATTTCTGAAAATTGCACGTTTTGGGGACATGGACGACCCTCAGCGCTTACTGCGTGACACATTGCGTCCAAGATTTCGTATGGACAG
>JACLAA010003890.1_pt1 | contig 17823 bp, 7 predicted proteins | sample 8027891 | NCBI WGS metagenome assembly JACLAA01 (sample SAMN15724900, study PRJNA655200) | protist metagenome | isolation source: fluorescence activated cell sorting (FACS) single amplified genomes of... | place: Spain: Blaines Bay Microbial Observatory, Mediterranean Sea | collected 2016-01-19 | reverse complement strand
CAAGAAAAAGCGAGAGTTGTTGGCGAAGTATCAATCGACCGATTTGACCGACGCGGAAGCAAACGCCAAGTCGCTTTTGAACAAGAGAGAATAATTGTTGTGCGTGTAAAATCAATCAAGAAAGTTTTTGTCTGTTAGAATATTATATATTAGAGATTTATGACAAAAGACCCAAGTATTTCCCAGCGCCAAGTAACGCAAACATAGCTAGTTTTTTAATATCCTCCACCGCGGAAGCCGCCGCCGCTTTGGACAAAGCCTCGTAGGCGAAAACACCCAAGACGAGCTCTTCGTCTTTACCCTCGCCGCCGCTCTTACTCTCTCTCGCCTTTTCGAGCATGCCGTTCAACACTTCATTTTGCGAATGAGCGACGTCTTTAGACACGGCTAACGTCGAGCACATTTCCAAAGCGTCGCGAGTGGTATCGTACGTCCACGTATCCAAAGGCGCGTTGGCGTGTTCGTCGAGGAAGTTTTTCGTGCACGCGACAAGTCTCGGAAAGGCAAAGTTTGCCACTCGAGCGCGATGCGTAAACGCAGCTTCGCTCCTCTTTTTCTCATCTTTGTATGAAGCGAAACGCGTCACATCGCACAATTGCGCATAACTTTCTAAAGCGACGTCGATGCGAGGCGCCGCGCATCCGCGCGCCAACGAACGCAAGAAGCGAAGAACGCATTCGTCTTCAGCAATGACAGAGTATCTGAGAACAACTTCACCGAGCGACATGACAGACGCAATCGTGAGGTCCGAGAACGTTTTCGCTTTTTTAGCCCTGCGAGAGACACTCTCGTCGTCCTCGTTCTGTTGTCCTTCTTCTCCATCGTCTTCTTCATCCAACATCGCTTCTTTGTCGTCGTCGTTATCGTCGTTAGAGCTCATAATTTCAACATTTTGTCCCAAAACAGTCTCAAACGCATCCGCGGTTGCCGACCAATCTGATTTTGCCGCCGCTTTCGCGGATATGCCGTTGTTCGAGGAAACCGCCGGTGAATTCAACGACGCGACGCCTCTTCTCGAAACCACCACGAGCGCTTGCAACGCAGTTTTTTGCATCAACACCGCGTTCCAGTTTTTCAATTGCTCGATATATTCCGCATCATCGTATTCTTCGTCTTCTACGTTGGCCCTTTGCGTTAGCGTCGCGTTCCATCGTCGCGCGAGCTTTGCGATTGCTGTCATCGCGAAGCCGTACGTCTCCGCTCTCGTTTCGTCGTTCGCAACCGTATCGTACATTTCATAGAAAGCTTCCATTCCAGCTTTGGCAAATGCCAAATCCGCGGGTTTTTGCGTCGACTGGCGCTCACCATAGCCCATGGAAGTTTTCAATAAAGCGTTGAACGTTTCCACGCACACTAACGTTCGAGTTTTACCTTCTTTCGATTTGGCGCACATGTACCGCATGGATTTGAGCGCGCGTTTCTGCGCGTCCCATTGAGCACCGTCGACTGGCTGCGCGTCCTCGGCAACGCACGGAGAATTAATCAACTGTTGTAACGCAAGAATAGCGCTTCGACAATCGGCGTCGTCGAACGAATCCGACTTACCATCGTACAAAGAACCGAAGAAAGTGGCGATTCCGACGCGCGTGTTTTGCGGAGATACCGATGGCGGCAACGTGGCTTTCTCCGTCGCCACGTGCAGCGCTTTCATCGCTTTCTTCCACAGCGGTCTCGGCATACCTTTCGTAGTCGATTCGTCTTGCTCTAACAAAACTGACAAAAAATTATCCAAAGCCGCACTTCCGAGTTCTTCGCAATCGGACAGGACCGAATCGACAAAGAACGAACACATCTCGTCAAAGTTTTTGTCAAAGTTTTCCACGGTAACGAGCAACGGTAACGTGTTTCGCAACACGTTTCCGAACAAAGAGGCGTGCATGTTCACTAAAGAGAAATCCCATTCGATTTTCAGTCCGTCCGGGTCCTCTATAGACGCCGCTTTTGCAATCTTCCGGCATTTGTCGAGGGTCGGGTACACAACCTTTTGCGCGCACTCTTTCAATTCGTTCTTACTCAACAACGAAGCTCTTGAAACGAACAACGTCGCGAAAGTTTGCACGGCTAAATCTCTCACTTCTACTCGACTATCGTCGAATCGTTCGCATAAATGGGAAATGACGGGTGAGATTGAAAAGTCCGCGAGACCATTTTTTGTGACTAAGTTCAATTTGACGCCATTTCTCGTGGGGGTCATTTTTTTAGACGCCCACGACTGCACATCTGTCGCACCTTCTGGGCGGTGGCAGACATCACTGAAATAATCAGCGACGGTCGACAAAGACTGCACCGCAGACAGTGCGACGTTGATTTCGTTCCTTTGGTGCGCGTAGCTCGAGAAGCATTCCGACACCTCTCCGTAATATGCTCTGTCGATGTGCGGCAAGCACTCTTTTTCGATCACTTTCACCGTGACGAAGGATTCAATCGTTAAATCGGCGTCACCTTCGTTCTCGGCTAATTTCGCGAGCGTGCTTAAAATAATAGGCCAGGAAGTTTTCAGTCTGTTCGCGCGCTTACTCGCGAGCGCGTTTGCGAGCGACAATGACAATTGCTTCCCTCGATAATCCACGGCTTCGTCGTACATCGTCCTAACGAACGTCGCCACACAACACTCGACGGTTTCAAATCCGACCGATTTGGCATATGCCACATTCTTCTCGTCGAGATCTAAATCGGTTTCGAGAACGTTGATGGCAATTTTTTCGTAAATTTCGTGCGCTTGCTCGCGAGGATTCCCTGTTTCCTCCAATATGGTTTTAAGAAAATGTTTCGCGCACACGTCCCAAAACAAGGCAAACCTTCTCGACGCGTTGACTTCCATCACCGCGCGTAAACGCTCCAAGCTGCGCAAGCGAATGGATGTCATTGGTTTCTTTACTCCGTTACTTCTCGCGTTATTCTGTTCTGCTAAAGCTTTCTTCTTCGCAGAAGATAAAGCTTGTTTCTCCGCCAAGGCCCGAGCCTCTCGCAATTCCCGAATGTTTGCCTTGATCAAGGCATCCACCACGTGCATCAAATCGTCGTCGTCGTACGCATTCATGGCGTTGAACATATCTTGCGCGGCTTCCGAAAAGACGTAGAATTCTTCTTTGTATTCGTATTCAGTGTTTGTCCAGTTAGATGGTTTCAATCCATCTGGGACGTACTCTCGCACTCTCGATTTCATAGTCTTCTCCGCAACCCCTAACGTGCGTTCGAGAGACGCGATGGTTTCTAATACCATAAACCAAGAGTCTTCCAAGTGCCCGTTAGACGCGTCTACGATGTTGAATATAGCTCTTAAACTCAACGCATTCTTTACGGACAGCTTTGGAACGATATTTCCGTTATCGTCGAATTGCTTTTTGGGCATTTGCAAAGCAAAGTGACACAACGTGCCTAAAAACGCCTCTCTCGCGAGTTTGTGTTTGCATTTCACCGACGCTCGGCCGGCGTTTTGATATGCTTCCAATATGTATAAGCACGTGTCGTCGTTTTCGGCTAAGTCGAGAGTTAACGAAAACGTAGAGGCTAAGGTTTCCCAAACCGCGTCTAGCATTTTCTTGGCGGTTTGAAACTGTTTCGGCGATTCGTTCGAGTACATGACGCGTTCGATCGTTTGCGCTGCGTTTAACAAACCTTCGATGGCGATCGTTACTGCTCTGGTAATGTAAGCTTCCGTGTTTTCGAGGTCTGCGATTTCGTCGTGATCTTCTCCTCCGTCATCAAGATTATCTTCTGCGTCCTTTTTCGTCTTCTTTTTGGTCGAGATGGATAACTTTTGCATCTTCTTCTCGAATTCTTTCTGAACGGCGTCGTACACCGCGCCATGGGGTTTCGACGAAGAACTCATCGTCGGCTCCGAATTACTCGCGGATAAACCAGATTGTACTGTTCTCGCTTGAATCAAGCAAATGCTCGCTAACGGAGTCTCGGCGTTTGCGTCGTCCATTTTTGTCGGGTCGCAGTACGCGTCGTGTAAGAACGAGCAGATATCGTCATCGGAGCAGAAAAATCTCAAGACTTCCAACGAGGACGCTCGCAACCAAGCCGGCATTTCGCTTTCTAAAGAAGACATTAATCGAGCTAAAGATGTCTTTATGAACGCCTCGAATCCGTCGCCTCGACCTATTTTCACAATAATCTCTAAAGTTCGCAAAACGACGCGTCTTTGAGCGAAATCTGTCGTCTCCGCCGCGCAGAAAAATTTCTTCTCCAACGTCGCCTCGACGATTGGGCAGAAGCGTTCTTTCAACGTTTTCATCAACGTTTGGTTCTTTTGGAAGAGATCGAAATGAGACTCTACCAACGCGTTGCACAACTCTAAGCTCGCAATAGTCGCCACCGTGGACTCTTGCACGCGTTTATACTCGCAATCGATGGCACCCGATAAACAACCGTCCTCTTCGCTTCGACTCATGGTCACTAAATCCTCAAACGCTTTCTCGGCGACCCGCACGGCTTCTTTATTCTCCTTCTCTTTCGCCTCAACGAAAACAACCTCTAATATTCTCCTCGCGCTCGAAATCGCCTGACTGACCACCATTCCGCTCTCTTTCGCCGTCGCGCTCTTCTTCGCCAAATACATCCCCCTCGCGCACGCGCCCAGCGCGATCGAAACGCTCGCCTCGCTCACTCTCGGCACGTTCTTCCCGCTCTCCATCACCGCCGCCAAGCACTCCAACTGTTCCACCCACGTAAACGCGGTGGTATTGGTATGTTCCACCAAAAACGTCTCCGGCACTTGCGACGCTTTTTGCAAGCACTCCGCCAATCGATTCTTATGCACGCACTCCGCTCTTGCCAGTTTCGTTACGCCGGATAAACCGCGCGCGCACATCTCCGAGGACTCCTCGTTCGTAATCGCCATGAGGAATAAATGTAACGCGTCCTGTATATAAAGGTGGTGTTACAAGAGATCAATAAGATATATTATATAAGGTCAGTTTTGTTTTTCGAGAGCGTCCTCCCGAGAGCGTCTCTCGTTCGCCCAAGCAGCAGCAAGCACAAAGCGCTTCTCCTTCTCTCTCGAATCCATTAATCCAATCACATCGGAGCGCGTTTCGCAGCGTTCGTACTGATAAAAAGAAGAGATCCAGCGCGACGGAAACGAAAATAGAAAAGCTTCAACATCTCGTCATCAAAGTTGTGGTCGTGTCAGTACCTCATTCTTTTCGAACCATTCCCGTTCGCTCGTGTGTCTCGCCACCGCGCGGATTTGAGAAAACACGGTTTCCCCGCACTCGCGTATTTCCGGTTGCGCGTTTACACTCGCTGCTCCAAAAAAACCGCCGAGAGGAGAAGAGGATCCTTTCGCGAGAAGCGAGATTTCTTTCACTTCGGGTTCGATCGACTGGTACAACGTCTCGTTGTTCGCCATTCTTTATAAAGTGCTCGTGTGAAGTGTTTTCTCGAGGAGAAAAGTGAGGCATTCGTCACACTTCTGCGCGGGTGTATTCACGACACGTCTCTCTTTCTCTCTCTCTCTCCGCGTGTGTACCACCAAAACCTTTCACAAAACGACTTTAACATGACGGCGTCGTCCTTCTCTGAAGGAGGAAAAGGAGGAGAGGAAGGTAAAGAAGAAGAAGAACGAGACGTGATGAGTCGAGCGGAGTTCGTGTCGAATCTCATAAAGGCGATGGAGATGTCCAAGAAAAGAAACGAGGAGGAGGAGGAGGAGAACGACAACGATTCAAAGACGAGAGCAAAGAAGTGCGCGAGAAAAATGCGATTCGATTACCCGCAAGTGACGAGGAAAGAACTGGAACGGTTGAGCGAAACGCTCGATAAAGATGGAACAGATTTGAGATTTGACTCGAAAGTGCTCGAGAATATCGCGCTCGGGGCGACGAAAGCAGATGATGCGAACAGCAATACGAACAGCACCGTTGATGGGGTTGGGAGTAAAGACGCGCACAGAAAGCTAGCGATTCAAGTTTTTGCGGAGTTTCCTTTGCGAATGATGGGAGACGACGAGACGGCGGCGAGGGAAGCGGAGGCGATTTTAGGGGAGGTGGATTTCAGCGAGGAGGAAGAAGCGGAGATGGATGAACCCGGGTTGGAGGATGTCGTGGCGTTTGCAGAGGAGAGTGGCGTCGAGAAAGCGACGACGGCTATAGAAAAGAACTCGAGTGAGTCTAAAAATGGGGGCGTCGCGGCGAAGGATGACGACTCGACGGACGACGACGACGACGCGGCGAATTGGCTCCCTCTGGAAATGAACGGGTTGAATACCACGAGCAACGGAGAGATGGAGACGCAACGAAGGCATGTCAGGACGTTCACGAGGATTGAAAAAGTGCAGTTTCTTTTACGGAAGTTGACGCCGGCGTTGATTGGCGCGGACGACTACTCGAGAGTTTCCGACGGCTCCGCGCCGTACGTTTCTAGAAAAACAACCGAAACGCTCACAAAACTGTTCGAGAACATCTCCGAGAAAATACAAAGTAGTGATAGAAAGAATAGCGGAGGAGATGAGTATTTGTTTTATCGTGAGATGCGTTCAGCTGCGATGAACTGTCTGCGCTCGAGATTTCTCGTGAGTCCGAACGATATCGTCGCGAACGAGTGTTTGAAACGAATTTTGAAATCGTTGCGATTCGGCGAATACGCGAAACGATCCGCTTTGGAGAAGAAAATGAACGGCGACGACGGCGCGAAAGAGGATGAGTTAGACTCGATGGCACTTTTAGCGCACTTGGCGGTTCGATTTGCGGAGAAAAACGCGCTCGGGGTGAACTTTTCAGTTTTCGGACAACTTGAGAAGAGCGCATCTTCTTCTTCGAGTAATTTATCGAACGCGAGAAGAGCGTTCGCGCCGCTCGTCGCGGATTCGCTTTTGGTTATTGCCACTCGATTCTGGAGTTTTGCCGGTACGGAGAAGGATAAAAAAGGCAACGACAGCATGACAAATGTCGACGAAGAAGACACCGCGTTGAACGCGTGTGCGCTGTTGTTATCGTACGTGTTCACAACGAGCGACGCGAACGCCGCCGACGGCATGATTTTGAATTCTGGGTGCATCGCTTCCCTGGCGGCGTATTTTTCTGCAAAAGGCGTCCTCAAAATAGAAGAAGAAGACAACGCGTCCTCTTACTTCGCACCTGGATCAGCCGCAGCGCGACGATGCATCAGTTTAGGCATCGCGTCTTCGAAAGCTACCAGAGAATACTTTTCGAAAGCGCCGATGTGCGTCGCGGCGTCCAAGTTGGATACCTTTGTAAACAGTTCGCACGGCGTCGTTTGGTCGCTCGCCGTCGACGCCGACGAAGAAGAAGCGGTGAAACGAATGAAGCATATCTCATCAACGCACGCAAACTCAATTGAAATGTTGAATACGATTTTGCTCGTTTCGGCGTGCTTCGCTTCGGCGAATACTAAAAACAACGCGTTGTGGCAGAGAAAGGGCGCGTTTCACCAAACGTTGGCGGAGATTTTAGCGTCCACGAAAGAGGTTGAAAAATGCCTCGTCGAAGACGCGAAACGAAGAATCGCCGAACGCAGAGGTCAAAACGAAAGGAAGCAAAACGATAGCGACGACGACGAAGATGATAAGAACACAGAATCGGTGAACGCTTCCTCTCTATCGGACGCTAAAATTGACCCAGAATTGGAAAAAGCGAGAGACATCGCGACTTTGTCGAGCAGAGTGTTAAAGGATCTCGTCGCGGCGAGCACTTTGGGGGACGTCGCTGCCATTCGAAAGAGCGATTAGTTGTGGTAGAAGTAGTTGTAGTAGTAGTAGTAGGGTAGTAGTAGTAGTACGTAGAGTAGCAATGATTCAATATTTATGACAAAATGTTTTATTTGATCTTTAGCCGGTGATGAGCGGAACTTGTTCCTCCTTATCTTTCTTCTTCCTCGAGCCGATAGATCCGTCGTCGCCACCTTGTCCCTGTTGTTGTTGTTCCGGACCTTCTTCAACTTTTCTCTTCGGTTCAAATTGGTACACGGAGTAAATCACGTTTCTTCGGATTTGCGCCATCATCTCGACGAACAAGTTGTAACCTTCCAACTTATATTCGATGAGCGGATCTTTCTGTGCGTAGCCTCTTAAGCCGACCGCTTGTTGCACAAACTTGATGGCTTGCAAGTGTTCTTTCCACAAGTTATCGGTTTGGCTCAAAACGAAGTATCTTTCCGCCTCGGTCATCAACCCAGGTTGTAACGCTTCAATTTCGCCTCTCTTTTGCAAGTAGGCGTCCTTGCCTCTCTTGACCAAATAGTTCCGCAAGCCTTCGACGCCGCCTTTGCTCGCCTCTGCACGCAAAACGTCCTCGGTCAAATCGTTCATGAGTTTGCAATATTGCGCGCATTTGCTGGCCAAACCGTCCAACGGCCACTCGGCGACTGGAACGGACGTGTCGATGTTCGCTTTGACGATATCGTCGATAGTTTTTTCGCTGTATTCGAGCATGACTTCTTTCAACTTGTCGTCGCTCGATTTCAATGCTTTTCTTCTCTCAAAATATACTTTTTCTCTTTGCGAGTTCAACACTTGATCGTAATCGAAGAGTTGTTTACGGATGTCGTAAAAGTACGTCTCGACTTTGGTTTGCGCGGAATCGAGGGAGGCGGTGAGCATGCCAGACTCAATCGGCATGTCTTCCACGCGGAACATGGACATCATGTTTTGAATCTTATCGCCGCCAAAGATGCGGAACAAATTATCCTCGAGCGATAGAAAGTACCTCGTGGAGCCTGGATCGCCTTGACGACCGGAACGACCGCGCAACTGGTTATCAACGCGTCGGGATTCGTGACGTTCGGTACCGACGACGTGTAAACCGCCGAGCTGCAACACTTCCTCTTTCTCCTTTTTCGTAAACGTTTCAAATTCACCTTCGATTTTCGTAAACGCGTCGCGAATGGCCAAGAAAGCCTCGTCGTCCGTCGGACCTTTTTCGCACGCGAAGGATAATCGGTCTTCGGCTTCCAAGATTTCCAAGGAGCGTTCGCCCCAATTCGCGATGGCTTTCTCAACCGCGTTCGCCAGAGCCGCCGAAGCTTCGCTGGAAATATCGCACGGATATAACCCGTCTTTCACTTTCCATTTGTTCTCCTTGGCTTTACCTAAATTGCCCTTCTTTTCAAACGCGAGGTCGCCGTCTTCCGGTTTTACGATTTTTGGCAACAAAGCTTCGCGGACGCGTAATCTCGCCATGAACTCGGCGTTACCGCCGAGCAAAATATCCGTACCGCGACCCGCCATGTTCGTCGCGATGGTTACCGCGCCTTTACGACCGGATTGAGCGACAATTTCAGATTCACGTTCGACATTTTCTGGTTTCGCGTTCAGCAGTTCGTACGCGATGCCGTCTTCATCCAACAAACGAGCAATCGCTTCGGAACGTTCCACGGACGTCGTGCCGACAAGCACCGGTCGTCCTTTCTTGTGCATTCTCGCGATCTCTCTCCTCACGGCGTTCCATTTCCCACTTTCCGATCGAAATACGACATCCGTCGCGTCTTCTCTCGAGACCGATCTGTTCGTTGGCACGACTTGAACGGACAAATCGTAAATTTTATCGAATTCTGTCAATTCTGTTTCCGCGGTACCGGTCATGCCGCCGAGTTTCGGAAAGGTTCGGAAAAACGCCTGGTACGTCACCGAGGCAATCGTGACGGTTTCATTTTGAATCGTCACGCCTTCCTTGGCTTCAACGGCTTGATGCAAACCGTCCGACCATCGTCTGCCTTGCATCGTTCTCCCGGTGAATTCATCGACGATAATAATTTCTTGCCCTCGTACGATGTAGTTCACGTCCTTCAATTGCAACTCTTTCGCTTTAATCGCGTTGATGATGTACAACGCCCACTGTGTTCTCGGATCGTACAAATCGTCCACGTCCAACAAATCCTCCGCGGCTTCGTAACCTTCCTCGGTCAATTGTACGCTTTTTTGCTTCTCGTCCACGGTGTAATGCACGCTCTTTTGAAACGCGTCCGCGATTTTCGCCGCTTGGACGTACCTCTCCGACGGCTTATCCGCCACCCCGGAAATAATCAGCGGCGTTCTCGCCTCGTCGATCAAAATGGAATCCACTTCGTCGATGATGCAAAAGTTAAATTCTCTCAGCACCAAATCTTCTGGAACTTGCGCCAAGTTATCTCTCAAGTAATCAAACCCGAGCTCCGAGTTCGTCACGTACGTCACGTCCTTCGAATACCCGCTCCTCCTCTCTTGCTCGCTCATGTTCGCTTGAATCAACCCGACGGAAAGACCTAAAAACTTGTGAATCTGGCCAATCCACTCCATATCTCTCTTCGCCAAATAGTCGTTCACGGTGACCACGTGCACGCCTTTCCCGCTCAGCGCGTTCAAGTACGCCGGCAACGCCGACACGAGCGTCTTCCCTTCCCCCGTTCGCATCTCCGCGATTTGCCCTTCGTGCAAAATCACCCCGCCAATCACTTGCACGTCGAACGGTCTCAACCCTAAAACTCTCTTCGACGCTTCCCTGACCGTCGCGAATGCTTCCGGTAAGAGCTGGTCCAAACTCTCCTTCCCGTTCGCGAGTCTCTGGCGAAACTTCTCCGTTTGCCCTCTTAATTCCTCATCCGTCATCGATGAAATCGATTGTTCCAATTGGTTCACTTTTTGAACGATCGGTTGGTATCGCTCTTTCGTCTTCATCGCTGGGTCCGTTTGGAACGGGTTTTTCAAGGTGAACTTCTCGAACATCGCTTCCGTTTTAAGAAAAGAAACTCGTCGTCGTCCTCGTCGTCCTTCGGGGAAGAATGACGTCTTCCTTCCGCTCAAATCATTCGTCATCTTTCTACCACTTAAAAGACTTCCTCCGTGATTTCTTCCTCCTCCTCTCAAAACAGAAGAAGAAGAAGAGGCGCGCGGAAAGCTCGAAACAGTGCTCGCGCTGACGCTCATTTTGATGACGTGCGCGTTGTCGCTCTTCTCTTTGTGCAACAAAAGAGGAACGAGGAAAAGCGAGAGAGATTTTATCCAAAAATGGCGCTCTTTGTATCTGAGACCCTAAACATGACCCTAAACAATTTTTCAAGCGCGATTTTTTCTCCTTCGTTTCTTGAGTTTCCGTCACAACTCTGAGTGTGCGAACGCGACGAGAACCATGACGACCACGGCAGCGACGCTAATTCCTTCGTTTCAACGTTGGTGTCGTCCTTGTTTTTGTTCTTCTTCTTCGCTTTTTATCGAGAAGAAGAAGCGTTTGAATGCTACTCGTACCGCTTCTTTTTCTTTGTCTGCTTCCCGTCGTCGCGTGCTTTCCTCGAGAGGAGGAGCGAAGCATCATCGTCGCGCTGTCGGTGCGTTCGTTGGAGCGTCTTTAACGAACGACGAGGAGACAGAGGACAACAACAACAACAGCAACGACGACGACAACAACAACACGTTTTCGTTGATAAACGAGGGAGAACTGTCGGACGCGTTAGAACTCGAGTTCGAAAATCCAGGCTTTGAGGTGTTCAAAGACTACGACGTCGCCTCGGACGAAGAGGAGATGCGGTTTCAACGAACGTTGATGATTTTGGAAAAGTATCACCTCGAATTCGCGTTGTTTTTACCGAAGAGTACGAACATCGGGATGTACGTGTACACGCAGATACGAGAGATGTCGGAATATAATCGAGGAAGGTTACTGTGGTCGATGACGTCGAGAGGGATTGAAAACGCGTGGTTGATTAGCGGGGAAGGGTACAAGTTGAGCGCGATTGAACGAGACGCGGTGGCGGGGAGGAGGATGACGGCGAGAGGCGACATCGAGGAGGCGTTGGAGGAGTACGGGTTTGTGGATGAAGACGAGGACGATGGAAGAGACGAGGAGGAGGAGGAGAGCTTGGATGAGGACGAGTATAGTTTAGAGGATGATGAAAAGGATAAAAAATACAACGCCGTCGTGTACGAAGGCAGAGCGGCGAACGTTCCAAGCAAATGGTTGAATCGATTTCAAAAAGTTTTTTATAAAGCGCCTCGCGACGCGCGGTTCGCGAAGGACGACCCGTATCAACCGGTCACTTTTCGAGGACGCGTTCCGTTGAGAGGATTAGGCAAGCACGTCTTACGAGACAAGTTGCCGCTGTATTTTTCAACCTCCGACGCGAACATTTCCTCCGATCGAATGAAAATTGAAAACACGATGGAGTACGTCGACCCGTTGGCGTTGCATTACTCCGCGGAGTATTTAAAGTTTCGAGCGCCTGGAGAGGTGTCTGATTTGACCGGTAAGATGGATACGAGGGAGCGAAAAACGTCTCTACCGATAAAGTGGCCGCCGGTGGTGGCAAATTTCTTCCCGTTCGACATTTTGACCGATTACGTGCGGCCGCTCGGACCGGGCGTTCTCGTCGGGAACGGATTTCGCGGCGATTCGCAAACGACGTTTTTAAAGTTTCTTCTCGTTCGCGGGGACTATCTGGACGCGGAAAGGAAGGGTCCAAAGCTGATCAAACTGGAAAAGTAGCGCTACGCTTCAATGGAATACATTTGTAAAATACAATAACCGGTTATATTTAGCCACTAAAGAATCCGCTCTTACTATCTTTTCTATTCTTCGCTAATCGTTTATTCGCCAGCGTCGGCAACGTCGCCGCTTTACACGTTTGCTTCACCGACATCGCTTTCGCCTTGGGACTCTTATTCGCGCCTTCCGGAGCGTGGTTCACGTAAAAGCCTTTGTGCACGTGGTGAATCAACTTCGTGTTTCGAGACTCGATGTTATCTCTTCTCGTTTTCATGTTCGTTGAGCTTCTCGTTCCGCTCGTCCTACTCGCGCCGACGTGGTATCGAAACTGCATGATTTGCAGAGCGACTTCTCTGTTGTTTCTCCACAAGCGAATACCGTATTCGTAATCGAAACCGATGCCAGGGTCGCCTCGGCAGGAGTAACTGTCGTGAAACATCCCGGAGGATAAGAATGCGTCTCGTTTTAAAACAAACGGACCGATGTTTGCCCACGAGACAAACATAAACGGTCTGCCTTTGGAATCGTAATACGGGATTTGTTTCACGTGTCGCCCTCTTTGCTTTCCCCACCGTCCAGTATCTGGCCCGCCTTGAATCTGGCCGACTAAACCGGCAATCAACGCCAACTTTTTGTGCTCGTAAAAGTTATCCTCGGCTTGGATTAACCAGTTCGGCTCCGTCGGAGGTAAATCGTCGTCTTGAATCACGGCGACGATTTGCGCTCGAGACATGAGTGCCAATCGATTGTACCCGCGAATCTCGTGGACGTTCCCAGCGCAAACTATCGCGTGTGGAATTTGCTTGAAAGCTTCGTGCCACTCCTGGATTTCCGTGGCCGAATCGTCGTTGATTAAAACTTCAACCGCGAAATTATATTTAATCGCATACCCGGCCAATTGCGTGGCTATTTTCTGTACCAAATTTGGCCTCTTGAAGTACTGCACCGCGAACGAGACGCGCGGGTGGACGTCAGCTTTGCTCGTCGGCGTGCTACTACTACTGCTACCGCTGCTGCTACTACTACTACTATCTACCGCTCTTAATCGTTTCAAAACGGTCGTTTTCAACTCCATCGGTGTTTCTTCGCGTACGTTCCCGGCGTTCTCCACAAATCGCACTTTCGCCGCCAACGCTCCAGAAACTAACCGCTCCAACATGACGCCATCGTCATTCTTGTTATTCCCACTTTCGCTCTTCACGATGACTATCCTCTCTAACGGTTCGTTCCTATAACTGGCTAAGTTGTTCGTAAACCCGCCTTGTTTCCGAATCATCGCAATCAACGCGTTGATTCCATCCTCTCCGTTATCTTTCGAAGAAGAAGAAGACTTTAATCCGTCGCCGTTCACCAGCACCTCGCAATCTTTCCCTTCATCTCCATCCATCGCATCGATGCTATTCAAAACGTTCAGCAACTCCCCGACGTCCTCAATCTCTCTCGAAATCACAAAACTCACCCTGGGTTGATCGAAACTCTCGCACTTCCAACTCCCGCATTTACACTGCAACTTGTCGCCTTTCAGCAAAACTCTCGGCAACGACGCGTAATCCAATCCAGACGTATCTGCGGATTCCGAGACGTCGTCGTCCTCCCGCGTTTTCTCCGAGCCAAATCTCGATAACGATAAAGACGACTCGTGCGAGCTCTTCTCTTCCAACCGCGCTTCATCTTCGCTCTCTTCGCGCCTCGCGTACGTGATCATCCCCACCTCCTCCTTTTGATGATTCGTATTCAAACCATCGCGATAATAATCCAGCCTATTCGTCCCGGTTTGAAAGATGTATTTTTGCTGTTGCTCTTTGATGACCCGCGGGAACGTTCGGGCGAAGAAATGCGCCAAAAGTAACAGGACACACAGGAGGAAGGACACTTTTGAAATCGTCGTTCGCTGTGTTGTCGTAAAAGGTCCTCGCTGATGATGACGACACCACCAACGCGACGTCGAAATCGTCGGGGCCATACTTCGCTCTCTTTTGAGCGTTCTCGTTCGCGATGAAACCTTTCTCTCTCTCTCTCTCTTTATCCCCTCGTCGTTTCCGGCTCCCCTCGCCGGTAGGGAAACCCGAGCGGCGAGAGAGAAATCTCGCACCAAAGAGAAAGAGAGAGAAAGAGTTCGCGCGCGTAAACAGTCGCTCCTCCGTCTCCCTCTCTCTCTCTCTCTCTCTCTGCGGTCTCTCTCCACCTCTCAACGCGAGACAAATACCGGAAGAAAGTAAGAGAGAGAGAGAGAATAAATGCGCGCGTTCTTTATGAGAAAACGAAGTCCAAAACCGCAGACTTTCCCCACGCGCAAAAGGGAAAAACAACAACAACAACAACAACGAGAAAGAGAGAAGAGTATGTCTTTACTAAAAGTATTCACGCGACGAACTTGGAGAGGAGGACGAAGACCTTTCGCGGTGTCTCCTCGCGCGCCTTTGTCTCCGTCTTCTTCTTCTCAAAGTTCTTCGCGCGGAGGAAACGGCGTCGGGAAATCATCATCATCGCATCGCCGATGGGATGACGACGACGACGGGAAGGAGATAAGAAGAGGAAAACGCTTTGGAACTTTCGCGAGCAAAGGAGCGGGCTTTGAACGAACGACGACGAGAAAACCAACACAAACGACGACGGGAAGAGGCGAGGACAAAATCGACGACTCCGAGACGATGACGAAAGGGAGGTTCTTTTCCGCGTACGCGGACGTGTTGGAAAAAAACCCATCGTCGTCGGCGTCAGCCAACACCAATGGTAGAAATGGTGGATTGCGACAAAAATCAAAGTACGAAAACATTCTCGTCCCGGATCCATTCTCGTTGGTACAAAAAGAGTTACAATTTATCTCGGACAGAATGAGAGTGGCGGTGCAAACGGATTTACCGGCTCTGGCGAACGCGGCGGAGTATTTTTTCAAGTACGGCGCGGAAGGGAAGCGGATGCGACCGACGGTGTTGTTGCTGATGGCGAGCGCGTTGAGTCCGGTTTCTAACTCCGGTGATGTTGTCAGGGGGGGAGGAGAAGATGTCGGAAGGCGGATGTCTTCTGGAGATGCGTTCTCCTCGTCATCATTTCGTAGTAGCAGAAATAGCGCAGAAGAAGAAACGGTAGATTTGTCGCCGGCGCACGAGGTGCCGAGCGATAACAGACAGAGACAGAGAAGATTAGCGGAGATTACGGAGTTAATTCACGTGGCGAGTTTATTGCACGACGATGTTTTGGACGGGTCGGCAACGAGGAGAGGTTTACGAGCTTTGAATTTAGAGGTTGGGAATAAGTTGGCGATTTTAGCGGGAGATTTCTTACTCGCGAGAGCGTCGGTAACTTTGGCGAGTTTGCGCAACGTAGAAGTGATTGAGTTATTGAGTCGCGTTTTGGAACATTTAGTGAAAGGAGAAGTGATGCAAATGACGCAAGCAAAGGACGAAGATGAAAGGAGTGGGAGTGGTTCTTCCTCTTCCTCCTCCTCCTCCTCTTCTTCTTCGTCGTCGTCTATCGAGCGGTACATTGAGAAATCGTATTATAAAACCGCCTCTTTGATAGGTAACAGCGCTAAAGCGGTGGCGTTGTTAGGCGGTCACAGCTCAGAAACTTCAGAAATTGCAGAGAGATTCGGAAGACACCTAGGTTTAGCGTTTCAGTTCCGCGACGATGTGCTCGATTACATCGGAGATTCGAGTTTGCTCGGGAAACCAACTCTAGGGGATTTGAGGGAAGGTATCGCCACCGCGCCAGTTTTGTTCGCCGCTGAGAAGTTCCCGGAGTTGCACTCGTTGATCAAACGTCGCTTCAAAGAGATTGGCGACGTCGAACGCGCGGCGAAGCTTGTCTTCGAAAGCGATGGTATTGAAATGGCTTCGGATTTGGCCAACGAACACCGAAATTTAGCCTTGGATGCGTTGGAAGAATTGCCTGATATCGATTGCGAGTTTGCGAATACCTGCAGAGCGGCGCTTAGAGAGATTACGAACAGAGCGGTGGACAGGAAGAAATAATATTATGCATTGTTTTCGCGTGCGGCTGCTGCTATTATTATCATATTGTCTAAAAATTAGTCTATTGTATCTGCAGTTGTTTTTTGTATTTTATATCGAGCATCCCATGTTTCCTTCAATCACGTGCGCTTTCAAAGACTCCGCGTATAAAATTTCCGGATCGTTTGGTCTCGCTTTGTTCATTTTCGTTTGCAACGCCATGAACAAAGTGCAACTTTCCTCGTAAACTTCATGTTCCGAACGCAAGTTGTTATTTCTTTTAAACGAACATAACGCCTCCTTCACTTCCTCGAGATCTTCCAGCAAAATCCCTGGGGCGAGAGTCACCACGTGCGCGACCGAACCACTCCTAAACACGTCTCTACATTTCGCTACTCGCATAATTAACTCGTTCGTATCCACTTCAAACAGCCTTGGCTCCTTATGCATAAACAGTGGCACGTCTAAAAAAGGAAACACTCGATCGAGCGCTAACAATTTCGCCTCCAATCTTCCCGGCGTTCTATATATTGAATCTCTCGCGCTTTTCGTTAAAATCTGACGGCATCGGTTGCTCCCTCCCCAGAGATTCCAGAACCGAGCGATAATATCCCCTTCTCTCGTGGATGTGCCTTTTAAAGTCCCTTGCACCGCATATTTTGCATTCCCGCCTTCCGTTCTCCCGTCCCTGGACATCCTCGCGGTGTCGTTATTCTCGCTTTTACCGCTCGCCACATTTTGCATCATCGTCTGCGATAACTTCGCCACAGCCTCTCTCGCTTTCAAAACGGCTCGTTTCTTCTGTTCTGTGTACATTTTATTTCGTTCTCTTTTCATCCTCGCGATGTCTTCCTCGCTCAACACCAACCTCTCCGGCGTCGTCTTCGCGATATCCACGAGCGAGTCTCCTTCGTCACCAGCACTGAGCAACACCAAAGTCCAACCCAATTGTCTCGCATCCATCCCGAGCACTTCCGGGCACGTCAAAATCAACTCCGCGAACCCCTCTTCCTCGCCGACCAGTGGCACCAACAAGGGTTCCAGCAAACGAAACTGATTTTCGCGAAACTGCACGTCTCGAAACCGTTCGTCCTTTCGCTCGAACGCGAGCGTTTTCTCGTTCGAGTTCCAACTCGTTTCGAAATTGCGAAACCGAATGACTTCACCGATGGCGCCAACTTTCACGCGCTGGTTGGAAATATTCCTCCTTTTATTCCTGTTGTTGTTGTTGTTGTTAGTATTCTCGTCGTCCCTCCTCCTCCTCCTCGCGAGATCGATCGAGCCGGCGGTGGATCGAGACGAGGCCGCAGCGCTCATCGTGTTTCCTCTTCTTTTCTTTTGTGGATAAAATGGAAAAACAAACCATCGCATCATCACTAAAACAAACGCGCGGTTCGGCGGTTTGATGTCACCACCGTCATCGTTACGATCTCACTCGCTTTCCCTGTACC
>JACLAA010004092.1_pt1 | contig 17842 bp, 15 predicted proteins | sample 8027891 | NCBI WGS metagenome assembly JACLAA01 (sample SAMN15724900, study PRJNA655200) | protist metagenome | isolation source: fluorescence activated cell sorting (FACS) single amplified genomes of... | place: Spain: Blaines Bay Microbial Observatory, Mediterranean Sea | collected 2016-01-19 | reverse complement strand
ATAAGCCGCGATAATGCACTCCCTCCTGTTGAGTGAGAGCTCGTAAAAGCCATGGACACTGATACCTTTATTGGGACCTGGTGTACGGTTTTCTTCTTGTTATGCGGGGGTTACGTAGCCAGTAGCTAGCTAGTGCTTACGGAGGTACGCAACACGCAAACGCTCTGCATCGCCCGGAAGGGAAGAAAGAGAACCGAGGAACTGGGTATCGACGAAGGAACACGAGTGCACGCCATAATCCATTCCGTGTTTCGGGGAGGATGATGCCAAAAGAGATGAAGAAAACCTTGCTCATTATCAGCGCGGTTTTATGGGCGTGGCCTGTTTCCTCGGATGAGGCGCCATTGCCAACACTTCACACGGTGTTCTCTACAGAGTGCAATCCTTACTTCGATTGGCAATCACTTGGTCTGATGTACAGCCACTGTAAGGTACAGCAAATGGGAGGTTTTACCCGGCTGATGGCGTGCGACAAGAATCCGCCTCCTGGTGTCCACATCGTTCCTGACACGCATGTACATCCTAACTATGCTGTCCATCCCCGGACGAAGGACTCATACTCACCTTATAATAAACCTTATTCCATCATGCACTGGTTGCTACATGTGAAACCTACTGCAGATTACATCGTCGTACTCGATGCGGACATGGTATTTCGCAAGGCGATTACCGCAGCTATGCTTGGTGTGGAGAAGGGACGTCCTGTGTCTGCACATTACGGGTATCTCATAGGTATCTTTAAGGAGAATTTCATGAAGGTGAAAGAAAGGGTGCCAAATGTTGACAAAGCACAACAAGTTGGTGGATTCACGGTCATGCACCGCGAAGATCTCGAGCAAGTCGCTCCCCGTTGGCTTTACTGGACTGAAGAAGTGCGCCAAGACCCACAAAGTTGGAGCAATACTGGTGATATTTTCAACGCAAATGGCAAGTCTGGACCACCATGGATATCTGAGATGTACGGTTACGTATTTGCGTGTGCGGAAGTTGGTGTGAACTTTAAAGTTTCGAACAACGTCATGTTATATCCAGGATATTCACCACCACCTGAACCATGGCCTGCCGTTTTACACTATGGAATCACATACAATGTGGATGAATACGCATTTGATAAGCACTGGTACATGGGTCGAAGTGATTTCACGACATGTCCCGGCAGAGTCTTTAACAAGCCTATGCTACCAGAGGAGCTGAGTGAAGAGCCGGGAACTGAGGAATATCGAAGGAAAACAGTGGCTCTCACTGTGGCGCAGAGTCTATATGAAGCTACAAAATGGTGGTCGGGAAGCTTTTGTGGTGAAATCCTCCCTGATCCTCCAAAGCAATCATACAGCTGTAGTAAGGATGTATCTAATGGTGTAGTCTTATGTCAAGAGCTTAAGGGCAAGCAAGCAGAAGAAATGCTTCTACAACGACTTAGGGGGGGAGGTTCACAGAAAACGCACGAGAGTTGCACAGAGATCTCTACTGACTGTTGTGGTTGGGCTGCGACTGGGGAGTGTGACAACAATCCAGGATTCATGCTCGAAAAATGCCAGAAGTCATGCAACTTATGTAGTGTCAGCTGTCAAGAAGACTGTTGTCCACCAAACACACCTGCTGCTCATAGTATTGAGCAGTCGCCTTCATCGTCACCAAAACAGGAGGTGACCGAAATCGAAGCACAGTTTGTCGACGCAGCAATTCAGGAGCCCCTTGGAGTACATGCCGAGGCTGTCCATGTTGAATTACACGCAGCCGCGGGACCAAAATCCAAGTTATCTTTCCGTGAGAGTATGGTTTTGGCTTTTATTGCAGGATCTCTCCTCACCTCTTTGCTAATGCACAGTTTCTCTCCCCGAAAAAAGCTGGAGCGTCACAAAAATCGTAGCTCGTAACGATTTGATTGTAAAGAGTGTGAACGCAAAGCAAGCAAGTGTTTAGCAAGTGCCATTAATCTCGTCAGCACTTATTGTCTTGTCCCACTTCTTTGAGTCGAAATCTGGCACAGACCTGTAACTCCGCTTCTGTCCCGTTGCCTTTTCCAACTTCTTGTACTCAAGATGAATACCTTGTGCTGCTTCCCGCCAATCTGGAAACGCAAAATTTACCGCCGCCTTCCAGCCAATCCCGAGATTCACACCCCAGTGAACGGAACCGTAGTCCGTAGCGATATACTCAGAGGGTCCTTGAAGATGACGATATACATGAATGCGCTTTCCTTCCTTGCTCGTCCACGCTGATACAGAAGCTGGATCAAGCCAAATCTTTCGCTGCTCTAAGCAATCGATAGTGTACTCGTCACCGAGCATTTCACGCAGATACTCATGAAGGACACCTATGTCATGCCGAGGTACAGAATACCACGCTGCCCATGTGTGGGATCCAGGAGGTGCAATTATGACATTCGCGGAACCGAAGGCATAATCCTCTATGTGACAGCAGAACACTGATCCTGGGTTCATTAAGTAAAGCCACGGAGAGATGATACCTGCGCCCCAGAGCAAACCACGGATGCTTGGAGGTAGATTAGATTGCTCATCAGAGTCTCTAGTTTTACTTGACATCACTTTTATCAGCTGATCTTGTGGAGTGCAGCGACGTTCACAGGTGCCAAGCAGCTTCCGTAGTATCGATCCCTCGCTACATGCAACAGAAGAAGGCTCCCAAAGGTGCGCAGGGGGGGGATTTTCTGAAGGTCGATACCCCGAACTTGCGTGTGCACTCAGCGCGTCAAGTGCGACAGAAGAAAGGTAAGACGTTCGCAATGGTACGCGCGAACGCAGTGTCCGTAGAAAGAGACGCTCGCGCTGTGAAGAACCGAGTTCTTGGTAGGGTGCGCATGAACCCTTGAACGACTTATCAACATCCAAAAGCATTTGTCCAAACGATACGTCGCCCAGATTTTGGAGATTTTCTTCTGTCATTGTAACGCTCAGCTGGTTGCCATGTGGAAGCGTTTGCTGCAGCAAAGCAAAGTGACCATTCAGTGATTTAACTTGCGTTTTGTTGTCCTCCATCCATCTCAGATCTAAGAGAGCACTGCACTCTCGTGACTCATCCCAGACACTGTCACACTTTATCTTCATGGCACCCTGGCGACGCAAAGTGGCCAGGGAGTCACCGTGGCCTTCTTGGCCTTGCAGAACATCTCGCGGCGATGATGAACCAGCAGAAACAAACCTTCCTTCGCGCGCACCATGAAATCCGTTGTTAAAATCGTCTTCGCCGATTCCCATCCAACCAGGCTCCAGGGGGTTTATTGCTGGTCTTGGTTCTTGCAAAGTCCTTGCAGACTGTTCAGATGCTTGCTCGGCGTTGAACTGGGGAGCTTCCTCCGTCGCTTCCCAGCAAGTCCCCTTTCCGAGTTGGACGGGATCGAGAACGTCGTGAAGATCATTGGGAGAAGACACAACACCTTTCGACTCCATACCTACGTCTGTACCCGCACCAGCTGATGCGGCGAACATGTCATCCGAACGCAGATTGAAAGAGGCTCTGAACAAAATTGACCCGCAAATAAGCTTTGTGCGAATCGTTTCGAGTTCGACCGATGTCTCACTGGATAATGTGTTTCAAGCTCGATCGTACGCACGTGCTCTATTCGACTACACGGCAGCTACTCTTCTGCCGTTCCTAACCACCGCGAAAGACGCACCGGCAGTCGTAGAAATGGTGGAGCGGGTGTCGTGTCCAGTACCTTTTGTAACTTCGTTCGTTCTGAGATGAACATAAATAAAATTGGCAAGTTAGTAATTTCAGAGACTCGCGCTCGGGTTTCGCTCCATTCTTGGCGGCGGCGCCGCCCGGTAAAAAGTTTTGCTGTCCTGTCCATGACAGACTCCGTTAGCAGCGGACGCCTTTACCAGGGCGTCGAGAGAGATGGGTTCGGAATGCGCATGCTCGCCTCAATGGGATGGCAAGAAGGAAAGGGCATCGGGAAGAGCGGCTCCGGACTCGTGAAACACATACACGCCAAAAAGCGAGCGGTGAACTCAGGGATAGGAGCGGATGCAAGGTCTGACTCTTCCGGGAAAATCGACTGGACTTTGAACGCAGTATCCTTCGAAACCATTCTGAAGGGATTGAATCAAACGTACACTACACTTGATACCTCGATGGCATCGAACGAAGGCACGAACAACAAGCAGGCTCACGTGCGTTCCGACGTTGTCGGACAGGGGGTAAAAAAGAAAACAGCTCGAGCGGGCAGGACGTCGGTGGCACATCAAGGTAGATACCAGAAGAGAGAGTCGCAGAAAAGGGTTCAAAACTATTCTGCAACGGACTTGAACGCTATTTTGGGCGGTGTCGGAGGATTCTCAGCCGCTCCTACGCCCATGTACAGCAGTGGAGGACATAACGCTGAAAAAGCCAAAGCGGACAAAAGCGACGCTGTGCAGAGGGAAAGCAAAGAAGAGAAGAAGCGGAAACGCGAAAAACGCGAGGAAAAGAGAAAGAAGATATTGTCGCCGACGTTGCCACCCGAGACTACGGATCTCGTTACGAATTCGCCTCACACGATCCCTCCACCCCCTCAAGATTGGTGGGGATGGGCAGTCGGATTCATCCCATCTGGATACCATGGGAGTGGGACGCAGGAAAAGGTCGCTGAAGTGGACAGGCGCGAACGAGGCTTTAACGAAGCTGATCAAGAGCAACTCGCACTTGCAGCCCACGATGGGGCAAATCGGGGAAAAAGGGGTCTCGGCGTGGGTACCACGACTGTGAACTCTTTGAAGAGCGAATTCGTGGGGAAAAGGTTCAAGTTTTCTGATAATTTGGAGGAAGGGGTCGAGGGAGAAGTTTGCACAGAGATGGTCAAGGAATCGCTTGATGGTCCGACAACAGTGAAGGTTGCTAAGAAGATCATCAAGAAAGCCGGTGGTTCCATGGATCTTTCTGATCTACTCAAAAAAGTTACGAGGAAGATGTCTCTGAGTGATGATGGACATACACAAGGGATGCCAGAATACCAGGCGAAAGTGAAATCACACCTGAAGGACTGCGGTGTCTTTTCAGTCGTAGATGGAAAAAGCAAGGCCGCCGTCGTAACACTCAAGGAAGCACGCGACAGACAAGAATCCAAAACGAAATACTTGTAAAAAACATCTCTAAGTTTCACAAGCACTACTACATCTTGTACTCGCTCGCTGATTACAATATGCGTAGATGATTTTGGAAAGCGCATACGTTATTGAAGATCGGAAGGCAGTTCATCAGCCAAGAGATCATACTTCGGTCGCTCGGTCATTTTGCGCAATGCATGTTTCTCGTGTACGTCCTTTCTCTTCTGGATGGACTGAGTACGCACCATATCCACCACCTCAAATCTAACTTCGCTCGTATGCTTCGTTTCTGGCTCAATTCTGATGAGTTTACCAATGGCGCCGATTGCGAGACCCGCATACCAGCGATAATTATCCTTATCATTCTCTTTCCATGGATTGAAAACTGCACGGTCACTGAAACCGGTGACCCCAAGAGGAGACATGTCGCGCAAGAAGACTGTGCAGCCAGTGCCAACCTCTACACCGGTATCATTGTGGGTGTTAATGTATACTCGATCGGTTAGACCTTTAAGTTGAAGCCATTCCTGGTCTTCGGTCTCGTCAGTGAAGCGCACTCTTGGCTTTGTCGGATGAAGCGTGTTGTCTAAGTAGACGCAGTCTTCTAGTCCAATGTAGCTGGTCGTCGGCTCCTCAATGTCTGCAACTGCGACGTGCGACTTCAACGCAGCAGCACATTCAAATGATTCGCTTCCTGTATTTTTCACATTCAAAGACACGTTAATGGCGGTGTGCTCCAACGAGATATCCATAGTGAGGTGAAAGCTGTGGTTCCACATTGCCCGTGTAGCTTCTGTATCGAATACCTCAATAGTTACGTAGGGGAATTCTCCGTGCTTGTCCTCGTGAAGGCCTGTCTGGACGATGGACCACTTCATTCCCTTCACAAATCCGTCGACAGGAATTGAGTTTTCACCAAGAGGAGAGCCCGCACGCTCACCTCCCACGCCGAACTGTGGAAAGCAAAACGGATTGCCCCATTCAATAGCAGATAAATCCGTGAAATCTGTACCGTCGGGTGTGTAAAACACTTCACCACCGTTAGCCAGGACCCAAGACAAGATGTTTGCGCCGTGAAGATAAACATCACAGCAGCTTCCGCTTGGATGCGTCAGAGTGACCTTGGGCAGTCCACCGCGTCCATCTGTGACACGAACAAACCCAGGAATCGCATGCTCACGGTTTAACGCCATCGTTTCTGTACTGTCTACGATGCCGATGTCCCTGTGATCCAAAGTCGTTGGAGAGAAAAGAAAAAGGTCAGCCAAAACTAAACCGACCTGGAATCTCACTGGGGCGAACGAGAGAAGAGGCGGCGTGGTAAAAAGGCGGTTTTCGCGTGTCACAACGCGAGGGGCTCGAACCTGCTCAGCTCATCCACATCAACGCCGATATCCTCTAATCCGAGAGCCTGAATCGAAACGGACTTATCGTTCACGGAGTCCCCCTCGCTTTCGTTCGCTTTTCCACCTGTGGCGATGGCCGTCACTCTTGAGGTGCGCGTCCTGCGGCGGCGGCGGGAGGGGGGGTTCGAAAAAAACCTCTGATGCAGCTTTTGGCTCGTGTCACCAGTAGCAGCAGAAGAAGCCTCAGGAAGGCGTTTAGCTCTGCTCGGTATGACACATAATCTTGACGCCAACATTGCGCCGAGGGTACCCTGGTTCCGTGGGTTGGGCCTCGAGGAATGAGAGCACAGCACGGTGGGGAAGCGACAAAAACTCTGCTCCATCCAATTTTCTGCCTTCTTGTTGGACTCATCATTTTCATGATTTATTCAATGGCTTCATTATTTTCATCATCTATGACAATAATGATGAATATCTTCATCTTCATGAAAAATCCATTAATTTTTATCATCAATACCTCGTATATATGTAATATTAAGAACGAACTCATATGTCATCAGCTAATTCGTTAATTCGTGTCCCACAAGTTATTGGACGCGACCAGGAAGACCTTAAAGTTGACGAGAGGAATCGTCGGACGAAATGAGCTTTAGCGGATGGGTGTCATGGAGATACTGGTTATCACCTATCGTTCACATGCCCGGGACACGCGTTGTCAAAAGGCGAAATCATCTCCGCCTAGCCCGAATGCGAGCACATGACGGTCAGTTGAGGGGCGAAGCCGGCGAGGACCGCACCTTCGTTCCCTCAAGTAGAGGCGTCCCTGACACGCAGCTTGGGGATGTAAAACCACATGTCGCAGAGAAGCAGCGAGAGTTTCTACTACAGTACGTCAACGAGGTAGAGCTGGAACATTCCGAGCACTTCTCAAAGTTTGCTCCGCCCGAGGTTGAAGAGGCGATGCGCGAAACAATAAAAAGCTTACTTGGCTCACTTCCTGTGGAGTACTTCACCATGTCAATATCCAGTGTCACCGAGAATCTTGCACAACTGATGTTTAGCATGATGATGACGGGCTACATGTTTAGGAATGCACAATATCGTTTAGAGCTGCAGAAGAGCGTTTTATTATCCACCAGGGCATCTCTAAAGGGCGCAGTTCCAAGGTGCTCAGTGGAGCTGAGCGAAGGTACGCCAGATGCCGTTGAATATGTTTCAGAGCTCGAGTCCGAGATAGAGGCGCTTCGCGCGGAAGTCGAGCGTCTCACACGGAAATCAAACGACTCATATCACCGGCAAAATGAGCTGCTCGACTATATTAAAAGCATGGAGCCTGAAAATCTTCGTGACCTAACGAGCGATGCTGGTGTTGACGTGCTCGATGCCATGAACGCTCTCATCAAGAGACTTCTTGGCACGGATGACACCTGCAAGCTCGCGTCAACGACATCTGAGGTGACGAACACGGAACTATCTAGGATGGTAAAGTGGATGATGGTCGTAGGATACAGCCTGAGGTCGATAGAAGTAAAGTTCGAGATGGAAAGATCCCTTAGTTTCCCCGAACACGGCAAGAGAAACATCGGAGACAGGACAGGTTTGTAGGAAATTGAAGTAAAATCTGTGTTCCAACGTCTACGTGCGCAAGCTTTACTAGCTACAAAATTCCCAAGCTTTACTCGAAAATGGCATGGCGTATCTTGAAGTCACATTTCTCACGGCTATCGATCGCGACTTGTGTGGTTGTAAGGGATGGACGTCCGAGGCGGGTTGTGCAATGCCGCAGCCATCCTGGCTTCCCGCTGTGCAAGCACAACTGTTGGGTCGCCTCCCTGAAAAATTCATTTAATATCGAAACTGGAATTTCCAGTATACCAGATATTAAACTGATAAGAACAGATACTACACTTGATCTTAGCCAAAAGGCCGAGAAAGGTATGCTACCCCGCGCTCACAAGACGAATTTAAGAACATTTGTACGTCGTATGAAAATAAACTCGAGCTATGGGTTAAGAAATGAAATACCTACTTTTGCAGAAAAAGAAAAAAACTAATCTTGCGAAATAAATTCACCCATAACTCAGTTTAGATGTACAATTTTCGTAAGAAGTAATTATACCAGTGCTTACTCCCTGCCACCGTCACCCGGGGACTGGTTCAAAAAATCTTGTTTGCCGCCTTTTACTGCCAACAACAGAGAGACCCAGTCGTCTACCCGGATACGAAATTTTTTGTCTGACCCATCAGACTTTCACCACAAACACAAAAGCCAACCTCGCCCTATATAAGTCAAAACCATCGAGTCGCTCAGTCGCATCGACAAGTGCCCTAGTCTTGGGATGAATTCGCGGGTGAGACATCTTCGCGAAACAATCACAAGTGAGAGGGATGGATATATTTGTCTACGTTTCCGAAGAAAACGCTTCTTTCATCGCATCGAGCAACCAAACATGTTGCAACTTAGACCCACGCCGGTCGTATTCTTTCAAAGCCGCTGACAGACATAAGGTGCGTTAGAAACCTTCCGTGCGACGAACAGCGTCTTCGCGAAGTGCGATTGTTTGGTTTGAAGGGGCGAGAGCCGCGCGCACGCAGCCTCACCCTTCCATAAATTATCTCTCGGAGACGGCCTCTAGGACCGTTCCGGTCTTTCGCCGCGACCGTAGTGCTAGGGCAGCAGTTCGAGACCCCGCCCGGTCTGCATGAGCACCGGGACGACAGAGCAGGTAAGTATGAGGACCATTATGTTCAGTGGTAGTATTTATATTTTACAACGATTTATAAAATTGATTTTGAGTTATGGCTTGGTTTGTTTGATGAAATTACGTAAATATCAGAAAACTCACCGCCCGCCGTGCCGTGCGGCGTGCGCCGTGCGACTCGCGAGTTTTTGACGCGAGACGGCGAGAGGAAATAAAAAAAATTATGATTCGCGAGCATCGGCGTGTGCTGACGTACTGCACCTGCCGTGCTTCAAAGGAGAGTGCACTGGACGTATCTCCGTTTGTAAGGCTTCCGGGGGCGCTAGATCTTTTATCATACTGCTTTATGAGACTCTGATCTCCGATGAGCATACATAGAAGGGTGTTCAGGGAGTGCGCCTGCTTTCAAAGGAGACTGACAGGGGCTTCCTTCCACAGCCGCGTTTTCACGTCTAGCGAACCCTCCCTCGGTAGACTCCTCGCGATGAGGGTGGAATCATTCGACGGTTGGTCTCACTCTTTCGCTTCAGCTGGACGAATTCAAGGTGTAGGCGTTGTCCCGTTAGAACTTCGACATGAGAAGCGGAGAACAGTGCGTCCCACGGCTCTCGAATAACTCCTCTCCCCCACTACAGGTCACGCACGTTCCTAACAAATCCTTTCCTCCCACCTGTTCACCAGGCGATCAAGCGTCTGCTGTATCGAGCGAAACAGCGGGGATTTCTTGAGCTTGACATAATGGTCGGCGAGTGGGCAGAACGAACGTTGCCGGCACAAGGTGATGGGTTTTTGTCATCTTTCTCGCAGGTACTTGATGAAGAAAACCCGGAACTGTTTAAGTGGCTCACAGGTCAGGAGCTTCCTCCTCCTAGAATGGCAGCAAATGTGGCGTTCACGTCGTTGCAATCTCACGTGTTAAAGTTCCTCAATGATAAGAGTGACAGTGCAACCAGAGCAGCTAGAGGGCGAGAGTGGGTCCGAGGATGGAACGACAGCAGCGGGGGAAACCAGTGACAAGAAAAACCAGGTCGAAGCTGAGCTACGGCGGGAGTGTTCAACCGATGAGATGTTAGCCTGATACAGTATTTTGCCTAAAGGAGGATTATCTACAATACAGTGTCTCACACGCGTATATATGAATGATATCATGCACTCGGCAATACTCTCGTACAAGTACTGAACAATTTACGGGGTACCGATATGATTCGGCTATAGGATAGCTCTCTGAGATCTCACCACTAAAGAGCGACCTTTTGCGATATAATAACACGCCAACTTTCTTTGAAAGAATGTCGTTCGATCCTGCAAATGCAACTGCTCTCTGCGCAGAACACAGAGACGACGGTGTTGCCATTCAGCCCATACGCTTAAGTTTTCAAAAGCGATTCTGCGACGGCAATCCTGTGCCGTTTGGAGCGACGACACAATTCACTCAGATCATCCAGTGATTTTCTGAGTGTGTGACCATCTCCTGATTCAGCAAACCTAGACACTGAATGAAAAAAAACGTCTTTATCTCTTGGAGAGGCCACGTGGTCTGGGATGAGACTGGTGGCCTCGCCAAGCCACACGACAGACTGCGCATGAGTACATGAAAGCAAAGCAGCAATCACGCCAGTTATATCAGATACGCGAGAAGAGGGTAAGGCGCCAAGCGCACCGGCTAGTAATGAACGCACCAAAGCCCCTCCACGCGGCGGCAATACTTGTCCAAGAATGTCAACCAGGTCCTCGTTCCGAGCATACAGCAAGTTACGCGTAAAGTCAAGCATAGAGCAACAAGCTTCACGATGCTGGACATGAAGCCCACAGATAAGCATGTCCAAAGTAGATGCCACAATTCGTGGATTCGCCAAAGCCTTCGGGCAGTACTTGAGACAGGTTTTCACTAGCAAGAATGCATCGTCAACAACGTCAGGGGCGTCATCAAAGTCAGATAAGGTCTGCAAAGTTGCTGCTGTTCTGAGGATCACCTCCTCGACGCTGAGACATATAGCCTGAGTACACGATTTATCATTACCAAAGCTTCGAACAAGTTCATTCACTGCAAAAAGCAAACTTGATTGGCGCCGTTGAGCGAATAGTGATGTGTATATGGAAGCCGCCGAATTAACAATATCCGTGAGGCGATGTCTGTTGAGGTTAGATGGTTGGGTCAGTATCACAGCCAGAAATGAAGTGCGGAAATAGAACGAAAAGATTATGATAAATTGCAGAACGCATTCAAGACCTACCCTGAAGTTCTAATTGCGTACTTAATACAGCGACAAATATGTTCGGTACACCGCATATCAGTGTTGCCGCAGCTTACAAGGGCACGTGAGACCATAGGCCATAGCTCATGGAAAGACGTCGCGACAAGCTCTGGATGCGACACATATCGCATGACAGCCGCGAGACAATCAAAATACTTCACTACAATATTTGTGTCAGGCTTGACACTGACCATGACCTCTGGAAACATAGCGTTCAAAAGCACCGAAATTGGAGCGAGCAAGGCGGATAATACAGGATCTGCTTGCTCTACGGGCAACGCAGTTGTAACATGACCAAGACCCTCAATGATCTGGATGACGTCATCTGCGTGCATTTGAAAATGATGCGACGCTGATGGGCTGGACATGTTTTGGGTCGTACCTTGTGAATCTGTCATAGAGTTCAACGCCATCACATATAGCTGCACCAAAGGATCAAGAAAAGTCACTAAATGGTCAGCAGCAGCATCGCAGAGGTGCTTGAGCGCCAGAGCTGCAGCTCCCCGTGTATCTGTATGTTTGCTGACTAGAGCGTGATGTAAAACACCCAAAAGTTTCTGCAGCAGCATGGAATCCGTTCCGAGAGCAATGCTTGCAGACACCCTGGTTAGAGGAAAAAATGATGTTGTTAGTATGTTCATGCACGTGAAACGAGCACACACAGGATTTGCTATCAACGCAAATGTTTCGTGACTCACCATTCACTGTAAGCAGAAATTGTCAACACCGCAGTATACAGAAGTTGAGGGTGCTCAGGAAAATTTGGCAAGGATGCCAATATCGACAGCAACAACAGGTCACCAGCAGGCGGGGGCTCCTTGCTGACAGAACGCACACAATAAAGCGATGCTTCGAGGCGACGCCAATCAACGCCGGTATTCTTCGGCGCTGAGTCTGTTGCTTCTGCCCTATGAAGCTCCTGAATAGGTGTTGACACGATATGAAGCGTTTGGATAGCACCCACGACAGAAGCCGCTTCTGTCAGTGTATCAGCAATCGCGTAACGCATCCGCTTGAATTCACGGTATTCTTCTCCGGTCCAATGTTGAAAATCTTCGGGATATTGCAATCGACCTAATGGAGGGTTTGCGGAAAATGGTGACGGGTAATCAGCAAGGTTGTAACGTTAGAAGCAACACGAGTAAATACTATACGGAAAAAAAGACGTACCTATCACGTTGTGGATCAGTTGAACATATGCCGGAAAGAATAGCTGTTTTCGTCGATTAAGCTCTTCAGCACCTTCATGAGACGCATTCCTTTGCTCTCTTCCAGTGAGCACATGAGATAACTTATGCCAAAACACGAAGCTCATTGTTGCGATATCAGTGTCAGGATACGCAGTCACAATCAGAATGGACTCAACAACCGCGAGGGATTCCCGGTTCCCCTAAACGAGAAAAAAAAAGTGGAGAGAAGGTCAGTCAGAGAGCAAGGCTTTATTTATCAAAGGAAGACGCTCACGGGACAAATCGTACCTCAGCTATGACTGCGACATACTCTTCACCGATTTCGGCAAGAAGTCGAGATATCCCTTTCGCAATCTCATCCAACGAGCCTTCAGACTGAGAGGCTGCTAACAACGCGGGCTTTAAATCCAAAACACTAGAAACGATGACTTGAACTAGCTGAAGTGAAGATGCAGGTATAGAGTTATGTCTATCACCGTCCCGTGAATCCACAACTTGTGCTCTTGTCGCGCGAATCAGCTCACACGTAGCATCGACTGCATGGTCAAATTGTGAGGGCCTTGATTCGTGTGTTGTGAGAGACTTGAGAGCAAGTAAAGTGAGTGGATGAGCACAAAGGGTCGCGGCGTCAATCTGTGGTGCCTGAACAGGCAGATCATCGGCGTGCAGGCGCCCTTGACTCAATCGTACCCAGGCAGCGAACGCGTCAAGAGAATGTTCATACACGTTCTTCGTGTTCATTGACATTTGCTCAAGGCAGGAAGAAATCATGGTGATAGCGGACTTGCTCTGCATGATTAATTCACGGGCAAAACTACGACGACGTTCGGGATGCACCGCGGGGCGATAACTCCCGGCTTCCTGAGGGAACACGACGAGGAGTTCAAGTAGACAAGATAAGCGCGACGGGTCTGATCCATCACCAGTTATACGTGTAGCTAACCACTGTAATGCGCCGATGTCATCCCATTCTGTGGCTGGCAAGTGGGCTGCCAAACTTGCCATTGCTACCGCAAGCTGCGTGCGCACCGGACCCTCGCCATGTTTGAACAACAAGGCAACAAGGGATTCCCGAAGTGATCCTATTGCCCCAGACGGTAGCTCTGCGAAATCTTGTTGGACCTTTTGACAGCGCAGCGAAAGAAAAGGGAATATATGTCAGGAACGGTAGGTCGATTTGAAAAGGGTCAGTTGACAGGTCGCGTCCCCGACGGGAAGTTAAGGGACCAACGCAACGAAATCTAACAAAACATAGGAAGTTGGACAACCTTTCGCTTCAAAGCTTGAGCGCTCATGAAGTTCACCTCAGGTGTGTTTGTTGGATCGTGCAGCACGGCATCACAAACCGTCCAGGCCTCCACATCTTCTTGGAAACGCTCTAGCCATTGTTCAGCTTGTTTTTTAACTATTGCTTCAGGGTGGTGATGGAGAGCCTGTGGAAGTGCACGGATGCGAAGGACCTTGGCGTAAGCGGTGAAAGGGGAATCCCATGGCTGCTTCTTAGAATGGACGTGTCTTCCTCACCTGGACAGCTTCCTTGAACTGGGCGATAGCCTCCGCCATCACGTCTTCAGCTTCTACAAATACAGGACCACCTCGACATCTACGGAGTGCGTGTGCACGTACTGGTAGCGTACTGCGAGCTCATTTTTATGAGGATACTTTCTACTCACACTACATACGAGAACGAAATCCCTAAAATCGCACTAAAATCCAGGAATAATGACAAGTTTCACCTCGATAAACCTATCTACACTACGAGAACGAAATCCCTAAAATCGCCCTAAAATCCGATTTTAGGGGCCCTAAAATCGCCCTAAAAATAAAATAAGTTTCCCGGCGATAATTATTTCACACGCTCGCTCGCTCGCTCGCGCTTCCTCGCTGCATCAATTTTTAGTCCGGATGGATAATTCGCGGGATTTTAGGGCGATTTTAGGGCGATTTTAGGGCGATTTTAGGAGATTTTATTGGCACACAGCACGCAGCAGCACGCACGCAGCAGCAGCGCGCGCGCTCGAGCGAGGACTAATATTAGTGCTCGCTCGTTCGCTGTTCGCTCGCTGTTCGCTCGCTGTCCGCTCGCTGCTCGCTCGCTGTCCGCTCGCTGCTCGCTCGCTGCTCGCTCGCTCGCTCCTCGCTCGCTAGGCTCGCTCGGCTGGCGCTGCTAAAATCATATTCGACCCTTGGTCCAGCACTGCAGCACGCGCGCTTCGTCGCGTGCTTTACAGTCTGGGGGCTCGAACAGGATTACCTTGCGCCTGAAGTCTTCCAGCGCGACGAACATCGTGTCCGGTGAAGCTTTGCTAACAGTGCCATACCCAAGAGCTTTGTCTTCTTCAGTTGTGATTTCCCGAAAACAATCCATCTCACAAAACCGAAAAGTTCCTTGTGCCCATTTCTCTTGCATCTTGTAGTACCTCAGCACTCGACCATATCGTCTGGTGGACGCGTCATCGCCCTTGAGCTGGTAACAGACATGGTGGGAACATCGCGACCTTGTCCGGAGGTACTCCACAGAATGGAACACTTCTAAATCAACTTTCGCTCTCAGGAACACGTGCACCGAAACTTCTCCCCTCTCCAAGGCTGAATCCATGACTTCTTGCCCTCGACCATGTAAGAACCTTCTGAGCAAGTCCAATTTGTCTCCAACGAACGCTTCCGTGACTTCGACTTGCTTTCCAGATCCTACAAGATGCTGGTAAAGCTTGACGTCGTCGAGATTTTCGCTGTTCAAAGCTTGACGAGGAGCTCGATAAATCATCTCGTGTACATCTCTTCCAGCGGCTGCGGCGTCGTTGAGGGCACATTCCAGCAGATAACAATTCCCCAAGAAGATGTCCGGTTGCAGCACCACCCGATCCTTTACCCACTTCTTATACCGCTGGATGGCCCTTTCTACCCAGAACTCTAACGTGTGCTTGATCGGGCCTGTCTGAATCTCTTGTTCGTACGAGTGCACTGTTAGCATTCGAAGGTTGATGGTACAAAACTGGATCCCAAGTTTTGACTCCACAAACTCAGCGTACGTGCGCATTGAGACTTTCGCTTCGACGCGCGCCTTTTCCTTTTGCCTGGCGTCTAAGTGATCATACCACTCATGCGAACACAAATAATGCAGAAACGCTCGTCGAAGATGCATCCAGGCGTCAAAAGCTTGGGGACAGCTTTCTTTCAGCACGTCATGAGCGATGACTGGACAAAAAGTCTCGGCCCAGTGCAACCAATTTTCCATCACCCACGTGCCTTTATATCTCACAATGTCAGTGTACGGTCTCCCCATGTCTGATGTCAGCACCAAGTATTTTGCGCGACTAGACATCTTCTTCCGATCTGCATTCGGAATAGCGAAGGCTGGCGGTCGAGTACCAGTGTAATCCCGAAGTAAGTACTTCCAGAAGCTCTTCAAAACCCCCCATGGACCAGCGTGAATCCATGGGAGCAGATACCCAAAATGCAAATCAAAGTAAGAAAGCTCCGCGAGTGGAGGAATTCCATGTCGCCCCGCGACACTGGCTGGCATTTTCTTCAACACCCCATCCTTGACTTTACCGTTCTGAACGCATGACGCGAGTTCGAGTGATTTTTCATGGGTTAGTAGCAGTCGTGGGTCGTTGGCGAGCATCATTTCGTGCCCGAAGAACATGGGTTGCTTGACCTCTGCGCAGTAACCTGCAAAGTACGTTCCGTCACTGGAGATGTTGCTGAATTTTGCCCCTTGAAACAACGAACGATAGTCAGCCCTGAATCCACTTACTCCATAGAACTTGCCAACAGTATTCCGAGCAGGCGTGTCAGCGCTGACTGTGCCCAAGAACCATTTTGATAAGTACCTACAGTGTAAGTACGGATCAAACACCTCGACGCCGTCTTTTCCAAGTTCGTGCATCTCTTCCACAAACGGTTGCAGGAAGACATCTTGCATCTTTCCCTGTTTCACACTTTGAGGATACAATCCGAGCAACATAGTAAACGCTGATTTTCCGCGCACCTCGAAAGGAACATCCCAGTATCGCATGACAAAGAAGTCCATGCTGTATTGCTTATGAGTCCATAAATGTGCCCCATCAAAACCAACATCCAGCAAACCACACTTTCTCAATTTAGCTCGAGAACCATCCGTGAGCTTCACATCTTCTTCCTTCAAGAGTTGGCCGTTGATATATTGACTGGCATTCATGCGCTTTACTAATTCGCCGCCCCATATGTCGTCCCTGACTCGAGCATTTGGTTGTGCACGTAGGGCAGGAAGTTCCCCGGCAGCGTACGATGACAAAATTGCTTTCTTGACACCGAAGTAAATGAAATACGCCCTGGGATACACCTTATCATCAGCCCCCTTAGTCTTTCTGCATTCGAACCGACGTTCTTCACATCCATCTGTATCGCATGTCTCATCTTTGTTTTGAAGCCACTCGCTCCTTTTCAATTTACCGTACCTCGTGAAACACTTTGAACAGTAATGTACCGAGTATTCCCAGACGTCCTCCACATCCAGCAGCTTCCTGCACGTGTGTTCACTTGTGGGATAGTTGTTGTTCGGCTCAAGTAAATCCAGGTAGAACTTTGTGCTCCGAAGCTTATCCTCAAATGCCGCATCCGTGAGCTTCATCTCCATCTTTTTCCGCAACTCGAACAGCGCCACCTCCTTCACTTTCAAGTCACACTCGTCGTCAGTTTTGTTAGGGAAAACTTTTCCAGCAGCCAGCGATGAGGCTAATAGTAGATCGTCAGAGGTTGCTTTATCAAACTCTTCCATCATAAGCTCTTCATCTAGCAACGTATTGAACGCGGCCGTTCCGTGTCTTTCAGCATCTGATAAATCTTCCGTGTACTCTTCCTCGTTCTTCCTGCCCTTGAGGACCAACCCAGAAATCTCTTGCGTTAGCTTCATGATCTTGAGCAGTGTCTTCTCCTTCAACGGCCAGATTTGCGTCAAAAGAGCCGGTTTCTCCATACGATGGCATATGACCATGTGCTACTTCACCCTCTTCGACTGGTGGTAAGAGCATGTGATCATCCTCGTCGTCGTCGTCATGCACAGGTTGGCCGAGTTCGTAAAGTTCCGTGTCGTCAATAACGACATCAACTTGCCCAGCATCCCGTTGAGAGACGCACTTCGAGGTCTTATGCAGAGAGTAAAACTTACTCCTGCTACGCACCCAAGTGTTACACTTGTCACATTTAGAGAAAAACTTGAATCGCATTATGACGTGTGCGCTTCATTCATGCTTGCGACATTCCAGGCGTCGTCGTGCGCACGGGTGTCACAATAATAATGACGTTTCTCGATTCGTT
>JACLAA010004903.1_pt1 | contig 17871 bp, 12 predicted proteins | sample 8027891 | NCBI WGS metagenome assembly JACLAA01 (sample SAMN15724900, study PRJNA655200) | protist metagenome | isolation source: fluorescence activated cell sorting (FACS) single amplified genomes of... | place: Spain: Blaines Bay Microbial Observatory, Mediterranean Sea | collected 2016-01-19 | reverse complement strand
TAGACTACTTTCGTACCTTCGAAGGTTCCTTATTAAGGTAGTCTACTTACCAGCCAGATAGCTAGAGCTACCTACGACATAGCTTAGCTTTATTTCGAAAGTGTTTTTCATAAAAACGAAAGTAAGATCGTGTTTGTCACTAGACTACTTTCGGAAAGTACTTTCGTATTAGACTAGTCCAGAAGGTAGAAGGTACGAAGGTGTTTGTTTTCGACCTGCGCGCGCTCACGTGATGGGAGTTGCTCGCCTGACTGTCAAGTCCGCAACCGCAACCGTCAGAGAAGCGGAGAGGAAAGTGAAGGAAGCGGTCGCCAGAGAAGCAGTCGCGCGAAATGCTTCCGCCTCAGCTGCTAAGGCACAGGTTAACGCTGAAGCGGCGGTTATCCGACTGAAGATGCAAATATCGCAGTCGAGGGAGGGCGCGAATATATCGGACTTGGCATTCGACCGTCCGGCGGTTGCGCATGCCGAATGCAATGCCTCGATCGAAGAGCTCATAGCAGAAATGGCCGCAATACGAAAGTCAAACGAAGATGCGCGGCTTCAGATTCACGAACTTGAAACTGTTCTGCGAGCTCGAACTCAGGACATTACCCAGCTTGGTCAAACGATTATATCAGTGTTCAAGGGCGAAATATCTGCGAAGGATTTGGGCGTCACGGCAGCCAACATCGCGAAAATGTTGGAATCCAAAGCTCTCACTGTCATGAGTCAGAGCGCGGTGGTCATAGCTGATAGTGAAGGAGGTAAACACGAATCTGGAAGCGTGCAGAGCAAAATATATCAAGAAATGGAAACGGTGTTCACAACACACGCCGAACAGGAAGACCGCGAGGATGCTTCTGTCCCAATTGATAGCGCATTTTATGGCGTCGATGCTGGTGAAGTGACATGGGAGGAGCCACTATCTGTCAGAAAGAACAAACCGCGGCCAGAAGGCATGCCGAGTCTAGCCCTTGATAGACTCGCGCCTCCGCCGGATGACCCAGACGCAGCAATGTTGGAGTTTGCTTACGAACAACAGTACGGTAAGGAAGAGGCCAAACGCTTGATGAAAGAGGCCAAAAACCACGACGTCGCTCGCGTGAATCAAGACGGGAACTATCAAGACGGGAACTTCAGATAAGATCATAAATCGGCAAAGCCGAATTACAGGGATATGTTCTGCAAAACCTGTCGACATCATTGGAGATATCTAAATATGCTCTCGCTAGTGGCTAGCTAGTGGCTCGTATTTATTGACCACAGTAAATCAGTGTAGTGTAGCCAAGTGTAGTCAAATGTACTTTCGAAAGTAGTAAAAAACGACGGTATCTTTTACGTAGAACGGTTGGCGAGGAAAAGTTGGTGACGAGGTGCGGAGCTCAACGCGGACCTTCTCCCTCCAACATCCCTCATCTGAGATGATCCAGGCGTCTGCATCTCCCTGATGATCTCTCTGTGGATGTCAAAGTACAAACTTCCGCTTGTCGGGGGACAGACGCTGCAGTTGACGCCCCCGCAACACCGGACGCATCCTGGACCGTTACACTTGAACGAAATGCACTTGCCGCACAAGGTCTCCAGGGAGGACGTACGGTCCTGGTCGGGGTATATCTCGCACAATGGGGCGCCGAGCACCAAGAAAACCCAGGAAATGTGTATATACCGGGCACACAAAGTATCGTAGTCAGGGAACCTTCGTTTTCTTTCAAGTATTGTTGCAACACCAAAAATCTGAGTGCAGGTATTAACACGTATTATACCTTCTAGCTAGCTAGCTAGTAGGTACGGAGGGAACAACAACAATAATAATGTCTAGCTAGCTCTACTAGTAGAGCTAGCTAGACTGAATAGTCTATAATGTTCGGCAAAGCCGTTCTACAAGTACACGTGCTGGGATGCTCAGCAAAACCGGTCTATCAACCTCGCTTCCGCCCGGTTCCCACTCCGGTCCACCTCCGGCTTTGCCGCGTCTTACGCGCCGGCCCCGCCGGATCCTTTCCAATCTGGCTGGGTCGCGAAGCCGTACCATATCATACTACTTTTTGGATTACTTACTCAGTTGCCGAGCGTTGACTTACACGAAAGGTCTGAATCATGGAGGAGGATTCCGTAGAGGAATGGCTAGGGAAGGCGCTGAAAGATGCGCACTCATCTGAAGAATGGATGTTGGATGGTTTGATCAGTGCAGTGATGTTGTTGGAAGACAGGACTAAAGTTTTTGAGTTGATCTCGGGCTTTCTCGGAGAGTCCAGTACCAACGAGAGCATCGTCAACGAGCTTTACCGTCGCAAACGTGGGCAGGTAGCAGTGGAAGATACTCATGCGCCTTCGATTTCCACGACACCAAGCGTATCCACGGATAGAGTCCGTCACGTTGAAAGAGGTGGTGACGACCACCCCGACGCGTGTGTTGCAGTGATAGGAAAACGCGTCTCTGCTCTCCATGTGAACGGCCTTGTGGTAAACTGTCTATCTTGCGGCAAGATCTTCGACTTGCGAAGGCAAGAAGTCTTCTTCAGGAAAGAAGATCAATTATCGGTAAACTCTGGGGGCACGTGTATATTCTGTGGCGCACACGTGTACTCTTTGTCTTCGTTCTTTTCTGAGGAAAATACTTTTGGAGCAGGCACGTCTGTCTTGACACGTGGCTCACTTCCTGCAACAAAGTGTTTCACGCGTGAGGCGCGTTTTCATCACAGCGAGAACACGTTCACCAGCTCTCTTGCTGAAGTGAAGGACCAAAATGTTCACGTTTGTGATGTCCCAATTCCAGATGCAGTGACCATCGCATGGGAGTCGAAGGATCGTCTTGTCGATTTTGACCGAGCTGCAGCTTCACGCACAGTTATTATAGACGATCAGAGTGACTGGTTTGAGATCGACGGGAACGCTTGGCTTGATGAATCGGAGCGCGACGAGATGAAAAAACAGGCTCAGGACGTTTTAGTGGCGCAGGAAGAGCGACAAACGCGGCACACAGGAATCGACCTCCTCGGAAGAAAAGTAGGAAATACCTCCTTTGGGTCACTCATACACGAAGGTATTGGTTCTATGCTTGTCAAATGCGAGTCCTTGTCTTCACCCCAACGTAAACCAAGTAAAGCGCGCGTTACACTTCAGAGCGAAAATGGAGGACACCAAAGTGAAGCCTGCCCTGATCCAGGTGCTTTCATGTCTCCGATTTTTTCTCGTGCACAGGTTGAAAGTGCATCTCCAGGTGCAGTGAAAAGCAGTCGTCGCTGATTTGATAAGATTGGAGATGGTGAGCAAGCTATATGCCTTCCAGCAGCTTAAATTTGGCGATTCAGGAACCTGGGCCTCAAGATGCAGAGTCGTTAAGTCTCTGCATTTGTCCTCATCACGTTCCACAGTTTTTTTTTAGAACGGCTTTTTTGCCGAATAAAATACCTCCGAAGGTAGTACGCAACGCTTCGATATGATGAAGGAAATATCATATCATGATGAGGAAATATGATCGACTGGACTTGTCTGTCCTCCTTCCCTCGCGAGCGACTTTGGAAATCGAATTTCCGAAAAATTCCAACTTTTCCAGCCAGCGCATCTACTTAAAACTATCATATGATATCATATGATATCATATATGAATATCATATCATAGCTACCTTCGAAGGTACTTTCGATGTACTTTCGAAGACTACTAGCTAGATAGTCTACTTTCGAAAGTACACTGAATATCCAGCAGGACCTGGATTTATTTGAACTACTGAAAACCCCTAATAATACTTTCGAAAGTAATATCATACTTTCAAGATTTTTTTCTGACCACCACCCTGATGAAATCTGAAATTGTTTGGGCTTGGTCTTGACTTTCTTTAACCTCAATGAACTTACAGAAGGTTTGGGGTTGGTCTTGATTTTCTTTAACCTCGATGAACTTAAGAATAAGAGCTTTTTTTTCAGACTGACTTTCATACATGCACTGATATCTCGCGAGCCCCTCGCGATAGAAAAGAATTTAGCACGTTTCTAGTATGGATTTAGTATGCATTTAGTACGTACTAAATTCGTACTAATCGCGAATTTGGGAAATTAGTACGTCAGGAGGCGGAATTCGCGATTTAGCATCGATTTAGTACTGATCTAATATGGATTTAGTACGTCAGCCTCTCATAGTGATATATATATAGACTACTATCATACTTTCGAAAGTACTACTGTATCTACTTTCGAAAATATATGTCTTACTTTTACGAAAGTATTACGGTACGAATGTATTCTCGTATTAATACGAGACTTATAATAGGGACTCATACGAAAGTATCAAACTCGAAAACGAAGATTCCCCAATTCGCTTCCAAAAACCTCCGCGCTGCGGAAGCGTTCTTCGGGTGCGATGATGCGGGAATCATTGCTGACGGTTTCACGACTGATCCCTGCCGATGCGAGCAGAACTCGATGCTCGTTGCCTACGGTCACCCGCGGGAAAACAACCTCCAAAGGAACTCCTGTCCCTTTTTGCCACCGCCGCCGTACGGTGACAGTAAAACAGTTGCGCGCGCGCGCGCTCAACTCCGACTCTAGCAACGGGCACCGAGATCATCCCATTGCGACAGAATTCTCGTCGATTCGAGATCTTGGACTAGGCGACATTGGGGTTGACATCGATCAGCTGAGCAGGCATGGATCCCTCTTCCTGTGTTTCGAGCAAGCGACCACGCCGCAACCGGCGCTTTTTTGCCCAACTTTTCCGAAAGAGTTTGACCTAATACTGACCTACTCGTCACCTTCTCTTCTCACAGTGATATCGGCATCGTCGACAGCACTGAGACTATGTCGCTCAACAGAGAGTTTGGAATTCCAACTTTTCTTCGTGTTGCTGATGGACGCGGTGGCCTACCAAAGGTTACGCTTACCCACCCTAGTGGAGGCTTCTGCGACGTGTATCTGCATGGTGCAAACATTCTGTCGTGGGTGCTCCCTAACGGGGGCGAGGTTTTCTACTCTCCCGCTGGAGTTGAATTCTCTGAAGCTGAGTCGATCGAATGGGGAACATCTTTCTGCTTTCCACAATTCGGGCAAGGGGGTGAACGCCCGGGCACCCCGTCCGGTGACATCGCTCTCCCTACGGATGGCTTCGCCAAGAACATGAGGTGGTCCATTGTGCAGACTGGCCTTCACGAGAGTAAACTCGGAGAATACCCTTATTTAACTATAGCGATCTGCGATACAGAAAGCACGCGTTCTATATGGAATCACACTTTTTATATGACCATGGAAATTTCGTTGGAAAATGACGCCTTAAACGTCAGCACGACGTTGAAGAACACTGGTGGTGAAGTTGTCGAGTTTGCCTCTGCACTCAAGTCACACATCGCTGTTGCGGACGTTGAAGATTCCACAACCAGTTACGTTGGCCTGCAGGATTGCATCTACCTGGACAATACTTTACATCCGACGAAGCCTCGTGTGCGATTCACTGATGAGAATGATGATGAAGAGTGGCTTCAACTGGAGGGTCCTACCGACCGCATCTACCTTAACACCGGGAACAGCACTGGCATCGAGGTTGGGACCGGTTGCACGGTTTACGTACGTGATTTATCTCCGAGCGGAGTAGAAGGTTTCGGTGACCGTGGGGTGTTTAACCCGTGGAAAGAAAATGATAAGGATCATTACCGTTGGTATGCAGGTCTAGCTATTGGTGCGATGGGCAAACTTGTCAAGGTGGAACCAGGCATGAAGCACATGAACAAGATGCGATTTGAGGTTTTAGACTTGGCAAAAACTCAGACGATGAAGTTGAGGAAGGAAACAGCCATGAAACATGCTTTGCGGAAGATGACAAAGCGTCCAAAGTATGATCTCTTAGCTGATGGGCTGCCAAATGATCTTCAGTAAGGTCAGCCAGCGAACAGAATAGATCTTGCGTGTTTTTACCGTTTTGTCTTCTTCTTCTTATCCTTCTTCCCCTTCTTCTTATCCTTCTTCCCCTTCTTCTTTTTCTCACCCTCTTCTGAGTCTGTCTTGTGTTCGCGCCACTCCTCCGCGGTGACATTTTCAGCAAATATCGTTTTTTTTCCCTCCCACTTTGCACCAGCCTTGTTCCTGACGGTATTCATGAAACCCGCGCCGACGCCAAGTCCCCGCTTCCCTCGGTTTGCTCCTTCGTGAGCTGCAATAGCTAATCGCTCTTGATCAGCTTCGTCGAAGCCGCGCTTGTGATGAGCGCCGGCCACGTCCCCTGTATGTGCATCGCCAATATGACCGGATGGAACGAAACCGACGGTCCAACCCCACCATTCTTTCGGAGGAGGTGGCAATGCCCAGTGTTGCTTGGTGACGACATCAACCTCCACGAGGTCTGATATGTCGGTATCGTTCCTCTCGTGTTTCTCTCTCTTTTTGTTTTTTGTCGTCCTCTGACGCACTTCTTCTGAACCTTTACCTGAGTGAATAACTCTTTCGCCAAGTTTTCCATCCATCTGGGCTGCCGGTGTGGCTGTGAAGGTGCTTATCCCACCCAAAATAGCGTCCAAGTCTGCTTCGGAATAACTTGTCACTCGTTTCTGCGACTCCCGTTTCCGATACCGCCTTGTGTGTCCCACAGCTGAGCGTCCAGTCCAGGTCCTCTTATTATTGTCTTTTTCGGAATCGTCCTCCTTTACGGCCCCATGCCCCGTGTTCTCCACAGGTTCTCCCCCTTCGCCCGAATTGTTTGCAATTTCATCCGTCGTGTCGTAAGATTGGTTCAGACCCTTCAAAATACTTTCAAAGGACACTGCGTGAAGCGTCCAGTCGATCTTTCCACTCGCATCGCTCCTCGCGTCGGCCCCGATACCGCTATTCAGCTGTCTCTTCTTCGCGTGAAGGTGCTTCACGATGCCTGTCCCGTTCTTTCCTATTCCCGTACCCTCCTCCCATCCCATAGAGGCGAGCATGCGCATGCCGAAACCATCCCGCTCGATTCCCTGGTACAGTCTACCCGGTGTGTGCGTCATCGTGCCGCGCCGCCGCGATGAAAACTAGTCTATTGTGTGACCCAACACTTTTCTGCTCGGTATTATTATACTCTAATATTAAGTACTTTCGAAAAGTATCATATTAGACTACTTTCGAAAGTATGACATATCGGGTATATCTCTGTTTGTCTACTGTATTATACCTTCGTATTTCTGCGGACTCGTTCGTTCCTTTGAGCAGCTCGTACACAGCGCGGGAAGCATGGGGTATCGCGATCCGACTGAGTGACCAGGAGGGACAATGCAGGCCGTGCCTTTGCGACTATTGGTGCATGCCCCCGGGCGGGTTACGCCCGGCGTGTCCAGAAGCGCACGGCGAAAACCAGCGCCTCAACGCGATATGCCGTTCGGTCACGTCGTCAGCAGCTTGATGCCACACAGCCAGCACTGGACTGTCGCAGACAGCGCAGCCCTGTACAACATCACGGATTGGGGCTCGCCTTATTTTGACTATAGCGATGAGCTGGACGGTCGCGTCGTCGTGCGACCCGCAGGAGACGGTTGTGCCGACTGCGATGATGGGCTTGATCTTTTCGCCCTTGCGGTCGCGGTCCGCGAACGGCTCGGTAGTGGCGGCCCTGTCCTTCTGAGATTTCCGGATATCGCCTGCAAACAAGCTGAGAGGTTGTGTACAGCTTTCCAGGAGGCTGCAGTGAACTGGGACTACCACGCTTCCTTCTGTGGGGTATTCCCAGTCAAGTGCTGCCACGACCCGGACGTTCTCCTCTCCCTTGTTTCTGTTGGCACTAAACGTGGCTTTGGGCTTGAAGCTGGAAGCAAGGCGGAGTTGATACTCGCTATTGCCGTGTTACGAAGAGTGCAATCCAGCTGCCGTGCTGAAGCAATCGATGATACGGCCGAAAAATCGGGAATAATCAGACCTCTCATGGTGTGTAACGGGTACAAAGATGAGGAGTACGTTCGCCTCGCTGTCGCTTCCTCGTTTAACTGCGTGACTACCATCATTGTCCTGGAGAAGCCTTCAGAGTTGTCCACAGTAATATCCTGTATGAAACGAATTCCTCCTGACTCCCCACGCCCAGAACTCGGGATTCGCGTCCGTCTCGCGACAAGACATGAAGGACAGTGGGGTGCTACATCTGGAGATGACTCAAAATTCGGACTAGGAGCGCGTGAGATCCTCAGCGCTGTGCAACTTCTTTCCGACGAGGGGATGCTCGAATGTCTAAGCCTTCTTCATTTTCACATAGGAAGTCAAATTCCAAACATCTCAACAATAAAGGAGGCGATGCGCGAAGCTAGTCACATGTATGCAGAGCTTGTTCGACTCGGAGCACCGATGGGGTACATAGATGTGGGCGGTGGTCTGGGAGTTGATTACATTGGAACTCAGGGATGGGGTGGTCACCTCAGTACCAATTATGATATGCAGAACTATGCAAATGACATCATTGCAGCATTAAAGGACATGTGCACTCGTACGGGAACGCCAGCGCCCGTTGTTGTCTCGGAGTCTGGTCGGGCAATCGCATCAGCTTCAGCCGCTTTGGTCTTTGAGGTCATCTCAACTGAGCTAAGAGGAGCGAGGGGCTCCAGAAAGCAGCTTTTGAATGCGGAACGTTCTTTCGACGCAGACGGCCGTTCGAGTCACCAACAGAAAAGGCCGACGATACAGGAACTTCGTGCTATGGCGCCTAGCTCATTCCTTCTTCACAACTTTCGCGAGGTGTTGGTTGAAATGTCGTCAAAGTCGGCAACAATGACACAAGAATCTCTGAACGACGCTGTGCAGTTCAGGCAAGAAGCTGATAGATTATTCAAGCTCGGTATTATGGGGCTAGAAGAACGTGCAGAAGTCGAAGATCTTTACTCGTGTGTCCGAGAGAGAGCCTTCAGCACGACACGCCACAACTTGGAGGGAAGGTTACCCCCAGTTGACGTGCTGAGTGCAGCAAAACAACCTGCTGTGTGGTATCATGCTAATATGAGTGTCTTTCGATCTCTCCCAGATTCCTGGGCAATCGGACAAATTTTTCCAATCGTACCGTTGCACCGCTTGTCGGAACAACCAGAAGTTGCAGGTTCTATAGCTGACCTCACCTGTGACAGTGATGGAAGAGTTGACAACTTCATCTCTCCAGCAAGTCAGCTGGTGGAACGTGGAAAGCCCACATCATATCTACCATTGCATCGACTTCGAGACGATGAAGACTACCTCATTGCCGCTTTTTTGGTCGGGGCATACCAAGAATCGATGGGGTCTTGCGGGCATAATCTTTTCGGTTCTCCTGCAGTTGCTACAGTTCACACCTCCACCAACCACGAAAGTGATGTTCTTGAACGCAACAGCTTCAAATTCGGCGACGCAGTCGTCATCGTCCGTCCTGGACAGACAACACAAGGGGTATTGCAGAATGTAGGGGTACACACTGAGGGGTTGAAGAACTGGATCAACGCCGGAGAGCCTCCAAGGAATAGTTTCCAACGTGAGCTGCTGGAAACATATGAAGACGTGCTAAAATCGTTGACATATTTGGAGTGTGATCGATAGGAGACAGTCAAATACATTCGAAGGTAACACGACCGTCGTTCGCTAGGATCTCCGCGAATTCCTCGTAGTACACGCGCCCCGTCATTTTCTCTGATGCGAACGTCAGCGCCTCTTGTGCTTCTTCTTCATCAAACGGTTCTCCCCGCGTCGTGAGTAACTCCTTCAACAGTTCGCCATCGATGTATCCTTTTCTGTCAGGGTCAAAAACGTGGAAAGCTCTGGAAATTCTCTCGACGTGGTCCCGCGTGAAATTGTCCACACGTTCAGTCAGAGCCTGCATGGTCGTCCTGGAAAACCACTCGTAATTGACATACCCGCTCGGCTCTTCTATGTCGTCGCGGAGGTCAGAGATTATGTCACGTAGTTGACCTTGGGTGGGATTAACTCCAAGAGCCCGGAAGATGGTCGGAAACTCTCTCTCGTCGCACTTCCCTCGTTTATCCTTCGTCTGCAGCTCGACCAGGTGGAACACTTCTTTTACATCCCTTCCAAGCAACTCCACAGCGTCATCCTTTCCACATGTTGTCGTCATCGTCTTGCTTTCCTGAAAGCTTTGAACTGACGAGCGAACGAATAATCGTGGATGGCAAGCAGGTGTGCGCGCGATAGAGGAAAAATGAGTTGAAATTATACCTTCGAACGAAGGTACTGTATGTGAAATCCCACTTTATCTGGGATCAAAACACTAGACTAGTCTAGTCTACCTACTCGAAACGCCACTCCCCGTACAAGTATGATGTTGGGTATGTTGGCGGGGTTGAGCGCAATTTAGTTTTCCGGTAAAGCAGCGGATCGGGGTACCGTGCCGGGTAGAGACCAATATATCACATCATAGTCTATTATTACCAGTACATGTAGTCTACTTATAGACCATTAATCTCGCAAATTCCAGTTTCGGACTTTGGACTTCTCGATGTTTTTTCGCACACGCGTGCGTTGCGTCAATGTGGCGCGTTCACTAGCATACCGGGGAAAACTTGTACAACTTTTGCTGGTATTTTCAGTCGCGTGATTCGTGCTTGATGAGTTTCCACCGATGATGACACCAAACTTCGTCAACAGCTTCCCATCTTCGTATTCTCGTACGTGTCGCCCTGTCCCCGTCAAGTGATCCAGCTTAGCCCTTAGACCGTTACTAATTTCCAAAAGTCGCACCTTCTCGCGCGTCAGTCGTTCCACCTCTGCACGTGACAATCTCAGCTCCTCGGAGTCACATTTCAACGATTCGGTGCAAGGATTGCTCTCCGGAGACCAATCTGGGTCGCTTACAATGCGGCCGTTAGGAGAATTCAATAAACTTCGTTGAAGTAACTCCATCTCGGTGCGCATCGCTCCAACACAGCCTCTCAACCGCTCATTCTCGGCCACAAGTCGATCAGCAAGAGACGTTTTCTCTTGAACTTGTCGGCTGAAACCATCAAAACCCACTCGCGCATCGTCTGTCTGCACCGCTAGCGACTGTCGAGTAGATTCTGATTCCATCTCAGCATTTTGACGAGTAGAGACAGGTGAAGTGGAATGCGTATTTTCCGCCGCAACGCGTGACTCCAGATCAGTGCCCGAAGTATGGGTTTTGAGACGCACTAGATCATTGAACGTAAGTATCCGGTCAGCTGCATCGTTTTCTCCAGAGACAAGGTAATTTCGTCCATCGGACCCGCGTAGCTTGGCAACGGCTTTCGCCGCCACATGAGCATGTTCTTTTGCTGCCGCAAGCTCGATCCTTGGATTGGATATATCCGCATCACGCTCTTCCAATATAGCACGAAGTGCATGAATCTTCTCGCCGGCCTCAGCAACCTCTGTCTTAACTGAAATAAAGAGATCTTTTATCGTGCGCATTTCATCCGATGTAAAAACGGATTGGGAGATATCCGAGCCCGTGCTCTCCGCTCCTTTTGCAGCCTGTGCACTGGCTTTAACAAGGTGCTCTTGGAGCGCACTTACGGATGTCTCTGCCGCAGCTCGTTTTTCTTGGAGAGCGTGCTCTGCCATCTCTGCACGCCTCAAGAGGGTGTCAAATTGTGCAGACAGCGATGAGAGTTCTGCAGCATGTTTAGAGTCCCTTCGTTTCTGTATAGCAGTTGCCTCGACGCGCACATCCTCTGCAGCGGCTTCTGCGAGACGCACTGCAGCAGCAGCTGCTGCTGCAGCTGAGGCCGCATCCTCAGCGTTGCATTCAGCTCGACGCTCTGCGTCGGCACACCGTTCATGTAATTCTGCCATTCGTGCGTCCATTTCCCAAGATTCTGTAGTTCTCTCTCGGAAGGCTTCTGAAGCTGCTGCCTCTGCTGATTCTTTTGCAAATTTCGCTGCTGCGGCCTCCTTCTCTAAATGCCGCAGACGATTGCGGAGAGATTCTACTTGACGCTCGAGAACAAATATCTTTCCAGCAGACAAAGAAGAAACCGCATCAGCCGCGTTGAGTCTGACATTTGCTTTTTCCTGCGCACGGCAAACATCTTGCGCTGCAGAAACGAGAATACTAGTTTGCTGCGTCTCCAAGAGTTCTTCTCGTTCTGAGATCTGTTGCATCAACGCCAGCTTGTGAGTGTCAAGTTCTTCGCGATGGCGTAAGAGTGCCTCATCGCGGATGTGCCACTCTTTATCCAAAGCTTTATGCATTTCTGCAGCGCGATGCACGTGATCGGCCTCTGGCTCTGATTCAGTCCGTTGATGTATTCTCAAATCAGTTTTCTCCTCGGCGGCGACAAGCTCCTCTTTCAGAAGCATGCGCAACTTGTCTTCATCCTTCAACCATGCAAATCGTGTGTCATATCGATCCAGCTCCGCATCCCTTTCACTAAGGAGACTCAGGTTGTACTTGAAGTCTTCCCGAAGCTGGTGCATACGGACGCGTAGTTCGCTCAGCTCGGCCTCCCTCCGTTCAGCACACGTCTCGAGCTCCACAATTCGTCGCTCGCAGCTGAGCTCATTTGCACTCTTGGATGTCGTCGCTTTAGTGTTCACCGCATCTTTCCGCTCAGTTTGTTCACTTATTTCACGCTCTAGGGAAGGCGAGGCTGCGTAGGCAGGGTCAGGTCCAAGGATTACGAGTGGTAAACAACACAATCATACTTCGACATACGGCATACCTTCGAAGGTACTTTCAAGTATCAAATTTCGACGATTATGATGGGCACGACACGGTACGGTACTGGGAAACGGCCTCGACGGTTCGCTTTTGAGGTTGAGAAACGGCGAGCTCCATCAGGCACGGCCAAGCGAAAGAAACCGTGAGTACGCACCGTCCAGTAATACGTCATCGCGTACAAGATGCACTTCGTCGTCTTCCATCCGCTCGGCTTGTGCGTGTTATTCTTCGAGAAGACCAGCACTAACACTGCTACTGGCTAACAGGTCCGTCATATTAGACTAGCTAGACTAGTCTACTTTCGATTCTATTCGAAAATAATATTAATACCTCCGAAGGTATGTAGCCTCTTTCAAGTTCGACAGACAATTAACAGCCGTGGGATGTTGTGTATTTCTACGTGCGCAGCCTGGTTCTCGGCCTCTGTCCGTCTGAACGCACCAAAGGGCGCGTGTGATAAATTGTTGAGTAACATGACTTTAGTTGCGGAGCCAAAATACGCCACCCACGCGCAAGTCGTCCGCCTGGTGCGAAAGTTTGCGCGTTCGTGTCACGTTTCCGCGACTTGGATGTTAGAAATGCTAGAGCGTGACGGAAGTGCCCTTCCTCGCAGAGAGCTCGTCGGCATATTCTTGCGGCATTCTTAACACGGGCGAAGAGGCTACAGAGGTATACACTCGGGTCTTCCTCCGCACAAGACAGCAAGCCACCCAATTATCGGTCTGCTTCACGACATCAGGACAGGCCACTCGAAATCAGGATCGACAGTGTTTCGCAACCTTCGCTCCAGGAACTCACGTACAGATGTTTGAACGAACCAATACGCTTGACACGTGACGTGCGTTAACTGTGCGGCACGCGTGCTCTCGGTCTCTTCCGGACCGCACAATTTCACCCGTCGTTCTAACTTCTGACCCATTACTGTGCAGGACGTATTTGCTGTGCTCAAATCCCTGTGTCAATATCGAGGTTTCGCTGCAGATGTCCCCATGATGAATAGTTTGTTGAGCGCGCTCTTTTTGGATGCACGGCAGGTGAGTGGATCGTTCTTGTTAAAATCCAGCAGTCAAACTCCTTCGCCACTTTCACACCAACGCTGTTATTCACAGTTTTGTGGCAGAGCAAGATCTTGCGCACTGGTAATATCACTCTGCTTGGTGCGGGAAAATCTTTCTACACTCGCTGTGAACTGTGGGATATCTACATATCTGGATTTTGCACATTTGCATTTCCGGTAGCTAATTTTTCTACTTCTTTTCGAGCAGGGAATCATGCGCACTTCCCATCCATCACAACATAGCTTGTAAGTGCGCGTGCCTTCAGCTCAGACGCCTGACGCACACTAACTGATTGTAGCTTTTGCAGAACGTTTGATGCGCTGATGAGCATGATTGTATCAGATAGACTGCAGACTTCTGCAGAAGGTGAGTGTCAGTTTCGCAGTGAAATCGATCTTCCTCGATGCTGACTTATTATTCACCGATACTTGTGTCGGTGCAGAGAGTGGATTTTTCCACTGGATACGAGATCTTGTCGACGAACTGATTGTCAGCATGACCCAAGAAGCTGAACTGAGCGAAGAGGTACGCAATTTATTTATCACGTCCCATGTGTTTCCAGAGGTGGAGCTCTGCACGTTCGGCTAATCCGCCGCCTCGATGTCCGGATCTACCCGCTGAAGGTTTGGAAAAGTGCTCTTCTCCCGCTGAATAAACGATTAAACGTGTCGAGAAATCCACTATGTGTGCTGGATCCAAGGTCAGCGCACAGGTCACGATTTCTTTCGCAAAAAGCTAAGACCGAGGAGGAACTGCAGGTTGACCTCGTGAAGAACTGCCTGTTGGACAGCTCATCAGTCAGATTGTGGATGAAATCGACGTATATGGTGCGCTACTTCATCTCAACCTGCATTCAGTATCTTTCTGTATGCCCCACGCGCGCTAACCCCACCACACCATCACAGGTATCTGGTTGTGTCTGGTTCACCCTAGGAAAATAGCCATGTATCATAGACTGCTTTCGAAAGTAGCCCAGACACCTTCAGTTATTGCTCTCAAAAACAGGTACCCGACCTTGAATTAGCATCTCGACCGTTTCGTGATCCGCGTTGGAGAACGTGGAAAGCTCTCGGAAGGGCGCAGCTGTCGATGGAACTGCTCTGGTAACAGGTTCTGTTTTGTAGAAGAAGGGCGCAACGTGAGCGCTTAAAAAAACTGTAACTATTCCAAGTGTGCAAGAGAAAGCTCACCCGCCGTTTGCTTGGTTGGCGCTGCAACGTCTAGGTCAAAACCGGTCTTCTCATTTCGATTGTCGAATTCCTGAAGTGTGTAGATCGCACCAGGGGAGTTAAAAGCGATACATATGTGAACAAACTCCATAAGAGGGACAAATCGTATCGATCCGCTACTCACCTCGTCTGCTTTCTCGTGAAGTGTCTCGTTTAAAGATGCAAATTCGCTGGAGAAAGCATGACACGTACATTTATTCAGATTCTCGGCATGAAAGTCAAAGCACATGCAACATCTTACCTTTGAGTCACTCGCACAGGCGGTGACAAATCTGAGCTTGTGAAATTGGAGACTCCCTGTTTTCCGGAGTCAATTTGGGGTTTGAGAAAGATTTGTCATTCGAACCGCCTCACGTGACGAAATTTCAACAATTCACAAGATGGCGAGACTCACATGTAACCCGATGGATGCTCGCTGCCACATTCCATGCTGTGATGAAAGAACATCATCCATGCGAAGGCTCACCTCGTACTCGGCAACCCTTTTCTTTCTGCACAGACGGGTTACTTTCTGCGCAACACGAGAAGAAAAAGTCATCGTATTTGTGCTCTGCGAGTGAGTGCGGCAAAAAGAAAGTGCCGAGCGCTTGTACCTTCAGTCCCTCCAGCGCACTTTCGAGATGCTTGTATCCAGTGACAGTGTCAACCTAGACAGTAACAACATCTAATGAATATCTCTAAAACAGAAAGTTCCATACGGACATGAACGTTGTGCGGCTTACCTGGTCTCCACCGGAGGAGACGATTATCTCCCCAGCTGTTCTGTTGTAAGTATGAGAGTCTGGAAGGGCTGGCATGTATTTTGGAAAATGGGGCCGTGTGGTATCTCCGAGCTCTCGAAAAGCGGGCGATCGCTGTTACAATGCGAGGAGCGTCAAGTCAGCACGGGTGCCTTCAGGAGGATCGATCATACTAATATCGCACCTTTGGCAATCTTCGGATCTGCAACCGGAGCGGTAATGTGTGTGTGAAAGGAATCTCAAAAGACTCAGCTTTTTTAACTATGCGTGAGAATGTGGCACCCATGTCGTTCATGGCACACAACACATCAATAGCATTGACGTCAGCGCGACCCTGGGATGAGAGCGTTATGAAGTCGTACGAAAAGTTAGTTTACATTGTGACGGTAAGACAAAAAGGAAGACTGATATATCTCCTGTGACAACCGGTGCGCATGATTACCGCGTCACCCTACCGCCAGCTCCGCGTTCCTGTGAGACGCTTGCCCTACTTCCGAGAGGAACCTGTCGGCGTTGACCAAAGCACACGACCGAGGAATCAAGAAGTGTCAACATACTGCTTCAGCGTGTGCGATTTAAAGAATGTTCGTACACGAAATATGACCGCATCACACTCACCTCGAGAGGACCTCAGATAGGGCGTCTGCTGCGGCAAGATTCACAGTATCAAAGCAACTGCACACCTGTGTTATCGGCAGTAAACAAATTTCAGGACCGTTCGAATAGGATGGGGAATACAACATATACCTGCGCAATCACAAGCCGTTCAAGCTCGAGTACGAATGATGTGTTCATCCTACATTAACCGCTAGCAGCCTGCCGTGCGCGCGGCGTGCGGCGTTCTTGTATGACGCTGCGTGTTCGAAACCTGCGTACGAAAGAGGCAATTGTCGGCGGTCGAGCGACCTCCCCCGCAGCAGTCCTCTACGGATATCAAACTAGCTAGACTACACACAGATACATACAATAATGTGATATGATAATAACTAACTAATGATAACGAATACGAAATTATGCATGATAAATACCTTACTTCGAAGGTAATACTTTATTAGTCTATTTACGAAAGTATTTCATACCTTCGAAGGTATGATAATATTACCTTCGAAAGTAATACTACTTTATTTCATATACTTTCGAAAGTAGACTAATTAATTATCTTGAAGATATATTACTTGCTGGATGGTTGCTTGGCGATAGTTAAACCCAGTGTTTCAGCGTGACGCGTCACGCTGAAGAGCGCAATCTGATTGGTCGAGAGCATTTTTCATCCTATGCAGTGAACATTTAGTGCGAGTGTTTTGATTTTTTTCATCTGTGGGTGAAACCGCCATACGCAAAAAATGCGATTTGACATCTCCCGCCAAATTCTAGCCAATCAGGTGGCAGTATTCAATCTACCAGGCTATGGGCCTGAACACTGGGTTTAATAAATACCATCGTACCTTCAGGTACAAAGTACTTTCGAAAGTACGAAGGTCAAAGGCTGGGATGGCTATAGGATGATCGCGGCGACGACGGCGAAGGGTGAGAGACAGCCAGGACGGTTTGGTGCCTGCGAAGACCGGCATGCCGGTACAGCAAGTGCGATCTAGGTTTTTGATCCGAGGGGATTTTTTCACTCAAAACTTGTAATCATCATCTCAGGAATTCTCTAAAACTTCATAGTCTAGTCTAATTATGATCAGGAGGCTCCGCAGTTCTCAACGTTGATCCCTACCAAGCTTACCGTGCCGGATCCCTCTGCAGACTGCATGGCATCACCGAAGTAAACATCACTTGCCGCGTGAAGCGAGCAATCGATGACGACGCCGCCGTTCCGACCAGCAGTCACCGTTATCATCTTCCCCACCGTGAACAGACCTGTGTTCCCTGCACCTGTATATCGCCCAGGACTTACGATAATATCATCGCGATTAGTCCGATGCGTCAGGTGAGCTGATGCTCTTGACCTCAAAAACGATGGTGAAAGTGATGCATGAATTCCACGCTGAATCGTGCGATACGGAAGTGAGGCAGTACCATCACCGGTCACATCATCTCCACTTGGGGAAACGTAAATGTCCGAGAATAAAAAGCGCGTGAGACCGTGCTGTTCAGTCGACCAAGAAATCCCCCCATCATTTGAGACCGAAACGTACTTCATGATTCCAGGTCTAATGCTTCCCAATTGAACATCCGGACGATCTGCAGAACGTACTGAATCCGTCGAATAAGCAATCACTTTCCACGTGTCACCAGCGGAGTAGTCCGCGTTGGTTGGAAACTCGATG